>VOFI01000545.1_pt1 | contig 43721 bp, 71 predicted proteins | sample 5384131 | NCBI WGS metagenome assembly VOFI01 (sample SAMN12384728, study PRJNA508395) | human gut metagenome | isolation source: healthy gut H | host: Homo sapiens | reverse complement strand
ACCGCTGTGTGCGTATCGTCTGCAACGAGTTTTTCAAGAACCCTGCCGCCGGAGAACATGCCGATTTTGCAAGACGTGTACGAGGCGATGAAGGCCCAGCCGGAGCCGGAGGCCAAGCAGATGGCCGTTGCCTTCGAGCTGTATGTTTTGGGCAGTTTGAGCGTGTTCAACCATCGAACCAACATCAACCTGCATAACCGGCTGGTGTGCTTTGATTACAAGGATTTGGGCAAGCAGCTGAAAGAGATCGCCATGCTGATTATGCAAGACCAGATTGAAAACCGCGTGGCCCTCAACTGGACGCGCCACAAATACACATGGTACTATGCGGACGAATTTCACCTGCTTTTGCGGGAGCCGCAGACGGCGGCGTATAGTTCCAGTGCGTGGAAACGCTTGCGAAAAAGAGGGGGAATCCCGACGGGAATTACCCAGAATATTTCTGATTTGCTGCGCTCCTACGAGGTGGAAACCATCTTTGAAAACAGCGATTTTGTCTACATGCTGTCCCAAGCGCCGGGCGACCGGGCGATTCTGGCGCAGAAGCTGGGCATTTCCCCGACCCAGCTATCCTATGTCACCAACTCAAACGCCGGGGAGGGCCTTCTATTCTACGGCGATACCATTATCCGTTTATCGACCATTTCCCGCAGAACACGGCCCTATACAAGATTATGACGACCCGGCCCGCCGATGTGGAGGCCGACAATGGCTAGGCGGGAGCCGGGCAGACCGCGCCGGAAAACGGGGGTATTACCAGAAATTCACCGGCAAGCCCACGGCGGGGCCGGAGCCTGATTCTTCTTCCAGCCGGTATGATTCCCCGCAGGGAAGGACGCCGGGCCGCCCCAAGGGGCGGACGGCTCCACCGATAGGCTGCATGGCGCTGGCCCGGAGGAACCGGGGCGGCTGCGCTTCCACCGGGACGGCCAGCTGGAGGGGGCTGGAGATCCGCCCCACGGCGGCAAGCAGACCGGCACCCGGTATACGAAACGCTTTGCCCCCGATGGGGACGGCCACGCCTCCCGGCTCCATTTTGAGAAGGACGAGCTGCCCCCGGAGGACAAGGGCGCGACTGGGGCCGGGCCAAAACCGCCGCCGCAGGAGGACGGCCCTACCGGAGAGGCCCACGGGGAACAGGCCGGGGGCGGAAGCCCCGCCAGCAGAAGAAGGCCGACCGCGCCAAGGGGCGGGCCGGCCGATACAGCGACCGGCTCCAAGAGGCCCGCGACGATTTGCCCACCCGCCGCCGTTTGCGCTTTTCCAAGGAGCGCGACCCGGAAACCATGAAGCCCCGCCGCCGTCCCCGTATCGTAAAGGAGATAAAGCCGGAGGGCAGCCGCAGCCGATTGGCCGGGGCCGCGCTGGGCGTGGGCCGTGCCGTGGATTTGAAGGTACACCAGAAAATCCATGAAGTGGAGTATGAGAACGTCGGCACGGAGGCGGCCCATAAAACCGAGCTGACCGCCGAAAATCTGGCTGCCTCCACCGTCCGCTTCGCCCATCGGCACCATAAGGCCAAGCCGTACCGCACTGTCCGCAAATGGGAGCGCCGGGCGGCAAGGGCCAACGTGGACTATCTGTACCAGAAGGCCCTTTTGGAGAATCCCCAGCTGGCAAGCAATCCCCTGTCCCGCTTCCAGCAGAAGCGCCGTATCAAGCAGCAGTACCAGAAGGCGGCGCGGGAGGCCAAGCGGGGCGGCTGCGGCCACCACCACCGCAAAGAGGGCAAAGGGACGCCGTGGGGGCGGCGGGCCGGGCTGTCCTGACCTTCGTTTCCCACCACAAGGGGGCTGTGCTGATTGCCGTTGTCGTGGTGCTGGTGGTGTTCTTCTTCGCCTCCTGCGTTTCGTCCTGTTCCTCCCTGCTCTCCGGGGGCTTCGGCTCTGTGCTGGGGACTTCCTACGGCTCCGAGGACGTGGACATTAAAGGGGCCGACGAGGACTATACCGCGCTGGAAAAGGAACTGCAACAGGAGATTGCAAACATTGAAAGCACCCACCCCGGCTACGATGAATACCGCTACCATGTGGACGAGATCGGCCACAATCCCTACGAGCTGACTTCCTACCTTACCGCCAAGCTGCAAGAGTACACCCGCGCCGACGTTCAGGCCGAGCTTCGCGCCCTGTTCGACGCGCAATACAAGCTCACCCTGACGGAAGCCGTGGAGGTGCGTTATCGGACGGAAACACATACCGACGCGGACGGCAACGAATATGAGGAAGAAGTTGCCTACGATTACTACATTCTGACCGTGACCCTCACCAACAAGACCCTGCCCGCCACGGTGAACGTGCTGCTGACTGACGACCAGAAAACCATCTATTCGGCCACCTTGCAGGTGAAGGGCAACAAGCCCTATCTGTGGGACGACATATACACGGGCGGCGGGGACGCTGACGGCCCCTCCTACGAAATACCGGGGAGGCTCTTTCCGACCCGGCCTTTGCCGCTCTCATGGAGGAAGCTACCAAGTATTTAGGCTACCCCTACGTGTGGGGCGGTTCCTCTCCCAGCACGTCCTTTGACTGTTCGGGCTTTGTCTGCTGGGTATTTACACACTCCGGCGTCCACAACCTGCCCCGGACGACGGCTACCGGCATTTATAACCAGTGCGCCATTGTGTCCCCCTCCGAGGCAAAAACCGGGGGACTATATTTTCTTCACCGGCACCTATGACAGCGCCGGGCCGGTATCGCACATCGGCATTTATGTGGGCGACGGCATGATGATTCACTGTGGCGACCCGATCAAATACGCCAACATCAACACGAACTACTGGCAGCAACATTTCTACGCCTTCGGGCGGCTGAATTAGAAGGAGGCTTTGCCTATGGAAACGGGAAAGACCATCGGCCAGCTGATTGACGAGGCGCGCAGGGCTTCCGGCGCGCCCACACTGGCCGGGCATGACATTATGGATTTAATGCGCTTTGACGAAAATACCCGGCACATGATTGTGTTCGACGTGTTAAGCCATGATTCCCCTGTGGGCTTCAAGGGGGAACGTATGCGCCTGTTCCTCACCGACGAGGGGGTACAAGAAGGCGCTGGCCGCGCAGGAGAAGGGCCAGACCAAGATTCTCAATCACGCGAATGTGTTTTCCGGCCACCTGCGCTACGACCACAAAGACCGGGTACTTTGAAAGGAGATTTGAGCTTATGAAGATTGAACGTATCGACCAAGAACTTGAAAAAGCGCGGGCCAAGGCCGCCGAATGGCAGGCCAAGGTTCGGGAGCTGGAAAAGCTGCGGCAGGAGGAAGAAAACACGCAGATTGTCCAGATGGTGCGCGCCCTGAATATGACGCCCTCCCAGCTGGCCGATTTCCTCAAAAACCAGAAGGCGGCCCCCGCCGCCTCTATCCGTGAAAAGGAGGTAACAGTACATGATGAAAATTAAGACCCGCGCGGCTGCGGCCCTGTCCGTGGCCCTGCTTTTACTGGCGGCCCTGCCTGTGACCGCCTACGCCCAGAGCGACGAACCGGCGGAGGACACCACGCCCCCCGCGCAGAGCGAAACCACCACGGCCAAGCCCTTCACCCCGGAGGGGACGGGAACCGTCGTGGATAACGCCACCGACGAGGACGGCAAGGAATTTTACACCATCACCACCCCGTCCGAGCATGTGTTTTATCTGGTAGTGGATAAGCAGAGGGACAGCGAAAACGTCTACTTTCTGGACGCCGTGACCGAAAAAGGACTTGCTGGCGCTGGCGGAAAGCGACGGTGCGGACGCTGGCGGTTCCACCCCCTCCACCCCGGAGGCGCAGACCTGCACATGCAAAGTGAAGTGTGAGCCGGGTGCGGTTGATACCGCTTGCCCCGTATGCAAAAACGACCTGACCGGCTGTACCGCCAAGGCTGCGGAGCCTTCCGGCGAACCGGCCCCGGAGGAACCCGGCCAAGGCGGAGCCGCGTGGGCTATTATGTCAAGGTCGTGAAGCCCAAAAAAGGAGCTGGACGCTGCGGACGACTTCGACGACATAGAATTTATGGACGGCCCCGCTGACGACGATCTGCCGGAGCCGGAGGGCTACGACAAGCTGGAAGGCGGCCCCGATGATGGAGAGGGGGGACGGCAAATGACCTATTTCACCGATTCCCCGTTTGAAAGAATGATGGTGCAGCGGCCCCGGAGCAATCCGGGGCCTTCGTCTGCTCCGAAACCGCCAAGCCCCTGCGCGGGGTGCGGCTGCGCCGGTTCCCGGCCCTGCGTGGGTACGTGTATGCGGGAGCTGATGGAGAAAAAAGGAGGCGAAACAGGAATGTGCCGATTAGTGATTGCGGAAAAAGCCCAGCGTGGGACAGGCAATCGCCCACGTGTTGGGCGCGACGGAGCGCCGGGACGGGTACATGGAGGGCGGCGGCTGGCTGGTGAGCTGGTGTGTGGGCCACCTCGTCGGGCTGGCCCCCGCCGACGCCTATGACCCCAAGTATTCCAAGTGGGCATATGAGGATTTGCCTATCGTGCCGGGGTGCTGGCAGTATGTGGCCGACCAGACCAAGGAAAAGCAGCTGGCCGTGCTGCGGGCGCTGATGGGCCGGGAGGACATTTCCGCCGTGGTATGCGCCACCGACGCCGGGCGGGAGGGACAGCTCATTTTCCAGCTGGTATATGACTTCTGCGGCTGTAAAAAGCCCACCCTGCGCCTGTGGATTTCCTCGATGGAGGAACAGGCAATCCGGGAGGGCTTCGACCGGCTGAAAGACGGGGCCGACTATGACCGGCTCTATCAATCGGCCCTGTGTCGTTCCCAAGCCGACTGGCTGGTGGGTATCAACGCGACCCGGCTTTTCTCCGTCCTGTACCATCGGACGCTGAACGTGGGCCGGGTACAGACCCCCACGCTGGCCCTGCTGGTGGAGCGGGAGGTCGCGATTGCCGCCTTCAAGAAGGAGAAGTTCTATACCGTCCAGCTCATGGCCGGGGCGCTCACCGCCGAGGGCGACCGCATGAAGGACAAGAAGGACGCCGAGAAAATGCGGACGGTCTGTGACGGCCAGACGGCCACCGTCCAGAAGGTGGAGAAGAAGGAGAAGGCCCAGCTGCCGCCCAAGCTGTACGACCTGACGGGCTTACAGCGGAAGGCCAACCAGCTCTACGGCTACACGGCCCAACAGACCCTTGACTACACGCAAGCCCTGTATGAAAAAGCGGCTGGTGACATACCCCCGTACCGATTCCCGGTATCTCACCGAGGACATGGCTGCGGGCTGCCCGCGCTGGTGGAGGCCGTGGCCGGGGTACTGCCCTTCTTTTCCGGGCTTCGGCCCTCTGTGAACGCCGGGCAGGTGGTAGACGGCTCCAAGGTGTCCGACCATCACGCGATTATCCCCACCCCCTCCATGCCGGGGCCGACCTCCCCGGCCTCCCAGCCGGTGAAAAGGCCGTGCTGTATCTGATCGCGGCCCGGCTGGTATGCGCCGTGGGAGAAAAGAGCGTCACCGCCGAAACCACCCTGTCCCTCTCCTGCGGAGGCCATACCTTCACGGCCAAGGGCTGCACTGTCACCGCCGAGGGCTGGAAGGCCGCCGACCATGCTTTTCGGGCCACCCTGAAAGAGCGGGAGGACGGCAAGGAGCCGGACGGGGGCCTTCTGCCGGAGCTGGCCGAGGGGCAGGAGCTTTCCGGCGTGACTGCCTCCCCTGCGGGAAGGCGCCACCGCCCCACCCAAGCATTTCACGGAGGACACGCTGCTTTCCGCTATGGAGTGCGCCGGGGCCGGTGATATGCCGGAGGACGCCGAGCGCAAGGGGCTGGGGACGCCCGCGACGAGAGCCGGTATCATTGAAAAGCTGGTGAAAACCGGCTTTGTAGAACGGAAACAGCGCGCCCTTCTTCCCACGCAGAAGGGCCACAACCTGATTGCCGTCCTCCCGGAGCTGGTGAAGTCTCCAGCCCTCACCGCCGAGTGGGAGCAGAAATTGAAGCAGGTGGAGCGCGGGGAACTGGACAGCGCCGACTTCATGGCGGGCATTACCCAGCTTACCGCCGAGCTGGTGGGCCAGTATGGGGCGCTGCGGGAATCCGCCGATACTTCTTTGTTCCAGCCGGTACGGGAAGCCGTGGGCGTCTGCCCCCGCTGTGGCGGCAAGGTGGTGGAGATACCCAAGGGCTTTATCTGTGAAAACCGCGATTGCGGCTTCGCCATGTGGAAGGGCAGCCGGTTCTTCACGGCCAAGAAAAAGGAACTGACGGCCAAGACCGCCGCCGCCCTTCTCAAAACCGGGCGGGCCAAGCTCACCGGCTGCTACTCCGAAAAGAGCGGCAAGACCTACGACGCCGTGGCGGTACTGGACGACACGGGCGGCCAGTATGTGAATTTCAAGCTGGAATTTCCAGACAGGAAGTAAAGGGGGCGGCCTATGAAGAAAACCAAAATCGAGCAGGAAACCATTATCCTGTTCAACGAGAAAGAGCCGACCGCCGAGATTTACACCCACAACGCTACGCTGAAGGAACGGGTGCGGCGCTACGCCCAGCGGCACCCCGGCCTTGCCGTGCTGAAGGAGGACGGCGGGCCGGGAGAGGCCGCGACCTGCAAGGTGGATAAACGGCGGCTGTCCATCGTCCTCACCGACCCGCCCAGCCGGGAGCGCAGCGAAAAGGCCCGCACGAAAATGGCGGAGATCAACCGGCGCAGGGAGCAGACCGGGCAGTAACTTATTTTCCGGCGGTTCGTACCGGGCGGGCGCGCCCCCTTTCGGGGGCGGCGGTGTGTTTCCCCATGCGTGGGAAGCAAGCCGTTTTTCCCCGGTACGAACCGCCTCTTTTTTTGCAGAAAGGAGTATTTTCATGCCAAACGATACTTTGAACTATCCGCTGTCGGAACGGGCGTTAGGAGCTGGCGCGGGAGATCGACGCGCTCATGCAGAAGGTTGACCCGCATTACCACGATTCCGTGAAGGACAGCGCCGCCAACGTGCGGGAGTTTGCCGCAATCATCGAATACGGCAGCATTACAAAAATGGAGATTCTTTTGCGCTGTCTGGCCGACGATGGTAAGGGGTACAGCCTCCGGGCGGCGGAGCTGGCCGGGCGCGTGGCGGGCTTTCCCGATACCTTCACGATCTACCAGCTGAAAGACGGGGACGCGCTGCACTACCACCGCTTTGAACCGCTGGAACGGCTGCAAAGCCAACGGCCTGACCGTAGAGCGGGCCAACTATGATTTCATCTATGAATCCCCGCTTGCCGAGGGGGGAAACTCTGGACAGCATTTACGAGCGGTTCAACCTGAACCACCCGGAGGACTACCGGGGCCATTCCCTCTCCGTTTCGGATATAGTCTGGCTCCATAAGGACGGGGCCGACCGCGCCTACTATGTGGACAGGTTCGGCTTTGCCGAGGTTCCCCAATTCGTGGAGCAGGAGAAGGCCCGGCTGAATCCGCTGGAAACCGCCGAGAAGTCCACGGAGCAGAACTATAACATGATCGACGGCATTATCAACAATCAGGAACAGGCGGCATTTCAGGTAGGGGCTGACCGCTTCCTTGCCGTCCAGACCTGCGACGACGGCTACGACTACACCCTTTACGACGGCCAGTACCACCTTCTGGACGGCGGGCAGCTGGACGCCCCGGCGCTGACGGTGGGCGCGGCCACGCTGGAAATTCTCTCCGGCTACGGGCTGGAACGGGAGCCGATGGCCCCGGTGGACTATGACGGGCTGGACGAAAAAAAACAGGCGGAGGTTCAGGCGCAATTTCTTCCCAGCCGGTAGAAAAGCCCTCCGTCCATGAGCGGTTGCAGGAGAACCGGGGCCGGGCCGCCGCCGAGCCACACAAGGCCCGCCCCCACAAGGACGCGCCGGAAAGGAGCTGAACCGTATGGAGAAATTCGAGCATGTGGACGTTCTGGCCGCCATTGACGCAATCGCCCGCCAGAATACAGGTTATAATCAGAACGACATAGAGGTGGATAAACAGATTATCCGGGAAGCTGCGGAGGACGGCACAAATAACCTGCTGTGGCACTCCCGCCCTGCGGGGACGCGCTGTGTGCCGGAACGGGAAGCCTTCATTGAAAACACGTGGGCAAACCTTGTGTGGCCCAGCTATACCGACGCCGCGCGGCTGGACGATTCCCGGATTCTCGCCTATGCCGTGGAGCTGGAAGGTCTGGACGGCGGAAAAGTGATGGGGACGCTTTATGCACTGGACTACCTGCAACACGCCGAGCATGTGAAGCGTGCCACCCTCCCCGCCGCCTTCGTCACCCTGAATTTTGACGACGGCGGGCCGCGCCGGTTCGACTACAACGACTTCAAGGAGAACGAAAAAAGGATTCTCCAACACTTCGGTCATTTCAAGGGCATGGAGTACGAGCCGCGCAGCAAAATGGAGCTTCACCGCCTCTTGCGGCAGGAACACGCCGACCGGGAGAAGGCGGCCCGGCCCGCCGATCTGGACGCCCACGTGAAGCGGCTGGCCGACGATAAAATCATCAATGAGGCCCAACGCCTTGTTGACAGCTTTCAGGGCCTTTACAATCCCAACGGCGGGGCCGGGCGCTTCATGGTGGAGGTTAGCCCGATTTTCTGCAAGCTGGCTACGGAGGCAGACATGAAAAAGCTGCTGGCCGCCCTGCCCTACAAGAGCCTTTCCGTGGAGCCGCGCGGCGACGTTCCCGGCCTGTTCGCCTTCGTGTCCAAGGAGGAAAACCGCGACCAAGCGGTGCGCCGTTCCGTCGTGGCCCGGCTGCGGCAGGGCCGGGAGCCGGAAGCCGGGGAGCGCCGCAAAAAGCCCCCGGCCAAGACCGACCGGGAGGCCCGCTAAGTTGGCGGGCCGGGAGCGCGGCGTTCAGCTGCATTTCATGGTGACGGAACGGGAACGGGAGCTGATCGCGGAGAAGATGGCCCAGCTGGGGACGGTGAACATGGCGGCCTATCTTCGCAAGATGGCGGTTGACGGCTATATCGTGAATCTGGATTTGGCTGGTGTCCGGGAACTTGTTTCCCTCCTGCGGAACGCCACCAACAATCTGAACCAGATCGCCAAGCGCGTCAACGGGGCCGGGAGCCTGTACGCCGCCGACGTGGAGGACATGAAGGCGCGGTATGCCGAGCTGTGGGAGGCCGCAAACAAAATTTTAATGGAGCTTGCTACACTCAAAACGTAGACAAGATACACCTGATATGCTATACTATGAGCGTACCAAGTCATACGGATTCCACCAGAAGGAGGTTCAACCATGAGGGTGATAATAAAGGTTTTTACTGTTCCCCGTCGTTCTGGCGCTGACAGTGATTGTAAATGTGTGCCGGTTCCTGTGTCATTTTTCTTCCATTCTCCTGTCCATCGTGGCCGTGCTGTTTTTCGTGCTGGCGCTGGGGACGATGGCGTTGCTCCATGAGGTGACGGACGGTATCGGAATTTTGGTGCTGGCCTATCTTATCAGCCCGTTTGGGATTCCCCTCTTTGCTTCGTGGCTGGTGGAACGGCTGGACGACTTCAATTACATGTTGAAATCAATTTAAGAGAATACAGTTTGAGGCGCGGTAGATGAAAACCTACCGCGCCTCTTTTTTTCTGGAAAGGAGGGGCAGCCGATGGCGACCACCCGTTTTATCCCCATGCACATCATCAAGGGCTATACCGCCGCCTATACCGTCCATGAACGGCTGGACTACGCTATGAATCCGGCCAAGACGAGGGGCGGCGAATTAGTGTCCTCCTACGGCTGCGACAAGGCCACCGCCGCCGCTGAAATGCTCCTGTGCCAAAAGGAGTATGAGGACGCCACGGGCCGCAAGCTGAACCATAAGAAGGACGTGCTGCTTTATCAGATTCGGCAATCCTTCGCCCCCGGTGAGATCACCCCGGAGGACGCCCAGCGTATCGGCTATGAGCTTGCCATGCGCTGGACAAAAGGCCGGTATCAGTTTGTCGTTGCGACCCACGTTGACAGGGGCCACATTCACAACCACATCATATATAACGCCGTGTCCGAGGGCCACGACCGAAAGTACCGCAACTTTTGGGGTTCCACCTTCGCCGTGCGCCGGGCCAGTGACCGGCTCTGTCTGGAAAACAACCTGTCTATCGTTGAAAATCCCAAGCCTACCGGCAAGAGCTACGGGGAATGGCTGGGCGACAAAAAGCCACCCAGCGGCCAAGAGAAGGTACGCCGTGGAATCGACGCCGCCCTTGCGGAGAAGCCCGCCGACTTGTCCGCTTTTCTGGCCGCTATGGAGGCGTCCGGCTTTGCCGTCCAGCGCCGGGGCCGCTCCCTCTCGTTTCTCGCTCCGGGGCAGGAGAAGGCCACGCGCTGCCGTGAAAAACGCTAGGGGCAGACTACACGCCGGAGGCCATTATGGAGCGTATCGAGGGCAAGCGTGTTGTTTCTCCCAGCCGGTCAAAAGCTCCCCGCAGGGAGGCCGCCCGCAAGGTAAATCTGCTGATTGATATTCAGGAGAAATTACAGGCCGGGAAAGGCCCCGGATATGAACGGTGGGCCAAGGTTTTCAATCTCAAACAGATGGCGCAGACCATCAATTTTCTTTCTGAAAACGGCCTTCTGGAATATGCCCAGCTGGAAGCGCGGGCGGCCAAAAGCACGGCCCGGTTCAATGAGCTGTCCGGCTCTATCAAGAAGGCCGAGGCCCGCATGACGGAGATCGCCGCGCTGCAAAAGCAGATCGTGGGCTACGCCAAGACCCGCGACGTTTACGCCGCCTACCGCAAGGCCGGGTACAGCCGGAAATTCTATGCGGAGCATGAAACGGAAATCCTGATTCATAAGGCCGCTAAAGCCGCCTTCGACGAGTTGGGCCTAAAGAAGCTCCCCCCACCATCAAGTCCCTGCAAGCGGAGTACGCCGAACTGCTGGCCGGGAAGAAAAAAGACTATGCGGAGTACGTCAAGGCCAAGAAGGATATGCAGGAGGTTTTGACGGCCAAGGCCAACGTGGACAGGCTGCTTTCCACCGCACCGGCCCAGCCGGAAAAGAGAGGAACAGGCCCAGCGGTGACGCCGGGCCGTGTGATTTTGGGAAGCGTCCGCAGGACGCGCAGCCAGCCGCCGCAGGGGCGTTTCGACAGGGGCGCGCAGCGCACTTGTCCGGGGGATTGGGGGCGGGCCACCAACAAGCAAATTTTTCAGTTTTGAGCGGCAGCGAAAAAATTGAAAAAATGGCCCCGTGTGTACCACGGGGCATTGCTTGCCAGTTTGTTGCACTTCGTTTCCGGCCCTCCGGGGAGGCGTGAAAAAAGCGGGGCCGCCGTTAGGCGTCCTCCGCTTCCTCAATCCCAATGGCCCCGTCAATAGCTCCCTCGATCACCGGCAAATACTGTTTCGGGCATAGGCTCAATTTGTGGGCCGTCCGCTGCCGCTCCGGGTCGTCCTGCTCCCCGGCCTCCGGGAAAAGTATCGTTCCACGGGCAGCTTGCATATCTTCACCAGCTGGTAAAAAACCGGGAGGCTGGGAAGGCTGCCGCTGTTCTCAATATTCGCAAGATAACGAGGGTCGATGTTCACCATTTCGGCCAATTCTCTGCGGGACAGGTTCAGAACTTGCCGGGCCGCCTTAATGTCGTCGCCCAAGCTGGCAAAGCTCTCTTTCTCGCGCTCTTTTGGCATATCACATCACCCCTTTACATTGTATAATTCATATAGTGTGCCGGGAATGATTTGAAATGCACTTAATCTACATTAAATAATTCACATCAAAAACGCATTGACAAACTTCGATATGAGGCATATAATGATAATAGAATCGAAAGAAAGGAGGATAGCTTACATGACCGAGAATGAAAAAAACGCAAGAATTTTCAAAGCCTTTTGCGATTCAAATAGATTGACGATTTTAGGTCTATTACAAAGTGGTGAAAAAAATGTGCGTGTAAATTACTTGAAGAATTACAGATCGGACAGCCCACTTTGTCACATCATATGAAAATTCTATGTGACGCAGAAATAGTTGTTGGGCGTAAAGAGGGTAAATGGACGTACTATTCCTTCAATCCCGAAGGGGTGGAACGTGCTAAGGAACTTCTTAAACAGATTACAACAGTAACAAGCGACACAAAAGAATGTAGCTGCTAATAAGCCGCCAACATGTATGGCGGCTTATATGCCAAACAACACATCGACATATTTCGATATATAAATGAAGTGGAGGGATTCTCTTGAGAATTATTTGGGACTTTTTTCAAAATCAGATTTTGGGCATGAAATGGCTCAATGAAGTTATTGGTGTCGGCCTATCTGCCGTAGGGCTTGACATTGAAAGCCGGATAGGCGCAAGTATTCAATTTTTCCTATATGATACAATTAAAATTACGGTTTTGCTTTGTGTTTTGATCTATTTGATTTCCTATATCCAAAGTTATTTTCCACCCGAACGAAGCAAGAGGATATTAGGACGTTTTCATGGTGTAGGTGCAAATATTGTGGCGGCTTTACTTGGAACAGTTACCCCGTTTTGTTCCTGTTCCTCTATCCCACTATTTATCGGATTTACAAGTGCAGGGCTACCGTTGGGTGTAACATTTTCTTTTCTAATATCGTCCCCAATGGTTGACCTCGGCTCTCTTTGTTCTGCTAATGAGCATATTCGGTTCAAAAATCGCTGTTGTCTATGTTCTTGTTGGATTGGTTATCGCAGTTGTCGGCGGCACAATTATTGAAAAACTGCACATGGAAAAATACGTCGAACAGTATATTAAGACAGCGGGAAGTGTAGATATTGAAGCTCCGGATTTGACAAAACATGACAGATTAAAATACGCATGGGAACAAGTTGCAGCTACTTTCAAGAAAGTATTTCCTTATATTCTGATTGGTGTTGGCATTGGTGCTTTCATTCATAATTGATTCCGCAAACATGGATTGAAGCTGCTCTCGGAAGCAATAACCCATTCTCTGTAATTTTAGCTACCCTCGTCGGCGTGCCTATGTATGCAGATATTTTTGGAACTATCCCTGTTGCCGAAGCACTATTTGCCAAAGGCGCACAGCTTGGTGCAATTTTATCATTTATGATGGCTGTTACTACTTTGTCCCTGCCCTCTCTGATTATGTTGCGAAAGGCAGTAAAACCGAAATTACTTGCCTTGTTTATAGGTATTTGCACAGGCGGTATAATCATTGTTGGCTATTTGTTTAATATTTTCCATTATTTTCTCATATAGGAGGTTTGAATTATGACAAAGCAAATTTCTATCGAATATCTTTATTTGGACAAAAAACTTGTAGTCGCTGTATGGAAACGGAGGGAGTTTTTAGAAAACGTATTATCTGTTTTAGCTCCTGCTTTAGAATTAGCGGGCTATGATGTAATATTGCAGAAAATGGAAATAGAAAATGAAGAAATGGCAGCCTCACACCATTTCTTATCTTCACCAACCATTCGTGTAAACGGGAAAGATATTTTTCAATCAATCGAAGAAAATAGCTGCGGCTGTTGTAGCGATATAAGCGGAACAGATGTAGATTGTCGCGCATACACCTTTAACGGTGAGACTTACGAAACTCCACCGACTGAAATGCTTGCTCATGCAATTTTGAATTGTGTATTTAACAGATCACAAATTCCATGCACGTGTGAGAGCTATTCCATTCCCGAAAATCTTAAAACCTTTTTTGCAGGAAAAAAGGCCCGAGTATCTTGTTCATGTAACGGCGAATGTTGTTAGCAAAAAATTACATTAAAAAGGAGAGTATCATTATGGCACTATTTGGAAAGAAAAACAAAAAAGAAGAAACTACCTCTTGCTGCTGCGGAGGTAACTGCAACGCGGAAAGTATGGCGCAAGCAGAACAGGCAAAAAAGGAGGGCGCAAGCGTTAAAATTTTAGGAAGTGGCTGCGCGAAATGCAATCAGCTTGAAGCCGCCACGAAAGCGGCATTAGAACAGCTTAACATGGATATAACTATCGACCATATCACCGACTTTACACAGATTGCGGCTTATGGCGTAATGACTACCCCCGCCCTTGTCGTTGACGGAAAAGTGGTATCTTATGGAAAGGTACTCAAGGTTGAAGAAGTGGTAGAAATTCTACAAAAAGTTAGGGGGATAGTATCATGGCGAAAAAATCCCCCGGAATTGGTTTTTTTTTGAAAAGTATCTGACATTGTGGGTAGCTCTCTGCATGGTGGCAGGAGTATTGATAGGTAAGTATTTACCGGGTATACCAGCCTTTTTAGCCGCTTTGAATATGCGAATGTTTCAATTCCTATTGCAGTCTTAATATGGCTGATGATATATCCTATGATGTTAAAAGTCGATTTTCAAAGCATAAAAAGATGTTGGCAAAAAATCCGAAAGGGTTGTTTGTCACTTGGGTTACAAATTGGCTGATAAAGCCTTTTACAATGTTTGGTATCGCGTGGCTGTTCTTCTTTGTGATTTTTAAGGGGCTAATATCGCCGGAACTGGCGCGTGATTATCTCGCGGGTGCGGTTTTGCTTGGAGCCGCCCCATGTACGGCTATGGTCTTTGTGTGGAGCCACCTATCAAACGGAAATGCCGCATATACTGTCGTACAAGTGGCAACCAATGATTTAATTATTCTTGTCGCCTTTACACCTATTGTTGCCTTTCTGCTTGGTGTCGGCGGGGTTGCTATTCCGTGGGCTACGTTGATTATATCGGTTGTGCTATTCGTTGTTATTCCTCTTGTTGGAGGTATTCTTACAAGGAATATTATCACGAAGCAAAAGGGCGCAGAGTATTTTCAAAACAGATTTATACCGAAGTTTGGTAATGTTACTACAATAGGATTGCTTCTTACATTGGTATTGATATTCTCGTTTCAAGGGAATGTCATACTTTGAAAATCCTCTGCACATTATTTTAATTGCAGTACCTCTAATTGTGCAGACGTTCTTAATTTTTTTCATTGCGTATTTTGCAAGCAAAGTCATTAAATTGCCACATGATATTGCTGCTCCTGCGGGAATGATTGGAGCGTCAAACTTTTTTTGAGCTATCTGTTGCCGTGGCAATATCTTTGTTTGGAACGCAAAGCCCCGTTGCTTTAGCAACGATTGTTGGTGTTCTTGTTGAAGTCCCGGTCATGCTTACGCTTGTAAAGATTGCAAAGAAAACAAGGGGGTGGTTTGTAAAATGAAATGTCCGAATGTAAAAAGAATGTGCTTGTCCAAAAAGACCTGTCCGAATAACGGAAAATGCTGTGCTTGCGTAATTAAGCACAGGGAAACGGATAGTTTACCATTCTGCTTGTTTCTTGATAATGGAGGGGATAAAAGCGTTATAAATTACTATCATAAACTAAAGCAACGATTTGAAAATACATGAAAATGAAACTGCCGTAAAAAGGCAGAAACACGGCGGTTTTGAATGAATTTCAAGCCGCCGTGTTCTTTTTTGAAAAGGATTTACGGGGGGCGTAATAATTGCGCCCTTTTTTAGACCCCAACGGCAACGGCGGCACAAGGAGGACGCCACATGCCGGGAGCCTATGCCGCAACTTTCGCACAACCGCATAGTGTTTTCACATTCCGTTTCCAGCCGGTAAACGGGGTGTCCTCCGCCGCGATCTTCTGCGCTTGCGGGTATGGGCCGATCTCTGCTTTGGCGGAGGCCGGTTCTTTTTTCATATCCCCCTATTCCACGAGAAAGGGGGTGATTCCATTGGGCTACTTGAAAAGCCTCTTTTGGCTGCCGTAAAGTCTGACACTCGTAAACCTGAATCAATTATGAAACACGCCGTTCATGGCGTGTCGCTGTGGGCGGCGCGTCATGGAGGCAAGCTCAATGGAAAAACAGAATGAAAGAACTCGAAAAATTTGCTGAAAAAGCTGCTGCGCCACCATCTGCCCGCAAAGATGAACTATTTAGTGCAGCTGAACGAACTGCCAAGTTTACGGCCTATCTGGAAAAGGTCGTCACTCACGCAAAGATTGATTATCTGCGCCACATGGAAAAACTGAATGGTCGGGAAGAACTGGCCGAAGATATGTCGAATGTCGTCGAACATGGGGAACTGCCCTCCATGTCCGACGATTTTTTGTTTGAGGCTGTCCGGGCCGTGACGTTGGAGCAGATCGCCACGGGCGAAGATTTGTACGCCGCAATTCTCACCCTGTCCCCGCTGGAAAAGGAAGTCTTGTTTCATACATACGTGGAGGATATGCCCCCGAAGGAGGCGGCCCGGCTCATGGGGCTGTCCGTCGTTTGGGTGCGGCAGGTGAAGAACCGCGCGCTGGACAAGCTGCGAAAGGCCATGATGGAAAAGGAGGGATTTTGATATGGCAAACTACGATGATTTGATTACCCGCGCCCAGTGTGGGGACAAGCTGGCTCTTGAAAAGCTGCTGTTGCTCTATCAGCCGATGATTGACCGGCATAGCCGGATTCATGGGCGTATTGACGAGGACTTGCGGCAATTCATTTACCTGCGGATTCTGGTAAATCTCAAATACTTCCGGGGCTGATCGCCGCATAATCGGGCGGGCCTCTCTGCGCTTGCGGGGAGGCCCAAACTTTTTGAAATTTTTCTGGAAACACCATCGTTTCGGCAACTCCATAACGCCTTTACTTAATGAGAGGTTACAAAAGGAGATTCCCCCTTGCCTCTCCTGTTCTTTGAAAATTGAATAGGACAACCCGGAAACACATTTGCAAGGGCAAGGTGCAGAGAGCCGGGCGGCGGGTGCGCCGAGATACTTTCAAAGCCGGAAAGGAGCTGATTTATTCCGAGGCTGCGGGAGCGGAGCGACTACCACCAACGCCGCAAGCAGGGCATGGCGGCCCTGCGGCCACGATCTGCAATAATGATACTTCCGTCTGGCTAACATCACGTCAAGGGACGGCCCACCCACAAGCATGGGAGGCGGTGAAATTCCGATGGGGACAAGCGCGCCGCGCGTCCCTCCGGGTATTTGTCCATGAACTTCATTACCGTATCAACCGATAGGGAGAGCCGTGCCACATTGGAGCCGCAGCCGAAAGGTACATGCGGACACGTTCACAATGGACGCGGCTTTTCCCTTCCATTTTACAGGAAGGAGGCGCGGCATTATGGCTGCGAAAAGACAACTCCCCCACCTGTCCAGCCGGTGTTTCCCCTGCTGAAAACGGTGGAGCAAATGAGTAAAATCAGCGGTATCGGTGAAAACAAGCTGCGGGAGCTGATGGACAGCGGAGAAATTGAGTATGTCCAGAACGGCAACCGGCGCTTGCTGGCCGAGGCTGCTATTTGGGATTGGTACGAGCGGCACAAGATCGCCGTCCGCGCCGCCTGTCCCGTGGAGGCGTAGCCTATGGCAATCAAACCACGGCAGGTAAAGAACCGGCGCGATTCTGACGGCATTTTGACCGGCAAGCCCGGTACGGTGTACGATGTGAATATTAAATACACCACCCCGGACGGTGCAAAGCATACTTATTCCAAAAAGGGATTCGCCACAAAAAACTGGCTTCGGAACATGAGGCCGAAATGAAAACAAAGCTGCAAACTCCGACTTTTGCCGCCTCTGTCAAGGCCCAGCGGAAGCAGACCGTCAAGGAATATCTGAACGAATGGGTGGAGAGCTACGCGCGCCTGAATACACGCCCTTCCACCTATGACGGGTATAAGCGTACCATTAAGAACTACATTGTACCTTACGTCGGCCACGTTCCTCTGAATGAGCTATCCGGGCAAATGGTCGATAAGATGTTTCAGGACATTATCGACAAGGGGCTGAAACCGAGTACGGCGGCAGGGGCCAAGCGCGTGTTGAGCGTGGCGCTGAACCACGCCCGCAAGTACCGATACATTGAAACCAACGCCGCCCGCGATACCTTAACCAAGTTTGGCAAGGGCGACAAAACCCCTGACCCCTACACGCCGGAGCAGGTACGCGCCCTTGTGGAGCGTATCGGCGGGACGGAATGGGAAATGCCGGTGGTGCTGGGCGGCCTGTATGGTATGCGCCGCTCCGAGGTTTTAGGGCTGCGCTGGCGCAACGTGGATTTGGAGAATGGAACCTTTGACGTGGTGGAACAGTTGCCTTTCAAGGTTCCTCCGAAAACGACTGTCATAGAAGAAATGGCCCCGCCCAAGTCAAACGGGCGTCGGCTCCCGATAACCGATGTTGCCCGGCCCTTTTTTGAAAGACAACTGGCGGTTCAGACCGCGCAGAAGGAGGCGGCAGCAAAGCAGGGCAAGCCCTTCTATGATAATGACCTTGTTGTGGCGAAAGAAAACGGTGCGCCCCAATCGGCAAACTGGATTTCTTCCGGCTTCGGCAAGCTACTGGCCGGGCTGGACATGCCGCATATCCGTTACCACGATCTGCGGCACACGGCGGCCACGAACATGCACCAGCTGACCGGGGACTTCTATACGGTCGGTGAAGTGCTGGGCCACACCCTCGCAGGTATCGGCGCGTCGCTGGGTGTCTCCATAAACTTTGAAGCCGATATGTCGATGTGCGACTGGAACGGAAACAGGAAGTGCTGGAAACCTACCACGCCGCCGTCCATCCCACGCTTAAACAGGCCGGGGTCAAGGAGCCGGATAGAGCGAGACCGGCGCAGAAGAAAAAGAGCCATAAAATGGAGCGGTAAACGGTATAAGTCTTTACCGCTCCGTGAAGCTCTTTATAATCCCTTGTAGAATGTGGGCACCATTTTGGGTACCATTTTACGATTTGACCTCGGAAATCCCGCATAAAACGATGGTGGGAAAGGGAAAGAGAAGTCGCATAAACCCAGTGTTCATGCGGCTTTCCATTGTTTTTGCGATTATATAGAGTATGTTAGACCTTTTGAGAGTGTCGCGAAACAATACATTTTTTATTTGATTGACACGCTATCTCACTGGGCATAACCGGCAAATTTTTTTGTGGGGTGCCAGATCTGAACAAGCGCAGGATCCATCGGCCGCATTGGGCCGCATCGCGTCACGGTCCTCGGATGACATATGGGGCATCTGCTTTCGCGGGGATTGGTGCGGGAACAGATGGCTGCCTTCCAAACATGTCCTTCTGAACATGCCCAGTATACTTCTTTTTCAGAGCCGGGAACTACATCATAAGGCGTCAGGGGGAAATTCAACTCGGGATGCCATTGAGCGGCAATTTCCGGCCGGAGTACTGCCAGGCAGTTTTTCTCATATGCCCGGAGATTGGCACAGAAAGGGCAATTTGATTTATGTTTCGTTCGATTGGAAATCGTTGCTTGATACTCCTGCTGACACTTTGGGCAGTGCCACCAAACTTTTCGAGGCGAGCCGCTGAATACAGTATCAGGCTTGTCAGTATTGCGGGCGCTCCACTCCCTCGCAATCTCTGGATATTCTACCGCCAGGGTGCGTTTCTTTCGCTCATGAAAATACATTTGGTTGATTGCATATTGATCCCGCCGGTGGTGAAAATCAAGCGGCGGCAAATCAAGATAGGAAAATACAGCAGCGATCATTTGGTCAAGATACCGGTCTCGCTCGTCAAACCTGTACAGAATTTCCGCCTTTTGAATCACAATCGGCCCAGCCAGTTCCCTGCTGTCACAGATGCGAAGCACCTGATACCCCGCCTCCCGCAGAGCGCGGTCTTTCCGTTCCGCCCTCTTTCTGGCTGCCAAACTGCTGTGGTAATAATACCCATCATGTTCCAGCACCAATTCGCGTTCAGGCAGAAAAATATCCATTTTATATTTTCGGAATGGCTCCTCACAGGTGCAGCTCGGGCAGGCCTGCCGCAAATAATAGAATAATGCGCGCGCGGGATAGGACATTTTAAAGTCCTTTGCACATTGGGGACAGCCTCGTCCCAACGACGTCCGATTGGAGATTCTTGCCAACCATTTGTGCGAGGGATTATACATGCATTTCCACCAAGCTTTTTGGTTGCTGTGCGGTAAAAAATCTTCCGGCTTTTGCCCGCTGTTTAATACATAGTCCCACTCCACGGCAATTTCCGGATATTTTTCAGCCAGATTATAGGTTGTGGACACACGCTCTCCGGAGCAGTAGGGGCACACCGGGGCTCCTGATTTTCGTGCTTTCTCTGCTGTTTCAGCGCGATCACAGATTATGGCCTTCCACCGATGGTTTTTGCACAGTGCCAATAGACGTTTTGATTTGAATGGGGCAAACAGCTTTCCGGCGGGAATGGGTTTTTTCGCTGTCCCATTCATCCTTCAATTCCGGGTACTCCGTCGCCAGATTGTAAAACGGGCTGGGTTTTCGGTGTTCGCAGAAGGGACAGGTTTGGACCACCGGATGCCTTGTGGCATGATTCAACGTGCGCTGCCATGACAGCCCACAGACATGGCAGCGGAACCTCACACGCTTTCCGGCGGAAAATCCGATTTCTTCAGGAGCGCACGGGTTGTTCCCTTCCTGATAAAAATGGAGCAGCAGATAGGCGTGATTTTGGATGCACCAGTCTCGAAAGCTCATTTTAGGCTTCATTCAATTTGCTCCTTCATCTAATCTGATTGAATACGGGCTTCTTTTCGCCGCTAAACCGCGCCCTTAGATCACAACAGTTTGTTGAAAAAGGGAGTTTATTTGCGTATGCGCTACAATCCGATTTATTGTCTCAGAAGAAACCTTATATTGGCTTGCGTAGGCCTCCTCACAAAATAGTTTATATTCCGACATGCCTCTTCTATTTTCTAGAACCATTTTAACGAATAGACCGCAGCAGGTCAAGGCAGAGTGAAGCCGCCCCCGGACGGTGAAGCCCAAAAGAAAGACATGACCTGTTGGTCATGTCTTTCTTTTTGGTACGGCCGAAGGGACTCGAACCCCCAACATTCAGAACCGGAATCTGACGCTCTATCCATTGAACTACGGCCGCATATTAAGAAGCATTTTCTCAATGCGCTCCGTTATTATAGCAGGGATCTTCCAAAATGTAAAGGGGATTTTTTCACTTTTGGGGGATTTTCTTCCCACGGGAGGGAGTTGCCCCGGCGTGAGCCAGCGGATGGAGGAGGCGCAGCGGGCGGGAGAGCAGACGGCGGCCCGCCAGCCGGGGCCGGAGAACAGGGTGAAGCAGACGGAACCGAAGGGGAGACAGGCGCCGGAAGGGAGGATCTGCCGGGGAAGGGGGACGGGGATGGCGGAGACGGGCCGAGTCAGACCCAGACCGGTGAATTTGCAGAAGCTCTCCTTCAGGGTCCAGAGCTGGGTAAAGGCCTCCGGGTCGTCTCCCAGCCCCAGCAGCCAGGCCCGCTCCTCTGGGGAGAGCAGGCGGTCGAGAAAAGCGGAACGCCGCAGGGTGATCTGCTGGATGTCCACCCCCACCTCGTCCCGGTCCAGGGCACACAGGGCCCGGGGTCCGCTGTGGCTGAGGTTGAAGCGGAGCTGGGGAAGTCCGGAAAAAGGGGCTTTCCCCGCTTTCCACGGGCGATGGAGGGCAGCTGCTCCAGATCCCAGTGCTCCCGCAGTCCCACAGCCAGAAGCCCGTAGGCCTGGCTCCGGTGCGTCATGCCGTCCAATCCGTACAGCACCATGGTCCTCACCTCCTGAGAGGGATTTTACCACACCGGCCCCCAAAAGTCATGCCGAAAATCAGGACAGGTCGGCAAAGAGCACCCCGGCAGGCGGGAAAAAGGTGAACAGGAGGATCAGCGCCCCCAGAAGGAAAGCCAGGATTGCGGGGATGCGCCACCGCCAGCCCCGGAAGGGACCGGAGAAGCGGACAGGGAACCAGAATCCGAAGGCCATCAGCCCCAGATACAGGGCGATGTCCAGCCACAGGGCGTGGAGGGCGAGCGCCGCATGGAGCAGCAGGCCCAGGACCAGCATCAGGGGACACAGGATGACAAGGGACAGCAGCCAGGGGCGCATCCCGGTGGGACGCCCCCAGGCGAGGAAGGCGGATGCCGCCAGATAAGGCCAGTACAGGATCTTGATATGCTCCCACAGGCTCTCACAGACGGGAGACAGAAGGGCGGAGAGGGTACAGGGAAATCTGGCATACAAAAAGTGGAGGCCCACGCCCGCCAGAACGGCGCAGACAAATACCGGGACGATCAGCTTTTTGGGATAAAACATGGATATGCCTCCTTCCATGAGAACGGTCCTGGAGCATTGTATGGCGCGTCAAAAAAAATTATGCAGATGCCGCCGTATAATCCATGAAAAAGAAGGGGAGATTAGGAACGAGAATTTTTTGGATCGCGGAGGTGTGCCATGGATATGACGAATCAGGACTATGGAAAACTGGTCAACCAATACTCTCAGTCCTCCCCTCTGGGGAAAAATATGGTGTGGGCCTTTTTGGTGGGCGGCGCTATCTGTACCGCGGGGCAGGGGCTGTCCAACCTCTATCAGAACTGGGGGGGATGGATCAGGATGCAGCCGGCGGCGCCGTCTCCATCACCCTGATCCTGGCGGCGGCGCTGCTGACCGGGCTTGGGTGGTTTGACAAGCTGGCCAAGCGGGCGGGGGCCGGAACCCTGGTGCCCATCACCGGTTTTGCCAACGCCATGGTCTCCCCCGCTCTGGAGTTCAAAAGCGAGGGGCTGATCACCGGCACAGCGGCTAAGCTGTTCGTAGTGGCGGGGCCAGTGCTGGTGTTCGGGATCAGTGCATCGGTGCTTTACGGACTGATCTTGTGCATCTTCCGCGGATAATATCAGCAGACGCCGTCCCAATCGAGGGACGGCGTCTGCTGTGTGCGCAAAAGAAATTTTTGACAGTTCGGGAAGAGAACTCCCTGTAAAAAAATGGAGGTCCCTGCGCCTGAGGCATTTCCGCATTTTCCATGGAAGGAGTGGAAGGTCCCGCCATGGTTTTTTCGGCGGAAGGGATGGCCATAATGAGTGTGTGGACGGCGCCAAGGGCAGTCCACGACATGATTTTTGAAAACAGGGGGTGAAATTGATGGAGCAAGAGACAAAGCAGAAGCCATGGACCGGGATCGCTGCCGGGGTCCTGGTCCTGTGCCTGATCCTGAGCCTGGCACTCTCCGACGGCGGAGCGCGGGCGGCCTCGGCGGGGGCGGTGCTGGAGCTCCCCCGGAGCGGCGGAGGGGCTCAGCCGGTCTCAGGCGCCCAGGTGGGGGGACAAGGTGGTCCCCCTGGGCCGGGCGGTGGGAATCAAGCTGTTTTCCGACGGCGTGCTGGTGGTGGGCCTGTCGGCGGTGGAGACGGACAGCGGTCCGTCCAGCCCGGGCCGGACCTGCGGCCTGAAGGCGGGTGATATCATCACCCACATCAATGGTCAGGAGGTCAACACCATCGAGGAGGTCCAGGACATCCTGGGTGATGAACAGGGGGATGCCATGACCCTGCGGGCCACCCGAACGGAAAGCCGGTCCAGCTCTCTGTCCAGGCCATTCAGAATATCCAGGGCAGCTATCAGCTGGGCGTCTGGCTGAGGGATTCCATGGCCGGAATCGGCACCCTCACCTTTTATGACCCGGACAGCGGGGTGTTCGCTGCCCTGGGCCACGGCATCAACGACGTGGATACGGCCACGCTGATGCCCATGGAGTCAGGGAGCATTATGTACGCTTCTGTGACCGATGTAAAAAAGAGGAGAGAGCGGCGCGCCCGGAGAGCTCCATGGCAGCTTTGACGTGAACCGGGATCTGGGCGATCTGTATGCCAATACCAATCTGGGAATCTATGGCGTCCTGCGGGACGGAGCGCTCTCCCCTCGCGGGGAGGCTGTGGAGGTGGCCGCCCGGGAAGAGGTGCATGTAGGAGGCGCCACCATCCTGTCCAACATTGCCGGAGAGCAGGTGGAGGAGTATCAGGTGGAGATCACTCACGTTTACCCGCAGCCGCGGGGGATACCCGAACCTGATGGTGCAGGTCACCGACCCCCGGCTTCTGGAAACCACTGGAGGAATTGTCCAGGGGATGAGCGGCAGTCCGATCCTTCAGGACGGCAAGCTGGTGGGGGCGGTGACCCATGTTCTGGTCAACGATCCTACCCGGGGATACGGCATTCTGGCGGAAAATATGGTCTCCCAGTGTGTGGGAGGAGCAGGCCCAGGTCTCCTGAGTGCCGGCGTTCTGTCGAAAAAAGCGGAAGATACCCGAAAAGTTGATTTCCAAAAATACCAAAAACATCTTGCATATGCTGTCTGATTATGATAAATTATTGGTGACCGGTCGAAACCCCATAAGGGAAAAACAAGGGCAGGTGCGGAAGCCTGTCGGAAGGGACTTGATTGTGAAAAATGGGTGCAAAACGGATTTTGGTCGCCGATACCGGGGAAGAATTTCGCCGGAGCTTTATCGAGACCGTGGCCAGCGAGCCTGACATCCAGGTTTTGGGAGAGACGGGAGACGGGCAGGAACTGGTCCAAATGGTAAAGGAGATGGCTCCGGACCTGGTAGTCATGGAGATCGTGCTGGCCCAGATGGACGGCATCGAGGTGTTGGAGGAGCTGGGAAAGCTGGAGCATCGGCCCAAGGTGCTGATCCTGTCCAGTTTTGCCAAGGGAAGCATGGCCGAGCTGGCCGCCGCCAAGGGAGCGGACCACTATATGACCAAGCCCTGCCGGGTGAGCACGGTGTGTGAGCGCATCCGGCAGCTGACCGGCGAAAATAAAAAGGAAGAAAATGGAGATATCCCCTATAATCTGGAAAATACTGTCACTTCCATCATTCACGAGGTGGGGGTGCCTGCCCATATCAAGGGCTATCAGTATCTGCGGGAAGCCATTCTGATCGCAGTGGCCGATATGGATGTCATCAACGCGGTGACCAAGGTGCTCTATCCTGAGGTAGCCAAGCGGTTCAATACCACCGCCTCCCGGGTGGAGCGGGCCATCCGCCACGCCATTGAGGTGGCCTGGGACCGGGGCGACTTGGAGACGCTTCAAAAATATTTTGGCTATACTGTATCCAATGTGAAGGGGAAACCCACCAACTCAGAGTTTATCGCAATGATCGCCGACCGGCTCCAGCTCCAGCAGAAGCCTCCGCTTGTTATTTTTTCCGCCGTCTGGTATAGTAGCAGGAGCGGCCCGGATGAAAGAGAGCCCGGGCCGGAAGATCAGGAAGGGAGGTGGGAGTCCATGACGATCCGCTAGCAGCCCAGGGGCGTGTGCGCCCGGCGGTTCGAGAGATCCAGGCGGAAGATGGAATCATCCAGTCTGTACAGGTGACGGGGGGGATGCAGCGGGAATCTCCAGGGCATCTCCAGTCTGCTGAAAGGGATGCCGGTGCAGGAGGCGATCCAGCGCATGGAGGGGATCCGCTGCGGGATGAAATCCACATCCTGTCCCGACCAGATGGCCCAGGCGCTCAAACAGTTCCTGTAAAAGAGAAAGGTCCGCGGATCCCGTCTGTGAGACGGGCCCGCGGACCTCTTTTTTTGAATCGGTCGGCAGGTCAGCGGCGCCGCCGGCCATGATAGCTGCCCCGGCGCCCGCCTGCTCCGGCGCCCGCTCGGTAACGGCGGCGCTTACGGAAGACCAGCAGGCGGAGCAGGACGAGGACGGCCACGACCAGGACTGCGGCCAGGATCAGCTTCGTACCGGAGTTGGCAAAAAACTGACGGATCTGCTCCTGCCGATAGAGCAGCTCGGAGCGATCCACAGAGGTGGTGGCCACCAGGTCCAGGGTGCCGAATACCTCCCCGTCGTAGGTGAGGGTCATGGTCCCCATCACCTGCCCCTCCTTCACCGGGGCCTCTACCGTGTCTTGGAACAGGGAAATGGTGGGCTCAATGGCCTCCAGGTCCATATCCACCGGGAGGGTGCGCTCCAGGGTGCCCACCGGCTTGACCAGGACTTGGTTGGCGTCCTGGGACAGGGTGACGTTCACTGCGGCCACGGGGGTGTCCTCCTGGGAGATGGTGGTGCGCTGGAAATTCCGGAAGCCCCATTTCAGCAGGGCGGTGCTCTCCGAGAACTGCTTCAGGTCGGTGGAGCCATCCTCCCGGACCGCCGGCTCCGCTCCCAGGATGACAGCGATCAGATACTCATCCCCGTCCACGGCGGCAGAGACCAGGCAGCGTCCCGCCTCCGGCGTGGTACCAGTCTTGACGCCGATGGCCTTGTCATAGACATAGCCCATGTAGTGCCAGTTGGAGAGGAGGGCGTTGGTGTTGTAGAACTCCCGGGGCTCAGACAGGTTGGTGGCGGGGACGGTGTAGACCGAGGTGCCCACCACCTCCCGGATCAGGTCGTGCTTCAGAGCCTCGCGGGTGAACAGGCAGATGTCGTAGGCGGTGGTGTAATGGTCGTCGTCGTGCAGGCCATGGGTATTGGCGAAATGGGTGCCGGTGCAGCCCAACTCCCTGGCCCGCTGGTTCATCAGCTCGATAAAGGAGGCTACGTCGCCGCACACGGCCTCGGCCAGGATGTTGGCCGCCTCGTTGGCGGAGGGGAGGAGAAGACAGTACATCAGGTCCTTCACCGAGATGACCTCCCCGGCTTCAGGTTAGCGGTGGAGCCGTCGGCGGAGAGGTCGAACTGGAGGTGCTGCTCACCGTGATCATCTGATCCTGGGACAGCTCGCCCCGGTCGATGGCCTCCGACACCAGCAGGGCGGTCATCACCTTTGTGATGCTGGCCGGGTAGGCCTTCTCCCGGGCAGCCTTCTCGTAGAGGATCTCACCGTAATTGGCGTCCATCAAAACGGCATGGCGGGAGGTGATGTGGGGCGTCGGCCGCCAGGGCGGAGAAGGGGGCCAGCAGGGTGAGGGCCAGCACAAAGGTGACCAGCAGGGAAGAAAGACGATATTTTTTCATAGGAAAATCCTCATATTTATGATATACTACCATCAGCGCGGGAGCAGAGCGCTCCCGCTCCTGGTGAGATTATAATTACAATCATTATAGCAGGATCTGACGAATTCCGCAACAGCTGGGAGGGAACAACTTGGCCGCCATGACCAGATTTGACAAGATCGTTCTGGGGCTCACCGCCGCCTTTCTGGTGGTGACGGGGGGCTATTTTGTCTCCGGACAGCTGGGGGAGGCGGAGTACCAGGTGACCGTCTCAAAACAGGTGCCTGCGGTCAGCGCCTCCTTGCCGGAGGTGGAGGACGGCTATCCGGACAGCCTGCTGGAGGGAGAGGTCATTGATCTGAATACCGCCTCCGCAGCCGACCTGACCCGGCTGCCGGGGATCGGGGAGAAGCGGGCCCAGGCCATCGTAGACTACCGGGAGAGCAGCGGCCCCTTCCAAAGCGTGGAAGAGCTCACTGAGGTGAAGGGGATCGGCGAGGGCATCCTGGCCCAGGTATATGACTATGTGACAGTGGGGGGACCGGACTCACCCGCTGAGTAAGGAGAAAGACGCAATGGCAAAGATTCTGATCGTGGACGACGAGCGGGTGCTGGTAAAGGGCATCAAGTTCAACCTGGAGCACGAGGGCTACCAGGTCCAGGACGCCTATGACGGAGAGGAAGCCGTGGAGCTGGCCCGGGAGGGGAATTTCGATCTGATTATTCTGGACCTGATGATGCCCAAGATCGACGGGCTCCAGGCCTGTATGCGCATCCGGGAGTTCTCCAACGTCCCAGTTATCATGCTCACCGCCAAGGGGGAGGACGCGGACAAGATCATGGGCTTCGAGTGCGGAGCGGATGACTACATCACCAAGCCCTTCAATATCCTGGAGCTGAAAGCCCGGGTGCGGGCTCTGCTCCGCCGGGCCGGGGCTGCCCAGCAGCAGCGAAGCGGCAATGAGCTGGCCGCAGGCCACATTATCCTCAACACGGGGGAGCGGACGGCCAGCCGGGACGGGGGTCTCCGTGGAGCTGACCGCCAAGGAGTTCGACCTGATGGAGCTGCTGATGCGCAACCCTGGCCGGGTGTACAGCCGGGAGAACCTGCTGAACGTGGTTTGGGGATATGAGTATATCGGGGATTTCCGCACCGTGGATGTGCATATCCGCCGCCTCCGGGAAAAGCTGGAGCTGGACCCGGCCAACCCGGAGTATATCCGGACCAAGTGGGGAGTGGGTACTATCTCAGCGCCCGTGGCCCGCGCCGCCTGGAAAACGTTTGAGGAAAGGCGTGTGGAAGAGATGTCAAAGCGAGAAGAACAGGGCAACCAGGGTGAGCCATCCCTGGAGGAGCTGGGCCATGGAGTGGGATCGCCCTTTTGGGGGGAGCTGCACAGCTTTCTTCGGGAGTCCTATGGGGTCTCCCCCACTGTGGAGTACAGCGGGTGCAGCCTGGCCCCCGGCTGGAATGTAAAATATCGAGCCAGAGGACGAGCGCTGTGTACCATCTATCCGGATACCGGCACCTTTACCTGTATGATCTCCATCGGACAAAAAGAAGCCCCGGCAATGGAACTGGTGCTCCTGGTCTGACCGCCTATGTGCGGGAGGTCTATCAGAATTCCAGACCCAGCCGAATGGGGCGCTGGCTGATGATCCGGGTATCGGGACCGGAGATCCTGGAGGATGTCAAAACATTGCTGCGGATCCGGATGCCGGTCCGGGGAGCGGGAAACAAAGGCTGAAAATATCCGGCTTGCGGGAAAAGGGAGGGAGCGCTGTGCGGGAGGAAAAGAAGAAAAAGAGGGGCAGAGTTCCGTTTTTTTTTTCCTCCATCCAGATGAAATACGCCATGAGCTACCTGGCCATCGTGTCAGTGGTGCTGATTCTGCTGAACACCTACCCGGTGCTGGCCTCCCAGGACCTGCTGTTTGGCTCCAAGCGGGATTCGCTGAAGAGCCAGGCTGCGGTGATGGCCTCTGCCCTGATGGAGCTGGAGCTGCTCACCTCGGACCAGGTGGAGCGGGTCATGACCATGCTGGACAGCAGCGGCCTGACCCGGGTAGTGGTCACCGACCCCGCAGGGCTGATTCTGTACGACAGTACCCAGCCCAGGGAGAAGCGTGGGGAGACAGCGGAGACCGCCCCGGTCCAGGAGGAGCCGGAAGAACCCCAGTACCGCTATGCCCTCTATCAGGAGGTGGTGCTGGCCCTTGGGGGGAATGACGTGACCTGCTCCGAGTTCAGCGGCCAGGTGTTCCGTTCCACGGCGGCGGTCCCCATCGTGTACCGCAATATGACCATCGGCTGCGTCTATATCTGTGAGGAGGACGCGGTCCAGGGCGCGCTGTTGTTGAACTTACAAAAAAATTTGCGGAGCATCTCCCTGGTGGTTGCGGCGGTGACCCTGGTGATGAGCCTGTTTTTCGCCCAAATGCTCTCCTCCCGCTTTACCGCCCTGCTCAGCGCCATCCGCATTGTGGGGGAGGGGGAGTATGGGCACCGGCTCCAGCCCTCGGGCCGGGACGAGCTGGCCCTGCTGGCGGAGGAGTTTAACCAGCTCACTGACCGTCTCCAGACCACGGAGGAGGTGCGCCGGCGCTTCGTATCCGACGCCTCCCACGAGCTGAAGACCCCTCTGGCCTCCATCCGGCTGCTGGCAGACTCCATTCTCCAGAGCGAGGAGATGGACCAGGAAACCCTGCGGGACTTCGTTTCCGACATCGGGACAGAGGCAGACCGGCTGACCCGGATCACCGAGCACCTGCTGGCCCTGACCCGGCTGGACAGCCTGCCGGCGGCAGAGACCTTCCCGGTGGACGTGTCGGCGGTCACCCGGCGGGCGCTGTCCATGCTGGCGCCGGTGGCGGACGCGGCTGGGGTGGCCCTGGGATCCAATTTGAAGGATAAATGTGTGGTCCAGGGGACAGAGGACGACCTATACCAGATCTGCTTCAACCTGCTGGAGAACGGCATCAAGTACAACCGGCCAGGCGGCCGGGTGATGGCGGACGTGTACCGGGACGGGGACCAGGTCCTTCTGGAGGTATCGGACACGGGGGTGGGCATCCCGGAGGAGGACATGCCCAAGGTGTTCAACCGGTTCTACCGGGTGGACAAGGCCCGCTCCCGGGCCGCCGGCGGCACCGGGCTGGGGCTGTCCATTGTCCGGGACACGGTGCGCCGCCACGGGGGATGGGTCACCGTCCGGGCCCGCCAGCCGGAGGGCAGCGTGTTCACGGTGGGCTTTCCCGCTGTGCCGGAAAAACGGAAGGAGGGAGACCGGGGATGAAGCGGTGGACGATGTGCCTGCTCCTGGGGCTGCTGCTCCTGCTGGGGTCCTGCAGCACTGCCGCGGAGAAGGGCGGATACCAGCTCTATTTCGCCTCCGGTCTGGAGGACGGCAGCGCCATCCTCAGCGAGCCCTACCAGGGGGAGGCGGACCCGGGCCCTCGGGAATTGATGGGAGGCTCTGCTCTCCGGTCCCACGGAGGAGGAGCTGAACAGCCCCTTCCCCAGCAGGGGTGTCCCTGCGGAGCTGGGGGCTGGAGGAGGGGGTGCTGGTCCTGAATCTGTCGGAGCAGTACGGCGGACTGACGGACATCTCCCTCACCGTGGCCGACTACTGCATCGTCCTCACCATGAGCCAGCTGGACGGAGTGGAGGCAGTGGAGATCAATGTGGCCGGACAGCCGGTGAGCTACCGGAACCACCAGATCCTGACTCGAGAGGAGGCGGTGCTCTCCCAGCCGGGGCAGGGGCAGGAGGCCACGAATGAAGGGGCTTGACAAAACGGGCGGACCCGTTTAATCTAAACTACATTGTACCGAAGAGCGGCGCCGCCGCCCGGAGAGAAAGAAGGAATCAGAGCATGAGTCACTATCAGATCGGCACAAACTGCCTGCATGCGGGCTACCGCCCCGGAAACGGGGGAGCCACGGAATTTCCCCATCGTCCAATCCACCACCTTCCGCTATGAGACCAGCGAGGAGATGGGCAAGCTGTTTGATCTGGAGGCCAGCGGCTATTTCTACACCCGCCTCCAGAACCCCACGAATGACCACGTGGCGGCCAAGATCTGCGCCCTGGAGGGAGGAACCGCGGCCATGCTGACCTCCTCCGGTCAGGCAGCCTCCTTCTACTCCATTTTTCAATATTGCCTCCTGCGGGGAACATGTGGTGTGCTCCTCCTCCATCTACGGCGGTACCTATAACCTCTTCGCCGTCACGATGAAGCGCATGGGCATCGACTTCACCTTCGTCGACCCCGACTGCACCGCCGAGGAGCTCAATGCGGCCTTTCGGCCCAATACCAAAGCCGTTTTTGGGGAGACCATTGCCAACCCGGCCCTGACTGTGCTGGACATCGAAAAGTTTGCCGATGCGGCCCACAGCCATGGGGTCCCCCTGATCATCGACAACACCTTTGCTACCCCGGTGAACTGCCGACCCTTCGAGTGGGGGGGGCGACATCGTGACCCACTCCACCACCAAGTATATGGACGGACATGCTCTCCAGGTGGGGGGGGCCATCGTGGATTCGGGCAACTTTGACTGGACCCGCTATCCAGACAAGTTCCCCGGCCTGTGCACCCCGGACGAGAGCTATCACGGAGTCACCTACACCCAGCGCTTCGGTCTGGAGGGGGCCTACATCACCAAGGCCACCGTCCAGCTCATGCGGGACCTGGGCTCCATCCCCCCCCCAGAACTGCTTCCTGCTGAACATCGGTCTGGAGACCCTTCCCCTGCGCATGGCCAAGCACTGCGCCAACGCCCAGGCGGTGGCGGAGTACCTGGAGAAGCACCCCAAGGTGGCGTGGGTCAACTACGCCGGCCTGCCGGGCAACAAGTATTATGAGCGCGCCCGGAAGTACCTGCCCAACGGCAGCTGCGGCGTGGTCTCCTTCGGGGTCAAGGGAGGCCGGAGCGCAGCGGAGACCTTCATGGCCGGTCTGAAGCTGGCCTCCATCGCCACTCACGTGGCCGATGCCAAGACCTGCGTCCTCCACCCCGCCTCCTCCACCCACCGCCAGATGAACGACGCGGAGCTGGCTGCGGCTGGGGTAGCCCCCGACCTGGTTCGCTTCTCAGTGGGCATTGAGGATGTGAAGGACATCATCGCGGACCTGGAGCAGGCGCTGGCCGGGGTGTGACAGGCGTCCCAGCTGGACCCTGCATGCGGAAGGATGGGAAAACTGCCGAGCCGGATCTTCCGGCTCCGGCGGGACCAGAAGGAGGGACTGTCATGGCAAAGGAAACAGTTTTGCTATACAACTGCGGGGGCGATGAATTTAAGACGCTGCGGGCCCTGCTCATGATGCTCCGGGTCCGGGTCCGCATGGTGGAGCCTTCCCGGTACCACCTGCCCCTGGAGCAGGTGGCCGCCGGAAAAGGCGAAGAGGACCCGAAACAGCAGGCGGATATCCCGGAAGCGATGATGGTCTTCTGTGACCTGGGGCCCGGCAGGCTGGACCAGCTGCTGAACACCATGCGCAGGACGGAGTTTCCGCCTGTGCTCCTGAAGGCAGTGCTGACTCCCACCAACCGGACGTGGGATTCCCGCCAGCTCTGGCAGGAGCTGCGCCGGGAGCACGAGGCGATGCGGGGCGGTCAGGAAACCCAGTAAAAATCCATTGACAAACCCCTGTAAAAATTGTATAATAACCAAGCGGTTCTGAAAAGAGCCGCTGATTTGCGGCTGTGCTGGAATTGGTAGACTGGCAAGCTTGAGGTGCTTGTGTCCGTATGGGCGTACGGGTTCGACTCCCGTCAGCCGCACCACTCTTTGAGTCCCCGGAGTCCTTGTAAATCAAGGATTCCGGGGCTTTTCTTTTTCTTCTACTAGGTGATTTGTCCGTTGTTTGTCCGTTATGGTTTGAAAAAGCTGCCTCCAACGATGGGAGACAGCTTCTTTTTTATGCCTGTTTCTTTGATAGAAGGTCAGCCACAGCTTCGCTCGCTCTGGCCTGTGCCTCCTCGAAAGTGTGGGCATAGATATTGAGTGTAGTTGTCACTTGGGAGTGACCCAGGGGGCGGATACTGTTTTGACATCCACGCCGCTGTTGATTAGCAGGGAGGCATTGAGATGTCGGAATGTGTGGATACCTAGAAACCGTTGGCCTGTCTCTTCGCAGAAACGCCGCAGCCAGTGATATGGTGTGTTGGGGTGAATCGGATCTCCCATATCGCCCACAAACAGGCGACCGGAGTTGTGCCACTGATCTCCCAACCGTAGCCGGTCTTGTGCCTGCTCTGCCCGGAGCTGCCGCAGTACGTTAAACACTGGAGCGGGGAGCTTTAATGCCCGGTGGCTTTTTTCGGTCTTGGTATCATCGGTAAATGTTCCACGTCCTGCTAGGTATTGAGAAGTCCGCTGCACTTTGACCACGTGGGACTGAAAATCTATGTCCTGCCACTCAAGCCCTAACAGTTCTCCGCGCCGGAATCCGCCATAAATCGCCAAAACAAAGAAGGCCCTGTACTTAATAGGGGCGTGGTCCAAACTTTCAAGAAATGTTTGTGCTTCCTCGACAGTATAGCAATCCCGTTCCGGGGCCTCTCCGGCAGGGATTACCACACGCTTGCATGGATTGGAGGAGATTATTTCAAACCGAAAGGCATAGTCCAGAACAGATGATACAAAGGAGAGATAGTGCTGGATAGACTTCGGGGCAAGTTTTCCGCTTCCCTTTTGGATGGTAAATAGCTCTTTTGTGGCTTTCCCCAGAGTCGTGGAGATCTTCTCTGCTGTGGTTAGGGTTACTCCCTCCCCTCGACACATAGACGATATAGTGGAGCGGGAAACGCCGCTGGTCTCTGCTAGGTCCTTTTGGGTTCTACCCTTCAATATGGCGGATAAATCGGCCTTTGGTTTTGCAAGGTCTCTTTTTGTGCTGATTCCATCCTCCCCCAGGTTATCAATGAATCGCTGGATGTGGCGTGCGGTCAGTTTGTCTAGGCGAATATGTCCGATGGCCTGATAGGTCCGCTCCTCCAACTGGTGAAGCCGTGCCACAGTCCGGGGGCGTAGATTGGGCTCTGCGTATTCTTTGAACCACTGTTCCGCAAAGGCCTGAAACTTGATGTTTCCGTTGCCCACACCCTGGGCCGAACACTTTTCGTCAAACAAAACCGCTTGCCGATTCAGTTCCTTCTCAATCTGCTTCTCCGTCATGCCTGGCTTCGGTTTCCACGTCATGGAGCGCATCACCTGTCGGCCCGATGTGTCATAGCCACATGAGGACCGAATAAGGTAGCTTGTTCCCGTCTTGCCCTCTCGCTTCTTGATCGTGGCCACAGGTCATTCCTCCTTATTTGGCCCCGCAGGAGCGCCGTTGTCCCGCTCCATAGTCTCCGCTATGGCCCGGTTCACAAAGCCGTTGACAGACTCGCTGTGGGCCTCTGCGTGGGCTTTGATGATCTCTTTCTGTCCTTTCGGGACGGTTAGGTTTATGCGGTCATAATTCTCACTCATATACTTATTGACGGCTTTTTGCTGTGCCTTTGATACTGGCATGCTCTCACCTCCAGGGGGTGTCTTGAAATAGGGACACCCTTTCCATTATGGCTCTATTATAGCACATTTGTCTATCTGTGTATATATACATATTGTATATATCTGCGTAGATATATTTGGCTACTGTGCGCATTGATATATCTGCACAGATATATTATAATAAGACCATAGCGAGAGGTCAAATGGTGCTGAAGCAATAGGCACCAGGCAAGAGCGGGCAATCGGCCAATGGAGCGCTGAATCGTAGACCAGCCCAACCCGCCGCCTCTGCAAGTACCTTGACAACCGAATACCGACACCGTATAATCTGAGCAAGGAGTGATGATGATGGTAGACAAAGAGCTGCTAGAGGCCATCGGCCAGATGATGGATGAAAAATTCGATCAGAAATTACAACCCATCATTGATCGGCTGGACAAGCTGGAGGAATCCAATGAGGAAGTCCGTGATGGAGTAAACGCCCTTCTGGAATGGGCGGAGGCGTGTGGGAATGTGATCAAGTTCCCGCTTCCAAAAGTAAAGTAAGTACACAAATCAGGCGGTGCCGGTGTTCGGTGCCGTCTTTTTATTTTGCGAGGGTAAGTGTATGCACTCGCTTTTTCATGTTCAATTTCAGGACGGCAAAAGGCGGGGTTTAGCCCCCACCCTCTTGCTCGTCTCGCTCCATCCGCTGATCTATCGCCGAGACTATATATTGATTCATGCTCTCGCCAGCGGTGGAGGCAGTATAAAATGCAACAAATTTATATGGGAACATATTTAGCTGTTCTGTCAATAGATTTAGGGGTCTCAAAGTCTAAAGTCAGTCTCCACCCTGTTGAAAAAAGCCAGAGCCCCGAAGGTACAAAGAGAATCCGCTTCTAGGACATGCCCATATAGCTCAAGCTGCTTTACCTGCCCCATGCGTGATTGCGTTGTTGAGGGAACGGAGATAAATGCTCTTGTCTCTTGGGAGGAGGTTGCTGTATGAGCACATCAGCAAAAACGCTTATTGCTGCCCCGGTTATCTACAATGAACTCAAAGACGCAGAGGAGAAAGCTATTGCGGTGCTTGGTCTTTTAGAAGATGTAATTCAACCTGCTTTTGGAGATTTGAGGTGTGATGGCCTGTTAGATCAGAAAGGGAAAAGCCGGGGAGATTGTGCAATCGACTGGGTAGAGAAAACTTTAACGCCTTATACCAGCCTGTTATGCGGCAAGAAGTTAATCGAAGATGGATACTTCCAGATGCTTCCTGTACAGCAAGAGACGGAAATACTCAGCCTGTTATGCGGCAAGAAGTTTAATCGAAGATGTGGCCGATACTCTCAGATGCTTCCTGTACAGCAAGAGACGGAAATAGGAAAGGAGGCCGCACAGCATGACTAAAGAAGAGCGCCGCATAAACCCAAAAAAGCCGCCCGGTCAGGTACAAGAACCGCACCCGCCCGCCACATCCAGGGCACAGGAAAAAGGTCTGCCGCCCGCCATAGCCGTTGCGCTTGTGGGATAGATTGATCTTGTATTCGCTTGGAGGAAATATCTCACAAAAGCTATCTTCCTGGTATATGTCCAGGTATTCCCCACCACAGAATAGCCCGCCCCAGGCATGGGTAAATGCCAACTCTCGCAGAGCCCGCAGAGCAGCGGCGTGGATCTTGTGGTCCACCTTCTGCTCCAGCCAATACCGCCGCCGGATCACCGTCCTCTGATGCTCTGGCAGGCCGTCCACAGCCCTGTGAAGTGCTTCCCACTCTCCGATGCTCTCCAGGGCTTCCTCCGCTCTGGGGTCCGGTATCACGTCCTCCAGGTACAGGAGATCTCCCTCCCTGTCCGCAAGGGGCGTCCCAGGCTGACCGCTGATTGAATGGGGTCCAGCTGGTCCCGCTTTGTACGCTGCCCGCTGGCCTCAGAAAAGGCCCCTCTGAGCTTTAGACCGTACCATGTGAGGAATGACCCGCCCCTATCATCCCAGCCCTCCAGGGCTTCCAGAAGGGCGAGAAAGGCCACCTGCTCGAAATCATCCACAGACAGCCCGGCCCGGCCACCTACCGCCATAGTCCACCGATACGCCCGATCATGGGCAAACCGCCGCACCGCTGCCCACAGCTCCAGCAGCTTGTCCTTGTCCCCGCCCTGGATCGCCCTCGCTAGTTCTTCATTGGTCATTGATGTCCGGCCCCTTTCGTGGTAGAATGTGGGTGGCAAGTTCACACACCATCACGGGGCCGCTCTCACTCGCTGGGAGCGGTTTTTCTTGGTTCGCTCTGGGTTTGATATAGCTCCAGCCAGTCCCCCAGCTTCATCACCACCAGCCACGGGGAGCGGGAGCGGCGGAAGAACACGGCGGGGAGGCCATCACCAAAGCGCACGGCGTCCCGCTCCGCCTGTTCCAGCCAGGAATAAGGCCGCAGCTGCTCCGCCCGCTTGCACTCGATATGGACGCCGGGGAGGCCGGTTAAATCCGGCACCTCCCCAAAGGACAGGGAGCCGCCCCGCTCGACGGGATAGCCATACTCACGGAGCAGGGCGGCAAGTTCCCTCTCCCCATCTGCGCCTTTGCGCTGGGATTTTCTACCCGTTGGGATCACCCCACATAGAAAGGATTTCCTCCAGAGCATCCGCAATCCGCTCCAACTGCTTTACGATTGCTAAAGCCTGGTTGTCCGTCATATTTTCACCTTCTTCCCATTTGGAGTGAACATCATCCCAACATCACCGCCGCCCAGGTCAATGATCTTCGCCCCCAATTCCTGGGCCGTGGTCAGGAAACAGCCGCCACCGGATGATCTATGTAGCGGTCCGGGCAATCCTTTTCGCAGGGCTTACCATCCAGGGGACAAATTATATCTTTCACGATTACAGCTCCTTTTTTCGTTTTTGCCCACACCGGAAATCCGTTGCGGCGCAAGGGTTTGCAAAATGGGGTCCGGGTGGGGCCGGGTTTTCCGAGGGGTATAAAATTTTCTCTCGCATAGAAGGGACTATAAAATGCCAGACCCACCCGGACCCGCCCTCCATTTCATCCCTAAAACAAAGGCCATCTTTGACGCAGAGTGCGGTGCTCCCGCTGGCCTTTTGCGCTTGATTTCAGCGTGGGCCTCCATAGCCTGCTTCCAGTTGGACATACTTTCGGCTCGGTGCCCGTTGCGCTCGCACCACCCTTGATAGGCTTGGTATGCCTCCTCGGTCCTGATCCCCCCGTGTGGGTCTGGCTCCATCATCTCATCCACAAAGCGGGCTATCTTATCGCTGTCCCGCCGGTATTGGGCCGTAGCCTCCCGGACGGCGGGCGGAGCCTCAAGGCCAGTTTCCCGCATCATCCAAAGTCCATCCAGGCACCAGTTGAGAATACCGCTCATATTTTCAGCCTGACGCAACTTGTGTTTCAAGCTCTTGTCCTGCTCTTCTTCAGAGAAATGCCGGTTGAACGGGATCACCTTCACACGCCCGGAATCATATACAGTGGGGTCCGTCACCTTCGGCAAGTGGTTGGTGTTGATGAACAGCTTGAATTGCGGAACAAACTCAAAAGAATTTTCATTGAGAAAGCGGGCGTTGATGGTGTCCCGGCCCGTCAGGGTCTTAACCAGACTGGCAGATAGGACCATCTGTTTGCCCGGCTGGCCGCGTCTTTTAGGATGGTTTCCCGATTGTTGCGTCGCTGCCACTTTCCCACGTGGGCCTGATATGCGATCCGCTGTTTTTCGTCCTGAATGGACAGCGCATAGACCGCCAGAGCATCCGCAAGGTCCTTGCATAGCTCCATAGCCCTCAGATTGCCACTGTCCGGCTCCCACACCTTTCCATTGTAGATATACCACCGCTTGCGCTCCGGCACATACCGGGCCTTGTTCTTGTACCAATCCGCGAACAGGTTTCCATTGCCGATATCGCTCCACCCATAGCGGGAATTTTTGTCCGGGCGCAGGTCCGCCAGCTTTACCGGTCCATTTGTGGTGTCGGTGATCTTCTCCGCCTTGCGTCTGGAATGGGCCTGTGGGTCATATCCACCGGAGCAAGAAGCAATAGCTTCCTGAATGGTGATCGCTCCGTAAGTGGACCCGCTCTGCCGCCGGTCCCATTTCTCACGCATCAGGCCGGAGGAGCGGAAAAGCCGATCCATCCGGGCGGCGTCCTTGTTGGTCCACCACGCCAGCCAGTTGCAAAAAGGGCCATATCCGCCTCGCTCTGGCTCTGATAGGAGGAGGTATCCCCCGCCCACAGGGCGGCAAACTGCTCCCCGTTGCGCCCCTTCTTGGCTTTTTCAATCAATGCCACGTCATCCAGCTCGACCGGTCCACAAGAAGCGGAGGCTGGTGTGGTTTTCTTCGTTTTGGTCCGTACCATATACTTCTCCAGCACAGCGGCCAGTTGTTCCCCATGTTCCTCAATCTCAAGGCCAGGGGTCAGGGCGTTGCCGGTCACGGTGACAAACTTGTTGGTGCATCCCGCTATGTAGATCTCTAATCCCAGCTTTTGGTTGTTGATGTAATACCGGGCCTTGTCATACTGAAAACCAGCAGCCTTGAACAAAATCCGCAGGCCGTGACCGCTGGGGAATACTCCGTATAGCCTTTTATGGTGTCCATCACATCAAAGGCCAGCGGGGACAGTTCACCGTTGTCGTCAATGCAGTCGTCAATGCAGTGGTCAATGTCGATCGCGCCCACATGCCCGAAGATGCCAACGCCCAGCCCATCATACTGGCCCAGCACTGCCAGCGCCGTATCCAGCGGGGCAAAGGTGGCCGGGTTGGTGCTCTGCGCTCTGCCGCCGGTGCGGGGATTATAGGGAACCTTTGTGGGCTTTCCCTCCCGATTCTCATATTTCCACACGCAAAATAGACCGTCTCGGAGCAGGGCGGGAGGTAAATTTTTATATTCAACCATTCTGCCTACCACTCTGCTTTCTCGATTGCATCAGCGGCTTCCAGAATCTCCGCCGCTCTACGGCGAAGCGAATCTACGCAGCGGTCCTTTTCTTCCTTGCTAGATGGGAGGTAGTATCCGTCCAGGTTGTTGCTGAGGATCGGGATATGCCTCCGGCGCTCTATGTGGATCTGCTTTCTTACATCCCGTTCTGAACGCTGGGTAATCCTTACCAGATCCCGAAGATGGAGACCTTGTCCCGCCCCAGGAAGTAGAAATTGAGAAATATATCCCGCTTGCGTCCGGTCCTGGTCTGATGTACAATAGTTTTTGGAAGTGGTGTCCGCCCGCGAAGCCGACCCCGTTTCCTCCGCCCGTTCTGCTGTGCCACCAGCAGGGCGGGCACTCTTTCTGTTTCGCTGATCCACGTCTTCACCCCTAATGGGCCGAATCTCGGCACTGTGGAAGGGAGGAGGCGTAAACAGAAATTCCTCTAATCTGTCCAGGTCCAACAGATACTTCTTTCCGCATCTAGTAGAGGGAATTTCTCCTGCGATTACTTTTCTTCTAATTGCGGTTCTGGTTAGTGCTGTGCCCGGATCATGTTCCCGCACATAATCGGCAGCTTGCTCAATGGTTCTCATTCTCATTTACTTCACATCCTTTCTTGAATCGAACACTAGTTTGTGTTCCTGTGACATATAGTAGCATGTTTTAAAATACTAAGCAATATGTTGTGGTGTATTCTTATTTTATAATGTATCTTGTGTATCGACATGTATAAAAACGATGATTAGCAATAGCCAGCTATTCCCTAAGACCCCCAAAATCACAGCGCAATTTCTTGCGTGAATAATTATTTTAAACAGAAGTATAAAAATGAATTTCCTTGATAAATTTCTAATATTTTCTCAATTTTCTACAAATAAAAACAAGGGGAGGGTGGTCCGGTTTTTGTGGCTACTTTTTGTCCGTTATTTGTCCGTTGTTTTTATGAAAAGCTATCGAAAAGGAGAGCTGGGAAAATAAATAAATCCCTTGTATCCGTTGGGACACAAGGGATTGTGATATATAATAGAAAATCATAAAAAGAAAAAATGCCCATTCGACTCCCGTCAGCCGCACCACTCTTTGAGTCCCCGGAGTCCTTGTATCGCAAGGGTTTCGGGGACTTATTTTTTGTTATGATGAAATTTCTGAAAATTTATCCGAAATAGAAATGCCGCCCTGGAATGTTCCAGAGCGGCATTTCAAACAATATAGGGACTTACTCCAAGTCTCCGTGATAACCAAGTTGCTGTGAAATTTCCTTTGCTCCTTGCTTGATTAGGGAGACAAAGTAAGAAGGATCATCAGGAAAGCGAAACTCAGGGGTAGAAATACCGAGACAGGAAGTGACAGATCCATCGGCATTATAGATCGGGGCAGCAATGCAACCCACGTGAGTGCCGTCACTGTCTCCTTTTTTTAGACAATAGCCCTGATCTTTTGTAATGGCAATTTTCATCAACAACTGCTGCAGATTCACATCTTTACAGTAGTCCTTCATTGCGGCCAGAGACTGTCCCAGCTCTTCCGGCTTCTGAAAGGCGAGCAAAACTATTCCTGTTGCGCCATAGCACAGAGGCTCGTGGGTCCCTAATTTCGTTGACTGGCGGATGCTTTGTGTTCCTTCTGCTTGCGCGAAACATACCCGCTCGATCCCTTCACGGATAAAGATATGAGCCGTCTCCTTCGTTTCATCCCGAATCCGTTCCAGAATAGGTGTACAAATCTGGCCGAGATCCGCACTTTTTTTTGCAATCTGTCCCAAAAAGTACAAAACACCACCTAATGTGTACCGTCCTGTAGATGGGTCGCGGATCAAAAGCCCTTGTTTTGAAGGGTGTTCAGAAGCCGGGATGTGGTGGCAGTGCTCCACCCCATCGTCTTGGCAATATCTGTATGGGAGAGCTCTGGAGTTTCTGGGGTGAACAGCAAAAGAATATTTAGAGCTTTTTCAATGCTTTTGACATTTTTTTCATCAGATTGAGCTTGGTTGCCGACTGTCATGATATCACGCTCCTCATCCACAAATAAGGTAGTAAAAATTAAAAATGATTCACATTGCGGATGTTAAACTCAATTTTAGCAGAAGGATTAGAGAGTGTCAATTGTTTCGGCAAAAGATAAGTTGTAATTCAACTGCTATAACTAGATAAAATTTCCAGGATGATGAAAGCATATTACTGTACAATTAGACAAAAAATCGAGAATTTTTTTTTTCTTAAAAAAAATTTACATAAAAAGCGAAATAAAATCATTAAAAATTAAAAAATACTCATAAAATTCAGCAAAAAAGTTTTTGAATCAAATTCTACATAAAATTTGATTTGTAAAAATCTATATTGACAAAAATGAAAAAAATAATGCTATCATGACCGCAGAACGGATTCAATATCCATAATGCGGATATAAATATGGATTTGGATTTGAAATTCGAAAATGGAGGAATTGAACATGAAAAAATTAATTAGCCTTTGTTTAGCGATGACAATGCTGCTGGGCAGCATGGTCGGATGTGGAAAGACTCCCACTTCAAGTTCCGGTAATCCTCCAACAGTGAAGGGGGAGGGTTAGGGACACCGCAGACCTTTAAATTTGGGTTAACTGTGGCCAGCACTCACCCCTATTCTATTGCTGCTCAAAATTTTGCCGAGCTGGTGGAAGAAAAAAGTAGGGGGCAATATGACGGTAGATCTGTATTATGACAGTTCTCTTGGAGATGACGCAGCCTTGATGGAGTCTATGCAGATGAACGCCGTGACCTTTGCATTGGTCGGACCGGCCGGAATTGCACCTATGTGCCCGATTTATGAATTCTTTGACTTGCCCTGCTTATTTGCGACTCGAGATGCCGCTTACGCATTCCAGGAAAGTGAGCCCGTACTGGAACTGATGGATAGCCTGAGTGCCAATGGTTTGCGTGGACTGGGATTCTATGAGAATGGATATTATGCGATCTCCAATAACGCCAAGGAGATCACAACGGTTGATGGGCTGAACAATTTGAAACTGCGGTCCATGACTTCTGAAATGGCGATCAAGTCTTGGGAGTGTCTGAATGTACAGCCTGTGGCCATGGCCTTTGGTGAGCTGTTTATGGCGATGCAGACTGGCACCGTGGATGGCCAGGGAGACTACAATTGGTTCTTTCTATACCTCAAAATTCTATGAAGTGCAGAAATATCTGACTTTGGCGAATCGAATCTATCACACTATGACCTTCCTGATGAGTGATGCTGCGTGGCAGGGGTTGACTGAGGCACAGCAGCAGATCCTGCTGGAGGCGGTGAATGAGTCTAAGATGGCCCATAAGGATTATATGACCACCTATAATGAGGATGCACTTCAGGATATGATAGAGAATCATGGCCTGGTGGTCAGCGAACTATCTGAAGGCGAATTTGAAAAAATGAGAGAAATGAGCCAGCCTGTCTATGATTTGGTCGAGAGCTACGATCCTGAGAGGTATGCTGCACTGATGGAAGCTGCCGAAGCTGCCAATACCCAGTTTCCCACCGAGTAAACTTAACACAGTCCAGGTGCGGGGTTATGTCAGGGTAATTCTGGTAGGTATGTTCATCATGATGTTTTTGACCGCGTTTCTGCAAGTGATTATTCGCAATATGACAACGGGTTCCATCCCATGGAGCGATGAGCTGTGCCGGTATCTGATTATTTTTATCGTCTGGCTGGGGGCGGGGTTGGCAGCGCGTTCCAACCGGCTGATTAGGATGGAGGTGCTTCCATCTCTGACAAAAATGTCCGACAGAAATCTCCATCCACAGGCATCAGCGGCGGGACTGGCTGTTATTATTCCACCTAGTATATCCATGATCTTGTATTGTGTTGCCACCAATGTCTCCATTACCAGTATGTTCGTGGCGGGTGTAATTCCCGGAATACTCCTTGGATTGACAGAGATCCTGTATGCCTGGTATGTCAGTCGGAAAAAGGGATATGCCGGTGACCGCAAATATACCTGGAAGGGAGCGCGGGACCAGCTTCCGTAAGGCTATTTGGGCCCTGTTCATGCCGGTCATCATCTTAGGCGGCATCTACAGCGGACTGTTTACTGCCACTGAGGCATCTGCGGTTGCCGTCGCTTATGCTATTTTTGTTGGCTTTGTGATATATAAAGAGCTGACCTGGAAAAAGCTGATGAATACCTTTGCAGAGGCAGTCATTCTGGTAGCGGTCATTATGCTGGTCCTCTCTACAGCTGACCTCTTTTGCATATGTGCTGACATTTGCTCAGATCCCCACAATCGTGGCCAATTTCTTTATCAGCATTGCGGGGAACAAATATATTCCTGCTGCTGATTAATCTTTTCCTGTTTTGGTGGGAATGTTTTTGATCCGGGGCCCGGCATGATTATTCTGGCGCCAATCCTCTCTCCGGCTGCGGTTGCATTGGGGATCGATCCCATTCATTTTGGATTGATCATGGTCATCAACTTCTCCATCGGGGCCATTACACCGCCCTTTGCGGTCAATCTCTTTGTCTCTTCTCAGGTTGCCGGAATTAAATATGAACAGATTGTCAGGCCGATTTTGCCATATATCGCATTGTTGGCGATCGACCAGCTGATTATATCTTATGTGCCGCCGCTGAGTCTGCTTTTACCTGGCCTGCTGGGATAAGTTTAGCGGAGCAGAAATGGTATGGAATACAATAAATGAGGTTAGAGCGATATG
>VOFI01003894.1_pt1 | contig 43779 bp, 73 predicted proteins | sample 5384131 | NCBI WGS metagenome assembly VOFI01 (sample SAMN12384728, study PRJNA508395) | human gut metagenome | isolation source: healthy gut H | host: Homo sapiens | reverse complement strand
GAACAATCTGGAATATTTTCTGAAAAAAATCATTCCGGTAGCGGCAGAGTATGATGTCAACATGGCAATTCATGAGGATGATCCATGCTGGAGTATTTTTGGACTGCCACGCATTATTACCGATGAAAAAAATCTTGACCGCTTCTTAAAATTAGTGGATGACAGACACAATGGGATCACACTCTGTACGGGTTCTCTCGGATGTTCCGGACACAACGATGTAGCAAAGATGGCAGCAAAATATGCGGCAATGGGAAGAATCCACTTTGTGCATATGAGAAATGTCAAGATATTGGACAATGGATTTGAAGAAAGTGCACATCCGTCCTCCTGTGGAACACTGGATATGTATGCGATCGCAAAAGCATTGTATGACAATGGCTTTGACGGCTATATCCGCCCTGATCATGGAAGAATGATATGGGGCGAGACCGGAAGAGCAGGATATGGACTGTATGACAGGGCGCTGGGGGCAGCGTATCTGAATGGGTTGTGGGAGGCAATTGAGAAAGAGAGTGTGAAGTAGGAGATAGGGATGAGCGGGTGAGGGGGTGTTGGCTGGGTGTTCTACACACCGCCTTTTTGTTCCATGTCTGGGATTTGGATGTTCTAAATACCCTGTGGGACGTTGCTGGATGGGGACGAAACCGGAGCAAATTCGCCATCCATGGCTCAGTTGCTCCTTTGCGGGCATCCGTGCCCGCAAATTTCTGATATTGACAGGCTATTAAGAACATCAAAATCCAGCCATAGTCACAAAGAGGAGGTGTGTAGAACACAGCAACATAACCGTCCCCTCAACGAACACCCCAACCACACGTTTCTCCTTCTCAATTGAGAAGGAGAAACGAAACACTTTTTTAGTTGTGCTGAATTGGTATGTTGTGCTGTCACGCATGGGGTAGCGGTTGTGACTCTGTCCGGGATTTAGAAGTTCCTGCCACTCCGGATTATAACAGAAATTTTCGGACAGGGATGTCCGAAAAGGCACAACCGCCATGGATGGCGGATTTGTGCCGCTTTCGTACGATTCCGGTATAGCGAATCCGGAGTGCATGGAACTTCTTATCCCGGATAGCGGAATCAACAGATGCCCATGTATGACAGCAAACAGAAAAAATTAGAACAACATCAAAACAACATGAAAAAAAACAATCATCATAAGCAATCATAAGGAAGGAGAACACACATGAAACTACCACTTAATACAGACCTGACCGGAAAGACGGTCGTCATCACAGGAGCGGGGAGGAGTCCTTGGTGGCATGTTCGCAAAAAAGCATTAGCACAGGCTGGCGGAAAAAGTTGCACTCTTAGACCTGAATCAGGAGGCAGCCGAGAAAGCAGCAAAGGAGATCAGCGAAGAGGGTTATATCGCAAAAGGCTATGCGGCAAATGTATTGCAAAAAGAAAGTCTTGCAGCAGCACATAAACAGATCAAAAAGACTTTGGCTTCTGCGATATTCTGATCAATGGTGCGGGTGGAAATAATCCGAAGGCAACCACCGATCAGGAATACTATGTGCCGGGAGAATTAAAAGAGGGAGAAAAATCATTCTTTGACTTAGAGCAGAGCGGAGTGGAATTTGTGTTCAATCTGAACTTTATCGGAACACTGCTGCCAACACAGGAATTTGCACAGGATATGTTAGAGAAAGAAGGATGTAATATCATCAATATTTCTTCCATGAACGCTTATACACCATTGACAAAGATTCCTGCATACAGTGGAGCAAAAGCAGCTGTATCAAACTTTACGGAGTGGTTAGCAGTGCATTTTTCAAAAAGTGGCATCCGTGTCAATGGAATAGCACCGGGATTTTTTGCAACAAAACAGAATCGTGAGCTTTTATTTGAAAAAAAGATGGCACACCGACACCGAGAACAGGAAAAATCTTAGCAGCGACACCGTTAGGACGTTTTGGAGAATCCGAAGAATTGATCGGAACACTGCTGTTTTTACTGAATAACGAAGCATCCGGCTTTATTACTGGTGTCGTGATTCCAGTAGACGGAGGTTTTCAGGCGTATTCAGGAGTATAGATGGAGGGCATATGGTAAAAGTAGATTTAACAAAAAACCTTATTTTTTAGAAAAAGAAGATATACAGTGGGTAGAAGATACCATTGCGGGAATGACAACGGAAGAAAAGATCGGACAGCTTTTTGTCAATATGGGTTCCGAGCGAAGCGAGGAGTACCTGAAAGATGTTTTAGAAAAATATCACATCGGTGCGGTGCGTTACAATCCGGGAACCTCTAAAGAAGTGCATGAACAGAACCGTATTTTGCGGAAAATGCAAAGATACCGCTTTTGATCGCAGCAAATACCGAAGCGGGTGGAAACGGAGCCTGTACCGATGGAACTGAGATTGGCGTAGAGGTTAAGATCGGAGCCACCAAGGACCCGAAATATGCCTATGAGATGGGAAGAGTGTCCGGAATTGAAGCGGCGGCACTTGGATGCAACTGGTCTTTTGCACCGATCACCGATATCAACCGCAATTGGAGAAATCCGATCATTTCCTCGAGAAGTTTTGGTTCCGACCCGGATATGGTATTAGAAATGTCCAAAGCCTATATGAAAGGTTTTATGGAAAGTAACATGGTCTGTGCCATGAAACATTTTCCGGGCGATGGAATCGACGAAAGGGATCAGCACTTAAGCAATTCGGTCAACACTTATTCCACGGAAGAATGGGATGCAACCTTTGGAAAAGTATACAGTGGAATGATCGATGCCGGGGTTCATACCGTTATGGCGGTCATATCATGCTTCCTTCCTATCAAAAATATTTTAATCATCAGATGGAATTAGAAGACACACTTCCGGCGACACTGTCGAAAGAACTGATTGACGGACTTTTAAAAAAAAAATTAGGCTTTAACGGAATGGTCGTGACCGATGCGTCCCATATGGTAGGTATGACATCCGTCATGAAGCGAAGCAAAATGCTTCCGACAGCGATCGCGGCGGGTTGTGATATGTTCTTATTCTTCAATGATCCGGAGGAAGATTTTTCTTATATGATGGAAGGCTATCGTAGTGGGATCATTACAGAAGAACGCTTAGAGGATGCCCTTCGCAGAATCCTTGGCATCAAGGCATATTTAGGACTGCATAAGAAAAATAAAAAGAAATCGTTCCGCCAAACGAAGGTTTAAACGTCATCGGAAGTCCGGAATTTAAAGAGATTGCGGCAGAAGTATCGGACAAAGCCATTACACTGGTAAAAAATACGGGAACTTCACCGTTGCCATTATCCGTAAAAGAGCATAAGAGAATTCTGATCGTGCCACAGGAGACACCGAACCCGTTTGCATTTATGATGGGTGGAAAGAATAAGAAAAAACCGGTTGAATATTTAAAAGAGAAGTTAGAGGCAGAAGGATTTGAAGTCACGATCTATGAATCCATGATGGATAAGATATTAAAAGCCCCGGAGGAAGAAGCCGGAAAAAATGATGTTAAATATGTATGCCGGAAAAGCTCCGATTTCCTCAATCACAGATAATTATGATCTGATCATCCAGCTTGCCGAGATCACCAACCTCTTTGGAGTGACACAACGTATCAACTGGAAAATGAGTAAGGGAACGCCGGATATTCCGTGGTATGTGCATGAAGTGCCAACGATTTTTATTTCGTTAGCAAGTCCGTTCCACCTAGCAGATGTCCCACAGGTCAAAACGTATATTAACTGCTATGACAAAAATGAGCATACGTTAGATGCACTGGTAGAAAAACTCTTAGGACGTTCGGAATTTACGGGAACAGATCCGGTAGATTCTTTCTGCGGTATGATGGATACCAGAATATAGTGGGAGAACAATATGAAAAAAGAGCATGACTATTTAATCTGTATTGACAGTGACGGCTGTGCCATGGACACCATGAACAGCAAACATTTTTATTGCTTCGGACCGGAATGGGTAAAGCAGTACGGCTTAGAAGACATCCAAGAAGAGGCATTAAAATACTGGAATCAGATCAATCTCTATTCAAAAACCCGTGGCATCAATCGCTTCAAAGGACTTGCCATGGGATTAGAATGGGCAAAAGGAAAAAAGGTTATGAGACAGAGGGACAGGAGGAGTTCGTGGCTTGGACAAAAGAGGCACCGGAGCTTTCAAATCCTGCCCTTCTGGCTCAATGCCAGAAAAAGAAGAATCCCTGTATGGAACAGGCACTTTTGTGGAGTATTCATGTCAATCTTGCCGTCAAAGAGCCGGGAATGGAACAGGGAGCATTTTACGGAGTCAGAGAAGCATTAGAAAAATGAGCCCAAAAGCGGATTTAGCAGTGGTATCTTCGGCAAATGCACAGGCGGTGGAAGAAGAGTGGTCAAAGTATGAGTTAAAGCCATACTGCAAAGCACTGCTCAGTCAGGAAGCGGGCAGTAAGGCAGAGTGTATCCAAAACTCTCGGCTCTCGGCTATCCGCCGGAGCAGATCCTGATGGTAGGAGATGCCATGGGAGATTATGAAGCCGCGAAGAAAAACGGTGTTTGGTTCTATCCGATCGTAGTCAATAATGAAAAAGAAAGCTGGCAGCAGCTGCGGGAGGCATATCCGAAGCTTCTGCATGGAACTTTTGATAGGGAGTACCAGAAAGAATTGTTGGATAAATTTGAAAGAGGCCTGCAAGAAACTTTATAGTATTTAGAACGTATGGTAGGTGCCCCTGCACAAATCGAATATTCCGGGTTTCCTTGTGCAGACCATTCCAATGCACCTCCTAAAACAGAAACCTTCCATATCCGATTTGTGCAGGCACTACGTTACGAGATGGAAAGGTTTGTGTTGTATGGGTGGCACGTTACATAGAGATTCATTTATAGGATTAGAGTGTCAAAAAGCGGTTCGCAACTTAGTGGCTGGCAACTTGCACAAAACCGGGACTGCTTTTTGTGACTTTGGGAGAAAAATTAGTAAATCTTAGTCTGCCTGTTCTTATATAGTGTTTTGCTGCCATGGACGGCAGCAAAAGTCTTAACACCCCATGGACGGGGTGTTTAAGACGCACACGTCACCCTATCGTAGCTAATTCAGGCAGACTTAGATTTTCTTATTTTCGTACAACGGAACAAAATAGGCCCGGCTTTTTGTGCAAGTTTGCCGATCCAAAAACTTGAAACTGCCTTTTAATACCTTAATTTTTACAGGAAGTCTGCTTATTGGAAAATATACCTAATGTTTTTCTATTAAACGAATGGAGAATTCTTCCGGTGCATCTGAAAAGTCGATCGCATCCATATTTCCGGCAGAATCATATTTTGCATTGTCATACCGGAATGTGGCTCCGTTTTTTTCTAAATGATAGATGGTACGTTTCAAATAGCGGGAGATAGTCAGTTCTTTAGTGCTGCCGGATGAGAGATTTATAAGTCCATGCAGGACATCGGAAAGGTTGTTGCCTGTGTGTGGGAAAGGCAGTGTGAGCTCATCAATTTTTAAATCCAGCATCGTGCGTACCGTCTGTCTGGTCAATCGGGTGATCTCTTCAAAATTGCCGGTGGCAAGCAGTTCCGGTTTTACCATCCAGGTTCCGCCGCAGGGCAAGGATCTTTGGATAGTCTAAGAATTCAGTCAGGTTTTGCGGAGTTACTCCACCGGTCGGCATAAAACGCATGGTATGGTAAGGAGCTGCAAGAGCTTTGATCATGGACAGTCCACCGGAAGGAACGGCAGGAAAGAATTTTACGGCATCTAAGCCCATTTCGATCGCCTGTTCCATATCACTTGGATTTGAGATTCCTGGTGTGATCGGAATATTTTTTTTCGATACAGTGGGAAACAACTTTGGGATTAAAGCCGGGGCTTACAATGAATTTTGCTCCGGCGGCAATGGCACGGTCTGCCTGTTCTGTTGTTAATACGGTACCGGCACCGAGCAGCATATCCGGGAACTGATCTGCCATGATGCGTATGGACTCTTCCGCGGCGGTGTACGGAATGTAACTTCTGCACACGGAAGGCCGCCTTTGGTCAATGCGTCTGCTAATGGGGCAGCATCGTATTTGTGATCTATGGCAACCACCGGTACGACACCGATATTTGAGATTTCTTCTAAGATTTGGTTCATAATAATACCTCCTGTTGGAATTCCTATAAGGTATTAATGTCCGACAGGAGGTAAAAATATACGAATATCCATGATTAAGATAAAGTCTGGAATACATCACTCGTTCGCATTTTCAAAGAGCCTTTTACAATGTATTCGTTCTGCGGAGCATCCGGATTGCTCATCAGATAGAAAAGCTGCTGTAATGCTAAATCTACCGTGCGGTGGATCGGTCTGCAGATCGTATCAAGACTTTTAAAAAGCACTGTGCTGCGGTTTTCCGTAGAAAATCCGGTCAGGGAAAGCGGTGCATCATGCAATTTGTTATATTCATAAATATAAGGGGCAAGACGTTCCGTTACTTCGATAGAAGCAGCTAAAAGTCCGGTGCAGCCTTTTCCGGTGATGTGCGAAGTCAGATTCTCGATATAGTCGCGGTCTGTTGTATTACATTCAAAAATCCAGTCCTCGTGAAATCCTTCCGGTGTTGTCTCCATAGCGGCACGATATGCCTGAATGATCTCACGGCTTGTAGAAAATTTAATATTCCGGCAGATTAAAGCGGTCTTTGGGTATCCTGAATTTACCAAAGAAAGGACAGCCTGAAATGTTGCAGAGTAATCACTCTCTATGATCGAGGTATGTTCGCAGTCCGCGTGGTGCGCGGTGGATAAAGACAACAGGTATATTTGGTGCAATGGCATCTGCAAGTTCCTTTGTATTCGCTGGAATCGGAAAGAATGATGATGCCTTCTGTAGTCCGTCCGAAAAATTCAAGATAAAATCTTTCTTTTTCTAAATCGTGGTTTGTGAGTCCGATCACCAGTTTGTAATCTTTCTGGTAGAGTTCCTGTTGAAAAAGATCCATAAATGCAGTTGTAAAACTACTCGAAGCATTTGCTAAAATGAGTCCGATCGTACGTCTGGTTCTGTTTTCCATCGGTATACCACCACCTTTTCTGTCATTTTGTACATTATAACATGAATTATAAGAAAAATAAATGAAAAACACACAAAAAGTAAGTTTACAACCAAGACAAACTTCGTTATGATAAGGATATTCTTATCAAACATCCCGTCCGTCACCAATGATAGGAGGTCATTGGTTGGAGGTTGTATTCTGGAGTCCCGCAAGAGGGGGGCAGACTACAAGAAATATGAAAATCTTAGCAAATATCTACAGAATCCATTACGGTATGCGGTACGGACCTTTGAAAATTACGAAGCATATGGAAAGTATCATTTTATGGAAAATATGCAAAAACAAAATAGGCAAAAAAAGAAAGGTCATGTCTTTGTGGATTGCAAAAACGACCGGAACAGACAGGTGTGGAGACTTCTTCAAAGAGCCGATACCGTTGTCATCAATTTTCCACAGGAGTATCCGGTACTTCTGAACTATTTTCAAAATCATCCCCGCATATCGGGAAATATCTTTTATCTTATCAGCAACAGTCCGTCTGATCCCATGGATAATGAAAAATATACCGCAGAGTGTTTCGTTTAGAAGCGGAAGAAACAGGGGTTATCCCTTATGACGTGAGATTTGAGCATTACTATGCAAAAAATCAGGGGTTTGCCTGTCAAAAAATCCGTTATAAAGGGAGAACCCTGTGGAGAGGGGGAAGAGTTTGCAGCTAAAACTTTTGAAATTGCTGTGAAACTTTTAAAAATGAATTGCGTTTTTTGAGGGAGATACGTTATATTATTGCTAAAGTAAAGGAGAGTGATTTTTTGGATTCGAGTGAGGCGATACGGCTCATAATTCTGGTGGTATTGATTATGCTTTCTGCATTTTTCTCATCGGCAGAGACAGCACTGACCACCGTCAACAAAATACGAATGAGAAAAACTGAGCGATGAGGGCAATGAAAGGGCAAAGACGGTATTAAAGATTACGGAGAACTCAGGAAAGATGCAGAGTGCGATCCTGATCGGAAACAACGTAGTAAACCTTTCCGCTTCTTCTATTGCAACTACACTGGCAATTGATATGTTAGGCAGTAAGGGGGCAGGAATTGCAACCGGAATTGTAACACTGCTGATCCTGGTATTTGGTGAGATTTCACCGAAAACAATCGCAACGATCCATGCAGTGCCGATTTCAATGGCATATGCGAATGTCATCTATTGGCTGATGAAACTGCTTACACCGGTTATTTTTGCCGTAAACCAGATTGCAATGTTCTTCTTAAAGATTTTGCGTGTTGATCCGAATACGGATCAGAATGAGCTGACAGAAGAAGAATTGCGTACCATCGTGGATGTTGCCCATGAGACAGGTGTCATCGAAACAGAAGAAAAAGACATGATCAATAATTTGTTTGATTTTGGTGATGCGGAGGCAAAAGAGGTTATGGTACCGCGTATCGATATGACTTTTGCAGACATCAACAATACCTATGAGGAGCTGATCGAACTGTTCCGAAAGGATAAGTTTACAAGACTTCCGGTTTATGAGGACAGTACCGATAATGTCATCGGTATTATCAATATGAAGGATCTGCTGCTCTATGATGACAAGGAGACATTCCATATCAGGGATATTTTAAGAGAGCCGTATTATACTTATGAGCATAAAAATACCGCAGAGCTGTTTATGGATATGAGAAGCTCATCGATCAGTATTGCGATCGTATTAGATGAATACGGGGCAACCGGACTTATCACACTAGAGGATTTATTAGAAGAGATTGTCGGAGAGATCCGTGATGAATATGATATAGATGAGGTAGACTCGATCGTATGGCTTGGTGACCGCGAGTATGAGGTGCTTGGTTCACAGAATTTAGAAGATTTGTGCGAGGAATTAGGACTGAAGTTTGAATCGGAAGATTATGATTCCATTGGCGGATATGTGGTCGGCTTACTAGATCATTTTCCAAAGCCGGGTGAGAGCATCACAACGGAGGATGGAGTCAAACTGATCGTCGAGGCAATGGATAAAAACCGTGTGGAAAAGATACGCTTGATCCTCCCGGAACCGGAGAAAGAAAAAAGATTTGTAAAATTGTTGCAAAGAAAGAGTAAAAGTTTTCAAAAAGATTTGACGTAGGCAAAAGGTTTGCTATTGTCAAGACGGATATGAAACCCGTTTGCAATAAGACAACGAGACTTTTGTTGTGCAGAGCAGCAGGAGTCTCGTTTTTTAAATCAGAAAAAGAATGAAAAGAGAGGGAATGAATGAAGCCGGAAACGAAGAAAATAGTAACAGCGTTAGGTCTGATCAGTTTTACCGTAGTCATGTTAGGGATCGCTTTGAATTTTGGAAGCGTATGCCGCTGGATCACGAGGCTGATCGATGTCTTTATGCCGTTTATCATTGGCATTGTATTTGCATTGTTTTTTAAGCGTGCCAATGAACTTCATGGAACGGAAGGTATTAGCAGAAAACAATTTGATAAAATGAGAAGGACACTGGCTATTTTGATCACACTGGTGCTGGTATTCGGCATGATCGGAGCGGTGGGGGCATTGATCGTTCCGCAGCTTACTAAGACCGTCAGCAGCATCATTCAGGCAGTGCCGGAAGCAATGCAGAATCTGGATAATTATCAGAATGAGTTATCCGAAAAATTTCCACAGTTTGCAGATACGATTATCAAGGTCAATTTAAGCAGTGAAAGAATCATCAACGAAGTCATAGGTTTTTAAATAACTGGATGAATAACTCAGACAGTTCGGCAATGGCAAGATTAAGCGGCACTTTAGGGAATGTGCTGAATCTGTTTATCGGTTTGATTTTTGCTATTTATGTACTGGCACAGAAAGAAAAACTGAAACGGCAGACAAGAAATCTGTTACAGGCATATCTCAAACCATCGGTTTCGGACGCAGTCTGGAAAGTGGGAAAATTAACAAGCATCATATTTCAGAAATTTATTTCAGGACAGTGTTTAGAAGCCCGCATTTTGGGAACGATGTTTTTTATCACGATGACAATATTTAAAATACCATATGCACTGTTAATCAGTGTACTGATTGCAGTAACATCCCTGATCCCAATCTGGGGAGCATTTATCGGATGTATCATCGGCTGCTTCCTGATTGCGGTAGTGAATCCGATGCGCGCATTGGGATTTTTAATTATGTTTTTAATATTGCAGCAAATAGAGGGCAATCTGATTTATCCTCATGTAGTGGGCGGTTCGATAGGACTTCCGTCTATCTGGGTATTGGCAGCAGTAACTGTCGGCGGTAAACTGTACGGCATTGTGGGAATGATATTTTTCATACCAATCTGTTCCGTGCTGTATACACTTTTAAAGGAGAATGTCAGATACCGTTTAAGAAAAAAGAAAAATTTAGCAGTTGTTAAGGAGGAAGAAATAAATGCGTAAGACAAAAATTATCTGTACATTAGACCGGCAACAGACCGTGGGAATGTATTAGAACAGTTAATCAAAGAAGGCATGAACGTTGCAAGATTTAATTTTTCACATGGTGACCATGAGGAGCAGAGAGGAAGAATTGAAAACTCCGCAGTCTGCGGGAAAAAATGCGGACAGCCGGTAGCGGCACTGTTAGATACCAAGGGACCTGAAATCCGCTTGAGGGATTTTGAGGGAAAAAAGTAATGTTAGAAAAGGACAGACCTTTATTTTAACAGGGGAAGAGGTTTTAGGAAACAGAGAGCGTGCATCCATTACTTATGAGAACCTCTGGCAGATGTGACCGTCGGAACAAAGATTCTGATTGATGACGGACTGATCGGGATGCGTGTGGATAAGATTGAAAATAAAGAGATTTACTGTACTGTTTTAAATGATGGAGCGGTATCAAACCACAAGGGAATCAATGTACCAGGCATTCATCTGGCAATGGATTATCTGAGCGAGAAAGACAGACAGGACATTTTGTTTGGAATCCAGGAGGATATGGATTTTGTGGCGGCATCCTTTGTGCGTTCCGCGGATGATGTGTTAGAAATCCGCCGACTTTTAGACGAGAATGGCGGCTGGAATATCAACATTATTGCCAAGATTGAGAATGGAGAAGGTGTGGACAACATTGATTCTATTATTGAGGTTTCCGACGGAATTATGATTGCCCGCGGTGACATGGGTGTGGAGATTCCATGTGAAGAGGTGCCGGTGATCCAAAAGATGATTATAAAGAAAGTATATAAAAGCGGGAAAACAGGTCATCACGGCAACACAGATGTTAGATTCCATGATGAAAAATCCAAGACCGACAAGAGCAGAGACCACAGATGTTGCGAATGCCATCTATGACGGAACAAGTGCCATTATGCTTTCGGGAGAAACGGCAGCAGAGATTATCCGGTGGAGGCACTGCGGATGATGGTTCGTATTGCTGACCGTACCGAGCGGGATATTGATTATAAAAACGATTTTTCCGTTATGAAAAAGAAGAGCAGCCGGATGTTACCGATGCAATCTGTCATGCAACCTGTACCACAGCGCATGACCTGAATGCAAAAAGCAGTCATTACCGTTACGAAGTCAGGAAGATCGGCAAGGGCAATTTCAAGATATCGTCCGGCGTGTCCGATTATCGGCTGTACCATGGAAGAAAAGGTCAGCAGACAGATTAACCTTTCCTGGGGTGTCTATCCAATCGTAATTAAGGAAGAAAAAAATGTATTTGATTTATTCGCACATTCTATCGTAGGTGCAAAAGAACATGGATATTTAGAATCAGGAGATACGGTAGTCATTACGTCCGGTGTACCGATCGGAAAATCGGGGAACAACGAATATGATGAAAGTAGATACCGTACACTAAGAGAGAGGAGCATGCAGATGGCAGTCAGTTATCCAAAAGAACTTTCAAAGTGCAGTAATGAGGAGATTTATCTTGCACTCTTAGAACATGTAAAAAAAACTTGCAGCGCAAAAAAGGGGGAAAGATACAACAGAGAAAGAGAAGAAGAAATTATATTATATTTCTGCAGAGTTTCTGATTGGAAAACTCTTATCTAACAATCTGATCAATTTAGGGATTTATGAAGAAGTCCGAAAGGAATTAGAGGATGCGGGAAAATCCCTGTCCGAGATTGAAGAATTAGAACCGGAACCGTCACTTGGCAATGGTGGTTTAGGAAGACTGGCAGCCTGCTTTTTTAGATTCTATTGCAACGCTGGGACTGAATGGCGACGGTGTGGGTCTGAACTACCATTATGGACTGTTTCGTCAGGTTTTTTGAAAACAACGCACAAAAAGAACTTCCAAACCCATGGATAGAAAAGGAGAGCTGGCTGACAAAGACGGATAAGACATATACGATCCCGTTTGGCGGTTTTTCGGTGCAGTCACGGATGTATGATATTGACGTGACCGGTTATGAGAACCGTACCAATAAACTGCATCTGTTTGACATTGAATCTGTAGATGAGGACATTGTAAAAGAAGGGATTTCTTTTGATAAGACAGACATTAAAAAAGAATCTGACGCTCTTTTTATACCCGGATGACAGCGATGATGACGGACGTATCCTGCGTGTGTATCAGCAGTATTTTATGGTGAGCAATGCGGCAAGACTGATCTTAGACGAGGCAAAAAGAGCGTGGATCAGATCTCTATGATCTGGCGGATTATGCCGTGATCCAGATCAACGACACACATCCGACTATGGTAATCCCGGAGCTGGTACGGCTTTTGATGGAAGAAGGTCTTTTGATAGATGAGGCAATTGACATTGTCCGAAAGACCTGCGCCTATACGAATCATACGATTTTAGCAGAGGCATTGGAAAAGTGGCCGATCGGATATTTAGAGAGGGCAGTACCACAGCTGATGCCGATCATCCGTCAGTTGGATAACCGTATCCGTAAAGAAGTCCGTGATGAAAGTACCTATATTATTCAGGATGGACTGGTACACATGGCAAATCTGGATATCCATTATGGGTTCAGTGTCAATGGTGTGGCATACCCGCATACGGAAATTTTAAAGAACAGTGAGTTGAAAAACTTTTATCAGCTTTATCCGGAAAAATTCAATAATAAGACCAATGGAATCACGTTCCGCAGATGGCTGCTGCATGCCAATCCGAAGCTGACCGAACTGATTACAGAGCTTATCGGAGATGGCTTTAAAAAAGATGCAACAGAATTAGAAAAACTGGCACAGTTTGCAGAAGATGAGACAGTCTTAAAGAGGATTTTAGAAGTAAAGCAATCTGCAAAATGCGAGTTGAAAGATTACTTGAAGCGGACACAGGATATGGAGTTAGACGAACATTCTGTTTTTGATATTCAGATCAAACGTCTGCATGAATATAAGAGACAGCAGATGAACGCGCTCTATGTGATCCACAAATATTTTGACATCAAATCGGGGAATCTTCCAAAGAGACCGATTACTGTGATCTTTGGGGCAAAAGCAGCACCGGCATATATCATCGCGAAAGATATTATTCATCTGATTTTATGTTTGCGGGAACTGATTGCAAATGATCCACAGGTGTCACCGTATCTGAAGGTAGTGATGGTAGAAAACTACAATGTGACGGCGGCAGAAAAGCTGATTCCGGCATGTGACATTGATGAACAGATTTCACTTGCTTCTAAAGAGGCATCGGGAACCGGAAACATGAAGTTTATGTTAAACGGAGCGGTTACCATCGGAACGATGGATGGAGCAAATGTGGAGATTGCACAGTTAGTCGGCGAGGACAATATCTATATTTTTGGAGAATCTTCTGAGACTGTGATGGAGCACTATGCAAAAGCAGATTATGTGTCAAAAGATTATTATGAAAAAGATGAGGATATCCGGCGGGCGGTGGACTTTATTGTCAGTGATGAATTAAAGCGTATCGGCAATGCGGAGTATTTAGAACGTCTGCATCACGAACTGGTTTCCAAGGACTGGTTTATGACACTGTTAGACTGGAGAGATTATATGGAGACAAAAGAGCGGATGTTTGCTGATTACGAGAAGCGTTCGGAGTGGGCAAAGAAAATGCTTATCAATATCAGTCAGGCGGGATTTTTCTCCTCGGACAGAACGATTGCGCAGTACAATGAGGATATCTGGAAGCTGTAGAGGAAGTTCAGATTGCTCTTTTCATTTTGAGGTAAACTTGATATACTGGTATCAATGTCGTATTTAGATATTTCGAATAGAAAGAATAGGGAATACGATGGAAAATAAGAGAGAATCTGGAGAAGCAGAATGAAATTTCAAAAATATATGGCAGTTGGTATCTTAGGTCTGACCATGGCATTGGGATTTAGCGGATGTCAGAGTGAGAACCAGAAGAATCAGAATGCCTATCGTAAGATTGGAATTAACAGTATGGCAGAGGGCGATTATGATAAGGCGGTCAAATCCTTTCAGAAAGCCTTAGATACGTCATTAGGAAAAATCGGTGCCGAGGAGATAGACATCTGTTATTATAAGGCAGCTGCCCAGTTTGCAAAAAAAAAAAGATTATGACGGTGCGATCGAAACTTATACGTCACTGATTGATTATGATAAGGAAAATGCGAATGCATACTATCTGCGTGGAAGTGTCTATTTAGATACAGATAAAAAGACAAGGCATTCAAAGATTATAAGAATGCGGTCAAATATGCAGGAAGAGAGTATGAGATTTACGAGGGCATTTACGAGAATCTGACCAATAAAGGTGAAACAGAGGAAGCGAAGAACTATTTGAAAAAAAGCACTGGACATCAAGCCAAAGGATGGTGCAGATTATGCGGAGCAGGGACATGTGTACTATCTCTTAGAAGATTATACACAGGCAAAGAGCAGTCTGGATCGGGCAATTGATAAGGATGATAAGACAGCACTGCTGTATTTAGCAGAGGTCTATAATGCAACGGATCAACAGGAACAGGGGCAGGCACTTTTAGAAAGCTATGTCAAAGAAAACGCAAAAGACAGTGAAGCGTTGAATACCTTAGGCATGATGCAGATGAAAGACGGTAATTACGAGGATGCTTTTAAAAATATTTTCAGATGGGCTTGAAAAAAAAGGATGCCGTGAACAAACAGGAACTGATGAAAAATGAGATTGCCGCCTATGAGTACAGCGGTGATTTTGAGTCGGCAAAAAAGACGATGCAAGCCTATATCAAAGAATATAAAAAGTGACGAAGAGGCAGTCCGGGAATACACATTTTAAAGACCAGATAGGAGAAAAAGCATGCCGCTTTATGAAGTAGAACAGGAGACAGAGCGTGTCATTTTAGTAGGTGTTTCACAGCAGACGGCGACGATGCCGAGGATTCGGTAGCAGAGTTGGCAGAACTGGTGGAGACTGCCGGTGCAGTCGTTGTGGGAACACTGATCCAAAAGAGAGAGAATATCCATCCGGGGACCTATGTGGGGACCGGAAAGGTATTTGAATTAGAAGAACTGATAGAACAGACCGGTGCAACCGGGAATTGTCTGTGACGATGAGTTATCACCGGCACAGTTGAAAAATTTAGAAGAAGCATTAAAGACAAAGGTCATGGACCGGACGCTGATCATTTTAGATATTTTTTGCGGCAAGGGCTTCTACCAGCGAAGGAAAGATACAGGTAGAGTTAGCACAGCTGAAATACCGTTTAAGCCGTCTGAGCGGATTGGGACGTTCTCTGTCACGATTGGGTGGCGGGATTGGTACGAGAGGTCCCGGTGAGAAAAATTAGAGATGGACAGGCGGTTGATCAACAGCCGTGTGGCACAGCTGAACAGGGAATTAAAAAGAGGTGCAAAGGCATCGTGAGGTCAACAGACAGCAGCGGAAGCGAAGCGGGATACCGGTGGTGGCAGTGGTCGGTTATACCAATGCAGGAAAATCCACACTGTTAAATCATTTAACGAATGCAGAAGTTTTAGAAGAGGATAAGCTGTTTGCGACCTTAGATCCGACAACGAGGATTTTAGAACTGACCAACAATCAGAAAGTGCTGATGACAGATACGGTAGGATTTATCCGCAAACTGCCGCATCACTTAATTGATGCTTTCCGGAGTACCTTAGAGGAGGCAAAGTATGCAGATATCATTTTGCATGTGGTAGATGCCTCAAATCCGCAGATGGATAAACAGATGTATATCGTATATGATACCCCTCGCGGAATTTAGAAGTAGAGGGCAAAAAGATCATTACGGCGTTTAATAAAACAGACCGTATCGGGCAGCCGGAACCGCTGCATGATTTTCGTGCGGAGCGGACTGTTCATATTTCCGCAAAATACGGAGACGGTTTAGAGGATTTAAAAAATATCTTAGAAGAAATTTTACGCGAAGAAAAAGATTTTTTTAGAGTGCACGATACCATATCGGGATGCCGGAGTCATCCAGAAGATCCGCGAAAAGGGCGAGCTTTTTAAGCGAAGAATACCGGGAAGACGGCATTTTTGTGCGTGCCTGGGTACCAAAAAGAGTTTCACTATATGTAGAAAGTTCAACAAAAATGAACACTACATATAGTGCTTTTTTATATTGACTTCAAAAAAATGCGATTTGATAGAATAGACGTACACGATTTGAAAAGCGTATCTTTTGAACAGATATGGAGGGTGATGGAATAATGTTCAAAGTAGTGAAAAGAGACGGGGAGACCGATGACTTTAATCTGGCAAAAATTCGTGGAGCGATAGAGAAAGCGTTCAAAGCAACGGGCAAGGAATATACAGATGATATCATAGAACTGTTAGGGGCTTCGGGTCACTGCAGATTTTCAGTCTAAGATTGAAGAGGGAGTTGTCCATGTAGAGGATATCCAGGACAGCGTTGAGACCGTGTTAGAGCGGGCGGGTTATACAGATGTTGCAAAGGCATACATTTTATACCGCAAGCAGCGTGAAAAATGAGAAATATGAAGTCTACAATTTTAAATTATAAGGAAATTGTAGACAGCTATGTAAAGGTAGAGGACTGGCGTGTCAAAGAGAACTCAACCGTAACCTATTCCGTAGGTGGCTTGATCTTAAGCAACTCCGGAGCTGTTACAGCCAATTACTGGCTTTCAGAGATTTATGATGAGGAGATCGCAAATGCACACCGCAACTGTGACATCCATATTCATGATCTGTCCATGCTGACCGGTTACTGTGCAGGCTGGTCTTTAAAACAGTTGATCCAGGAAGGTCTTGGTGGAATTCCGGGTAAGATCACTTCTTCTCCGGCAAAAACATCTTTCCGTACTGTGTAACCAGATGGTGAACTTCCTTGGGATTATGCAGAATGAGTGGGCAGGAGCACAGGCATTTTCTTCCTTTGATACCTACCTTGCACCATTTGTCAAAGTGGACAACTTATCCTATGAGGAAGTAAAAAATACACCATGCATTGAGTCATTCATCTAAAAAAAGAAATGGATATGGTCAACAAGGCATTCATTGAAACCATGATCGAAGGAGATGCGAACGGAAGAGGATTCCAGTACCCGATACCAACTTATTCCATTACCAGGGATTTTGACTGGTCTGATACAGAGAACAACCGTCTTTTTGTTTGAAATGACATCGAAGTACGGAACACCGTATTTTTCAAACTATATCAACAGTGATATGGAGCCGAGTGATGTGCGTTCCATGTGCTGTCGTCTGCGTCTGGATCTGCGTGAACTGCGGAAAAAATCGGGTGGTTTCTTCGGTTCCGGCGAGAGTACAGGTTCTGTAGGTGTAGTAACGATCAATCTGCCGAGAATTGCATATCTGTCTAAGAATGAAAAAGAATTCTATCACAGATTAGATCATATGATGGATATTTCGGCACGTTCTTTGAAGATTAAAAAGAGGCGTTATTTCCAAGCTGTTAGATGAGGGACTTTATCCGTATACCAAGCGTTATCTTGGAACCTTTGATAACCACTTCTCAACGATTGGGCTGATCGGTATGAACGAAGTGGGACTGAATGCAAAATGGCTTGGCGAGGACTTAACACACGAGGAAACACAGGAGTTTGCCAAAGATGTTTTAAATCATATGCGTGAGCGTCTGAGTGACTATCAGGAGGCGTATGGTGATTTATACAACTTAGAAGCAACACCGGCAGAATCCACAACATACCGTTTGGCAAAATATGATAAAAAGCAATATCCTGGCATTATTACGGCAGGACGTGAGGGCGAAACACCGTATTACACGAACAGCTCTCATCTTCCGGTAGGCTATACCTCAGATATTTTTGAGGCATTGGATATTCAGGATGAGCTTCAGACCTTATATACCTCAGGAACTGTATTCCATGCATTCCTTGGAGAAAAACTTCCGGATTGGAAAGCGGCAGCAACGCTGGTACGAAAGATCGCACAGAACTACAAACTGCCGTATTATACGATTTCTCCAACCTATTCGATCTGCAAAGAACATGGTTATATTGCAGGGGAACATTTTACCTGTCCTCACTGTGGAAAAGAAGCAGAGGTTTACAGCCGGATCACCGGTTATTACCGTCCGGTTCAGAACTGGAATGATGGAAAGACACAGGAATACAAAGATCGTAAATTGTATGAGATCAATCCTTCGAAATTAAGTGAAGTCAAGACAAATATTGTTACGATTTCAAAGGATGAGGTCAAAGTGGAGCCGACCGATAACATCCGCTATCTGTTTACAACCAAGACCTGTCCGAACTGTGCAGCAGCAAAAAAGAAATTCTGGGCGAAGAAAATTATGTGCTGATCGACGCAGAGGAAAATCAGGAACTGGTTGAAAAATATGGTGTTATGCGTGCACCAACGCTTGTCGTAGTAGAAAATAACAGGGCAAAAAAATACGTCAATGCGTCAAATATCAAAAAAGTATGTAGAAACAAAATAATCTCCAATATGCAGAAAAAAGATTGAAATAGAACGAATGCCGCAGCAAGCGATAGGTTGTTGCGGCATTTAAAATTGATGAAAAATGACGATAGCAGACAAAAAAGGAGTATGGTAGAATAGTACATCATTGATGATGAAAGAATAAAATGAGTAATGACGCTGGATGTAATGAATATTATTTGAAAACTCGCACCAGTGGTGCGAGAAATGGAGAAGAGTATGGGAAACAATGAAATACAGGGTTATGAACCTTTTGTTGATGAATTAAAACAATTAATACATAAAAAGCAATATCATGTATTAAAGGTAATAAATGCAGAAACGATCAATCTTTACTGGGAGATTGGAGAAGAAATATACAGGCAACAGCAGGAAAAAGGCTGGGGAAAATCAATTGTTCAGATTTTGTCTCAGGAATTACAGAAAGAATTCTCGGGAGCAAAGGGGTATTCTGCTGCAAATTTGTGGAGAATGCGTAATTTCTATTTGACATATCGTGATTCAGAAAAACTCGCACCACTGGTGCGAGAAATTAGCTGGAGTAATAATATCATCATTATGGAAAAATGTAAGGATGATTTAGAACGAGAGTTTTATATCCAGATGTCAAAACAATATGGTTGGACCAAACGTATTTTATCAAATTTTATTGAAGCAAAGACATATGAGAAATATTTGACTAATCAAACGAATTTTGATCTAACAGTGCCGGAAGAAAGAAGAGTACAGGCAAAACTGGCTGTAAAGGATGAATATACGTTTGACTTTGCGGAACTTTCTCCGGAGTATTCAGAACATGAATTAGAACTCCAGTTGGTAAATAATATTAGAGCCTTTTTAATTGAAATGGGTGGGGATTTTACATTTATAGGGAATCAATATCATTTGATGGCTGGTAGCAGGGATTTATATATAGATCTTTTGTTATTTCACAGACGGTTGAGAAGTCTGGTTGCTATAGAACTGAAAATAGGAGAGTTTGAAGCAGAATATGCGGGAAAAATGCAATTATATCTGACTGCATTGGATGAACAGGTAAAATTACCGGATGAAAATCCATCAATTGGTATGATTATCTGTAAAAGCAAGGATAAGACATATGTGGAATATGCACTGAAGCAGACGAGTGCCCCAATCGGTGTGGCTACATATCAGTTAAGGAGTACGTTGCCGGATAATATGAAAGCAATGTTACCGGAGCCGGAAGAGATTGCAAAGAGGCTAAGGATATTCGAACAGTAAATATTCGTATCTATATATTTGGCGTGAAGGTAGAAAAAATAATAGCTGACAGATACTCCATCAAATGCGAAAAAACTATTGACAAAATACGCCAGAGTCAGTATAATAGCATTTGTGTTTAACACTTATGCGCGAGTGGCTCAGTTGGTGGAGCACGACCTTGCCAAGGTCGGGGTCGCGGGTTCGAGTCCCGTCTCGCGCTCTTTTTTTTTTAGTTAAACCCCGCAGCATGAGACTTTGCGGGGGTTTTTCTTTGTGTAAAAGGAACTACATGATTGAGTGACCGAGAGTGACTGTCATCCGATAATGAGATTGTTTTAAGCAATTCTTGCATAAGACATCTCCCCATCCTATAAACTTTACTAAGAATAAGTTTCGTGGTTCGTATGAAAATAAAAAAAAATCAGAAAAAAAGAAAGCAGCATCCGTGATCGCAGCGGCACTGGTTCTCTTTTTAGCAGGAAACGGAGCAGCGTCTTTGACGCATCAATGTCTGAGCAATTTTTCTCCTAAAAAAGAACAGGTGGAAAACTGGGGACTTGGATTCGGGACGGAAGGTACGCAGCCAAGTGGAAATGCGACACCGGAGGAACTCAAAGAATACGATGCACATTATATCGGAGATGCAAAAAAAGAAGGTATTGTACCTGACGTTTGATTGCGGCTATGAGAACGGCAATACGGAAAATATCATGGCGGCATTGAAAAAGCACAATGCACCGGCAACCTTTTTGTGGTGGGAAATTTCTTAGAGACGAGTCCGGATCTGGTAAAAAAGATGGTAAAGGAAGGCTACACGGTAGGAAACCATACATATCACCATCCCGATATGTCCTCCATTTCGGATAAGGCATCGTTTCAGAAAGAATTAGAGGGAGTGTCAAACTTATATAAGGAAATTACCGGAAAGGAAATGACGAAATACTATCGTCCACCGCAGGGGAAAATACAGCACGGAGAATCTGAAGATGGCGAAAGAGTTAGGCTATCAGACCTATTTCTGGAGCCTTGCCTATGTGGACTGGAATGTGGATGCACAGCCGACGAAAGAGGAGGCATTTGATAAACTGCTTCCAAGAGTGCATCCGGGTGCGATCGTACTGCTGCATAATACATCTAAGACAAATGGGGAAATACTCGATGAACTGCTGACAAAGTGGGAAGAGATGGGATATACATTCAAACCGCTTTCGGAATTAAAATAAAGAGTCATATTTTAACAGGTGGAAGCATAATCTATAGTAATGAAAAAATGAGGAGGTTCCATTGAGTTCAAAAACAAAATCGTAGTATCCACATGAAAGAATTGATCTATACGGCAATATTTGTGGGATTGGCAATTCTTTTTATCATACTGATGGTATGTATGTTTGATAAAAAAAGGAGATGACAAAAAGACAAAAAAAAACCATGAAATATCAGGCAGGAGTCTATACCTCCTCAATCTTATTTAACGACAATGTGTTGGATGTTGAGGTGGCAGTAGATGAAAAAAGATTAAATCCATTTCACTGGTAAATCTGGATGAATCGACGGCAACCATGTATCCCTTAGTAGAACCGGCGTTAGAGAGTCTGTCAGAGCAGATCTATAAAAAACAATCGCTGGAAAATATTACATATATGAAGAAAATCAATACACCAGCATGGTGCTGATCAATGCCATAGAGGATGCGTTAGACAAAGCAGAAGTGAAAAAGTAGTGGAAGCAAAAAGAACCCCACGGAGATTGTATACAATAATCTCCGTGGGATTTTGAACATTTGAAAACAACAGAAACTATTCTGCCTGCACTAAAGAATTCTGGTAATCTGCAAGTGCGGAAGCATCCACTTCAATCGTCTCAGCAGTCTTATTAGAAGCCTGTCTCTGATAAATGGAATAACCACCCCAGCCGATGATAGCGGCACACAGGGCAACTGCGCATACACGGATAGTAGCGAGCTTTGTTTTTTTTTTCTGCATATCTTTTTTCCGGCTTGCCTTAGCGGCTTTATTGCGATCTACTTTTTTCCTGGCTCATAGTATAAAAAACTCCTTAATAGAAATATTTTTTTGTATTATAGCACATTTTTATGCAAAAGAGCAAAAAAAAAAAAAAGATAGCAAAAGTGCGGTTGCAAGCATAGGAAAAATGGGATAAAATCAATAGTGAATAAGTAGCAGAGGAGAACATGTATGAGCAGAGCAGACCGTATATTTATAGATATGTGTAAAGATATTTTGGAGAACGGTGTCAGTACAGAAGGCGAAAAAAGTCCGCCCACACTGGGAGGATGGAAGCAGTGCCTACACCATCAAAGAAATTCGGAGTCGTCAACAGGTATGATCTATCCGAGGAATTTCCGGCAATTACATCTTAGAAGGACAGCCATTAAGAGCTGTACGGACGAGATGCTCTGGATCTGGCAGAAGAAGTCTAATAATATCAAAGATTTAAACAGTCATATCTGGGATGAATGGGCAGATGAGAATGGGTCTATCGGAAAAGCCTATGGCTATCAGTTAGAGTCAAACATCAGTATAAAGAAGGTATGATGGATCAGGTAGACCGCGTCATTTACGACTTAAAAAACAATCCATTCAGCAGACGGATTATGACAAATATCTATGTACATCAGGATCTGCACGAGATGAACCTCTATCCATGTGCATACAGCATGACCTTTAATGTGACACAGAAAAAGGAGAAGATCGCCTGACTTTAAATGCAATTTTAAATCAGCGTTCACAGGACATTTTAACGGCGAATAACTGGAATGTCTGCCAATATGCAGTGCTGGTTCATATGCTGGCACAGGTCTGTGACATGAATGTCGGGGAACTGGTACACGTCATAGCAGATGCGCATATTTATGACCGCCATATACCGTTAGTCGAGGAGCTGATCCAAAGACCGGTTCATGATGCACCAAAATTCGCATTAAATCCTGAGATTAAAGACTTCTATGATTTTACACCGGAGGATGTGACTGTGACAGATTATGTGACAGGTCCTCAGATAAAAAAATTGCGGTAGCAGTATAATTGCCGCCAAAAAGGAGAAAAAACACCATGAATTTAATTGCAGCTGTAGATAAAAACTGGGCAATCGGACTTAAAAACAAATTGTTAGTAAGCATTCCGGCAGATATGAAGTTTTTCAGGGAAACGACCACAGGTAAGGTAGTCGTCATGGGAAGAAAGACCTTAGAGAGCTTTCCAAACCAGAGACCGTTAAAAAACAGGGTTAATATCGTACTGACAAAAGACGAGGCATATCAGGTTAAGGATGCCGTGGTAGTCCATGATATGGAGCAGTTAAGAGAGGAACTTGCAAAATATCCGTCAGAGGATATCTATGTGATCGGTGGAGAGAGCATCTATCGCCAGCTTGTCGATGAGTGTGATGTTGCACATATCACAAAAATAGATTATGCATACGAGGCAGATGCATATTTCCCAAATCTGGATGAAAAGAAGAATGGGAGATCACGGCAGACAGTGAGGAGCAGACTTATTTTGATTTAGAGTACCAGTTCCTGAAATATGAAAAGAGATCATGCTAGAGAATTTTATATATAGCGTTAATGTAACATTCCCGATTTTTTTGGTAATGGTGATCGGATGGTTCCTCGCGGCAAAGGGGAATGTTTAATGATAGTTTTATTAATATAGCAAATAAGTTTAACTTTACAGTAACACTGCCGTTTATGGTATTTCGTGATATTTCGGCAGTAGATATCCGCAAGGTGTTTGACGCAGAGTATGTACTGTTTTGCGCGGTGGCAACGTCAATCTGCTTTTGGTGGATCTGGGCAGCAGCCAGATTTCTGATGAAAGATAAAAGCATGACGGGAGCGTTTGTACAGGCATCTTTCCGTAGCAGTGCGGCGGTCATGGGACTGGCTTTTATTTCAAATCTGTACGGGCCATCCGCGATGGGTCCATTGATGATCATTGAGCAGTTCCGCTTTACAATATTTATTCCGTTCTGGTGCTGACCTTTGAAGCCGAGGGCGAAGAACAGGACCGGGATACGGGAAAATTAAAAGAAGCATGTGTAAACATCTTAAAAAATCCGATCATTTTATCTATTGCATTGGGATTAGCAGTATCCCTGCTGCGTCTGGATTTTCCGGTACTGATCGATAAGACGATCAATAATGTGGCATCAATGGCAACACCGCTGGCATTGATCACTTTAGGAGCAAAGCTTTGAAGGAAAGAAGGCACTTGCAAAGATCAAACCGACATTAGTGGCAGCCTTTATCAAGTTAGTGGCGCAGGCAGCCGTGTTCATACCGGTAGCCATCCACTTTGGATTTACGGGAGAGAAACTGATCGCCATTATGGTCATGTTAGCGGCGCCGGCAACGCCAAGCTGTTATATCATGGCAAAGAGCATGAAAAATGATGATGTGCTGACCGCAAGTATCATCGTGGTCACAACCCCGCTTGCGGCATTTACGCTGACCGGGTGGATATTTATATTGCGAACAATGGGGTATATCTAACGAGTTGTGGAAGCAGGAGGAAGTATGGATATTACAGGAAGAAAATTATTTGTAAAAGCATTACAGGAAGAGGGCGTAGATACCATTTTCGGTTATCCGGGCGGAATGGTAACAGACCTATTTGATGAATTATATAAACAGGATGCCATTGAAGTGGTGCTTCCAAGACATGAGCGTGGCTTACTTCATGAAGCGGAAGGATATGCCAAGGCAACCGGAAAAGTCGGTGTCTGTCTTGTAACAAGCGGACCGGGAGCAACGAATATTATTACCGGATTAGCAGATGCACATTATGACAATATACCGTTAGTCTGTTTTACCGGACAGGTTCCGTTAAATCTGATCGGAAACGACGCCTTTCAGGAAGTTGATATTGTCGGAATGACAAGAAGTGTCACAAAATACGGTGTGACGGTGCGTGACCGGAAAGATTTAGGCCGCATTCTCAAAATGGCATTTCACATTGCAACGACAGGCAATCCGGGACCGGTACTGATCGATATCCCAAAAAGATATACAGGTGGCATCCGGTCCGGCAGTCTATCCGGACAAAGTAGAGATCCGCGGATATAAGCCAAGTACCGGTGTACATATCGGTCAGTTGAAAAAAGGATACAAACTTTTAAAAGCTGCAAAAAACCACTGTTTTTAATCGGAGGCGGTGTCAATGCGGCAAAAGCCAATAAAGAACTGTTAGAGTTAGTAGAACGTACGAAGATTCCGGTAGTTACCACTGTAATGGGAAAAGGAGCGATTCCGACCGATCATCCGTATTATATCGGAAACAGCGGTATGCATGGACGATATGCAGCAAATCTTGCAGGCAGTGAGTGCGATGTACTTTTTTCCATCGGAACCCGTTTTAATGACAGGATCACCGGAGATCTGAACGAGTTTGCACCAAATGCAAAGATTGTACATGTCGATATAGATACAGCATCCATTTCCAGAAATGTTGTGGTGGATGTACCAATTGTAGCAGATGCAAAACTTGCGATCCAAAGACTGTTAGAGTGGGCAGAGCCGCAAAAGACGGAGAAATGGAGAGCCTGCATTGCACAGTGGGAAGAAGAAAATCCGTTACAGATGCGAAGAGACCGTGGACTGACCCCACAGATGATCATGGAAGGCATCAATCAGGAATTTGATGAAGGAATCATTGTTACGGATGTAGGACAGCATCAGATGTGGGCAACCCAGTATATTGACTTAAACGAGAAAAAGCGTTTTATTACCTCCGGTGGACTTGGTACGATGGGCTTTGGCTTTCCGGCAGCCATCGGAGCAAAGATCGGATGTCCGGATAAAGAGGTGATCTGTATTACCGGTGGCGGTGGATTTCAGATGAATATTCAGGAATTTGCAACCGCAATGTGTCAGGAGACGAATATTATTGTCTGTGTATTGAATAATTATTATCTCGGGATGGTACGTCAGATACAACAGCTTTTTTATGGAAAACGCTATGAGGCAACCTGCCTGAAAAGAAGAAAGGCATGTCCGCCGCGCTGCAAAGGACCGGGAGCGGACTGTCCGCCATACGAGCCGGATTTTGTAAAATTAGCAGAGAGCTACGGGGCATCCGGAAAGAGAATTGAAAAGGAAGAAGAGATTCTGCCGGCATTGCAGTGGGCGAGAGAGCAGCAGACACCGGTGGTACTTGAATTTATGATAGCAACTGAGGAGATTGTGCTTCCGATGGTAAAGAGCGGCAATCCGATGAGTGAAATGATCTTGAAATAGGAGGAAAGAGATGGAACGAGACATGAAGAACCGCTGGATCGCATTATATGTGGAAAACCAGGTCGGTGTGTTAGCAAAAAGTGTCCGGACTTTTCTCCGGAAAATCATATAATCTGCAAAGTCTGACGGTAGGTACGACAGAGGACGAGACGATTTCCCGTATGACCATCTGCGTAACCAGTGACGATATTACGTTTGAGCAGATCAAAAACAGTTGAACCGTATGGTGGAGGTCATTAAAGTGATCGACCTTACGAATATCCCAATCCATATGAAGGAGATCCTGTTTGCAAAAGTAAAAAAGATGTACGGCAGAGGAAAAAGCGGAGGTCTTTCAGATCGCACAGGTATTTCAGGTACAGGTAGCAGATATCGGAAAGGACAGTGTCCTTTTAGAGTGTAAGCTGTCAGAAAGACGCAATAATGAACTGATTGCACTGTTAAAGTCAAAGTTCAAACAGATAGAAGTCGTACGGGGCGGTGCAGTTGCGATTGAATCCATAAGTACATCCTGTAGATAAAATAGGAGAGGAAATGGTTGGATGAGAAAAAGTAATTTTTGAAGCTGATACAAATATGACAGATATGGTCTGCGATTTTTTGATCGGGATTGCTGTGGTCATATTGAGTTATCTGTTTTTTTGGCAGAAGTGGGGAGTTTTCCCCGCTTTTTCTGTTATGGTTTTGCATTTTCCGTTATTTTTATCTTAGAAAAAAAGGACGCGTGCTTGTATGACAGGACAAGATTTTTCTATATAGACAGAACCATTAAAAAGTGACGTTTTCGTGGATGGTTGCCGGGGGTATTTTGCTTCTTTGCATACTTCCGAGCGGAGAAATAAAAGCAGGACAGAAAAAGCCTTGATCTTCTGTGCGATACTGTTCTACATCCTGTTTGTGATGATCGCATTGGCAAGGAGGATGCAGAGTCAGAACCGTAACCAGACAAGAACGCTTTTAGTCGGAAACTGTGAGGAATATGAAAAATTTCGTCATTTTTTAAAAAAGACAAATCTGAATCTGAATATCGTCGGATATGTTGGCGATGGAGAAGCCGGAATATGTAGGCACCATGGAGAATTTAGAAGAACTGATCCGTGAGTATGCGGTGGAGCGGTGTTTTTCATGCAGAATATCAAAAATCAGGATTACAGAGGACAGATCGCGCTCTGTTCCCGTATGGGTGTCAGTGCAAGTATCGTCATGGATCTGTACCAGTCAAATTATGGTGACAGCTATGTCAATGCACTCGGAACTTATCCGGTAATTACATACCATACCGTAACACTCAATGTATATAAACGCAGTATTAAGAGAAGTATGGATATCATCGGAAGTCTGGTGGGGATCATTTTAAGTTCTCCGATTATGTTAATTGCTGCGATCGCAATTAAGTTAGACTCTCCGGGGCCTGTTATTTTTTAAGCAGACACGCGTGGGCAAGAACGGAAGACATTTTACAATCTATAAGTTCAGGACCATGTGTCAGGATGCAGAAAAGAAAAAGGCAGAACTGCAAAAAAGAGAATGAAGTGAAGAGTGATCTGATGTTTAAGATGGAGAATGATCCGAGGATCACGAAAGTAGGAGCATTTTTAAGAAAGACCAGTATTGATGAACTGCCACAGTTTTTAATATCCTTTTAGGAGATATGAGCCTGGTGGGAACACGTCCGCCGACATTAGACGAGGTGCAGAAATATCGTGCGGATCACTGGCGCGGGATCAGTATTAAACCGGGACTGACCGGAATGTGGCAGGTCAGTGGAAGAAGTCAGATCACATCATTTGATGAGATTGTAAAGCTGGATGTCAGCTATATTGATGAGTGGAGCTTAGGACTGGATATCAAGATTTTGATCAAGACAGTCTTTGTGGTACTGAAAAGAAAAAGGTGCTTATTAAGAGCAGAAGGAGGCAATGATGGGGAAAAAAGCGGTAGAGCTGTATCGCTGTAAGAATCAGCATGTTACAGACGCATATGATAAGGCGGTATTTAATATTTGTCTGCAAAGAGAAAAAAAATGGCTATAAATCTTTCCATTTATGCGGATGTGAGCCGGGAGTAGGTACGACCTCCGTGGTAATGGAGCTTGCGATCTCATTATCCTGTGCAGGCTGGAAAACCGTGATCTTAGACGGAGACTTACGAAAAGGAAATAATTACAAACGTCTGAATGCAGATAATAAAAAAAGGATTGGCAGATTATGTCCGGGGAGATATTGGAAAAAAAGATATGATATATAAGACGAACTGGCCACTGTTAGACTATATCCCATGTGGAACTATCAACGGAGAGAATCCGCTGCATCTTTTATATGCATCTAAAATGGCAGAAGTCATGGAAATATTAGAAAAGAAATATGACTTTGTACTCATTGATGTACCGTCTGTCAACAGTTCCGTAGATGCAAATATTTTTGCCGTAAAGTCGGATGCAACGATCATGGTTACGGCAATGGACGGTTCTTCTAAAAAATGTTTAGAAGATGCCTATGAGGAACTGATCGCAAACAGTGCAAATGTTGTCGGAGTGATCGAAAATAAGATCAGTATGGAAGAATACAAACGTTATCTGAAGGATTATGACTATTTTGACAAGAAGAAGTTCGTAAAGAACCGAAAGGAGAAATATGAGGCAGATTAAGAAGATCATTGGAGGAATGTTGTGCTGTGTACTGATCACGGGATTGTTTTCTGTGCCGGTTGATGCAAGTAAGAAAAAAGCTGCAACAACAGATACGGAAACAACAGAAACGGATACGACAAAGCAGGATGACAAGGACAAGAAAGAGACAAGCACAACTACAACGCGTGTAACAAGCAGTGCAAAACCAAAAGACGGTGAGATTTCTAAGGTGATCGTTGAGTCCTATGAGATTGAGGGAGATACTTCACCGGGAGATGAGTTTACCATTAAGGTAACGATACAGAATACCAGCAGCCAGTTTGATGCAAAGGATATCGTTGGATTTATGTATTTCCCAAACGGTGGTCTTTATATCCAGAACGGTGAGGCAAATGAGAAGTTCTGTGCCGTTCTTGCACCGGGAGAAACCACGGTATTAGAGTACAAATTAGGCGTGGCAGAGACTTGTTTAGATGACACGGCGTTGATCGAATTAGATATTGACTATTTCAGTAATAATAATGCCAATGTAACGAATGCCAACTTCACACCGGCAATTGTACAGAGCGGTGATCTGTCTATAGATCTCTTGTCTGTAGCAAAAAGTGTGGAAAATGGTACGAAGCTGTTAGTCAGCACCCGGTATGAGAACAAAGGGGAAAAAGACATTAAAAAAGTCATCATGCATGTGACCGGAAGTGTCAAGGGCGGAAAAGCCGATATCAAGTTTGACGAAATTGATGCGGGCAAGGTTCAGACAAAAAGAAGGGTTTGTGGAGTTAGAAGGCTCCGGTATGCAGCAGATCAAAGTTTATTTTAGCTATGAAGATTCCAAGGGCAACCATTATAAGACGAAAGAGCAGACTTTTAAGGTGGAGATTACCCAGAAGGGTGTCAAAGAGAGCAAGTCAAGGATCAAGAAATTTATTGATGAGATTAGCAATCCATTCTGCTTAACGATGATAGCGGCAGCAGTGGTGTGTCTTGTGATCGTATTGTTATTTGTACTGGATAAGAGCCACAAATCAAAGCTCAGTAAGCGGAAAAAAAGAGAAGAAAGGAAGATCGTGATGAATAATAAGCGTTTGATAGAAATTGATGTACGCAGATGTTTCAAGGCATTAAAAACACATCTGTCCTGGATCTTTATGTCGGCAATCCTGTTTCTTGCAATCGGAATCGTATTTGCACTTGCCACCGAAGAAAAACAGGATATGTATAAGGCATCTTCGAGTGTGTACTGTATCACAGAGGGCGGGGGATTATTCCGCAACTTATGACAGTACTAAGCTGATGATGACCTATGCAGAGATCGGAAAGAGCCAGACGGTCTTAGAGAGAGCCAATCAGATCATGGGTAACCGTTATGAGAGCACACAGGATATTTTAGATTTAGTGGATATTGATTATGACGAGAGTGCAGTGATTGAATCCGCATTGCTCCGTGTGAATGCTGTCGGACCGGATAAAGATGAAGTGGTAGAGGTTGCAAATGCCGTAGCAGAGGCTTTTGTGATCGAGATGTCAAACATTACGGAAAACGGAGATGCAAGAATTTTAGATAAAGCAAAATTTGCAGAAAAAGATGTGAATGCACAGAAGAATATCTTAAAAGTTGTCGGTATCTTTGCCATAGGAGGTGCCGTGCTCATGTGTATCTATCTGGTATTGAGAGAGAGATTTTCTCAAACAAGTTAGTAACGGTAAAAGACGGAACCCTCTATGGAAAGATCAATATCATTGGTGTCATACCGGATTTTAACAATACGGATGATTAAGATTTAATTTAATGACAACTAATTCCGGTGGATTGTTAAAACGCGGAATGGAGGCATCTCCAAGTCCACGGCTTGAGATCAGGGTGGCATCACCGATGGTATATTCGCCTCCGGCATATTCCGGGAAGAATGTACCGTCATTTCCAAAAATTCCGCCCCAGATTGGGAGTCGGACAATGCCGCCATGTGCGTGGCCGGAGAGGATCAGATCATAGTGATATGGTGCAATCTCTTTAAAGTTATCACTTCCATGATAAAGAAGAATGTCAAAATCTTTGTCAGAAGCGATCGGAAGGGGAGTCGGTCAAGTACTGTGAAAAAGTATTGTCTGCCATACAGAGTAATGGACTGACCGCCCTTTTTAATTTTACCGAATCATTATCCAAGTCAGTGACACCGTATTTTTGAAAGAGAGCTAAAAGCTCCTGATACTGGGTTGCAGCAAGAGAGGTAAGCTCATGATTTCCGGTAACAAAATAAATCGGTGCAAGGTCTTTGATCCCTTTTAAAAGGTCTTCAACACTGCTGATGGAATCGTGGTCTTCATCTACGATATCACCGGTCAGTGCAATCATGTCCGGTTTGGCAGCTTTTATTTTTTGAGATCAGTTCTGACTGGTTTTTGCCGAAATTTTTGCAGTGGAGGTCAGAAATCTGTACAATCGTGTAATCGGAAAATGCCGATGGGATTTTTTTATTATGATAATTGTAAGTTGTGACAGTCAAAGGAGCCTGCAGGCCGTGATAAATATAAACGGCAAGACACGCAAGCAGCACAAAAACAATGAGTGATATCATTCTGGATTTTACTTTCGATCTGGATTTTTTTACTCATATGAAACCTCCTGAAAACTAGGTGTATCATATCATAGCTATGGTCAAAATACAAGGTGAGGGAAAACAATGAAAAAAGATATTATACATAGCAGAGGCCTTTGGCGGCGGTGTATTTACCTATTTTACGGAGCTGGCAAATGCAGTCGCCGAAGAATATGAAGTGCTGATCGCTTATGCGAAAAGAGCAGAGACACCGGAAAATTTTGAACGTTTTTTCCGCCCGGATATCCGTTTTGTGGAGATTTTGCATTTTCAAAGAAGCGTGAATCCCCCGCAAGATTTTAAAGCCATGCAGAAATCCGTCATTTAGTGAGGGAATATGACCCGGATATCATCCATCTTCATTCCTCTAAGGCAGGTTTTTGCGGAAGAATGGCGATTAACTGTAAAAACACAGAGTCTATTATACACCGCATGGATATGCTTTTTTTAAAACAGGATGATTCTGCCCTCAAAAGAAAGATTTATTTTTTAGCAGAAAAGGTTCTCTCCATGAGCCATGCAAAGGTGATCGGTGTATCTAAAGGAGAATATGAGGAAGCATTAAAACTTACAAAAAATGCAATGTATATCAACAACGGAATTGATATTACAAAGATCCCAAAGAGCGGTAAAAAGAATTTGACAGGGAACATCCGGTCATCTGTACTTTAGGAAGGATCAGCTTTCCAAAGAATCCATCGATGTTTAACCGGATCGCAGAGTCATTTCCTGAATGGAAATTTATCTGGATCGGGGATGGAGATCTGCGGAGTGAACTGACCGCATCGAATATTGAGATCACCGGCTGGATGGACAGAGAGGAAGCGACAGAACAGCTTGCAAGAGCAGATGTTTTTCTGATCCCATCCCTTTGGGAAGGACTTCCGGTGGCACTGTTAGAGGCAATGTATCAGGAAAAGCTCTGTATTGCCAGCCGTGTCATTGGAAACAGAGATGTGATGATCGATGGGAAAAATGGATTTTTAGCAGACCGTTATGAGGATTATGTACGGATATTAAAGGACGTTTCAAGCGGTAAGATTCCGGTGGAGGAGATACAAAAAAGAGCAAAGCATGGATGTGATAGAGTCCTATAGCACCACGAAGATGTGTGGAGAATATTTGCGTGTTTACAGAGAGGATACGAAATGAGTCAGAGTTTGATCAGTGTAATTGTTCCGGTTTATAACGTCAAAGAATATCTGAATACTTGTGTGGAGAGTATTTTAAACCAGACCCATGAAAATTTAGAGGTTATTTTAGTGGATGACGGGTCTACCGATGGCAGCGGAGAAATCTGCGATTCTTATGCAAAGACCGATACCAGGGTACAGGTGCTGCATACCAAAAACGGCGGACAGGCGGCGGCTAGAAACCGCGGGATCGAGGTCAGCAAAGGAGAATATCTGACGTTTATAGACAGCGATGATTCCATGGAGCCGGAATTGATAGAAACGCTGTATCTTGCACAGAAAAAGAGCGGTGCGAATCTGGTATCCCGCCGCTGGAGAAATGTCTATGAAGATGGCAGGATCGAGAGAAGCAGTGGTCAGACCAGTGGAAGTGTAAACGTCGGCAAAGAGGAAGCCTTAAGGCGGATGCTTTATCAGATCGATACCGATGTCTGTGTCTGGGCAAAGCTGTATCAGAGAGATTTATTTAAGAGTCTGCGTTTTGAAGAGGGAAAAATCTATGAGGACTTTGCCATTATGTTTCCGATATTAGAACAGACCCAAAAGGTTACTTTTTTAGGCTATGACGGTTATTGTTATTTACAGCGGAGTGCCGGAACCATGCGGCAGAGTTTTCACCGAAAAAAAATGGCACTGATCGACTACGAGGAAGTCATGTATCGGCACATCAGTACAGTTTATCCAAAGCTGGCAGAAGCGGCGGCATACCGTGCGGTAAGAGCGGATTTTAACATCTATTTACAGATTCCGAGAACGGCAGAATACAAAGAGGAACGAAAAAAGAGTCGAAAACTGCATCAAAAAGTACCGCAAAACCGTGTTAAGAGACCAGTATGCAGGCTTTGGAACCAAGGCACCACTGCTTTGTACCTGGATCAGTTTCGGACTGGTTTACCGGTTAAAGGATATGAAAAAATTAGGAAAAGAGGCGGGGACAGATATGAAAAAAGAGAATTGCACATATTGCGGGCGGCTTAACAACCGGTGGTGTAGAAGCTGTGATCTATAACTATTTTCTAAAATAGACCGTAAGGACTATGAGCTGTATTATATTACCTATGATACACCCGATCCGGCGGTAAAAAGAAATTTGAGGATATCGGATTTCATGTCTATGAGGTAACGAAAAGAAGGAAAACCTTAAAAAAGAGCTGCAAAGAGGTTTATACGATCTTAAAAGAGAACCACATTAATATTGTACATTCCCATATGACCTTAATGTCGTTTGTGACCTCTTTTTTTAGGCAAACTCTGTGGAATTAAGGTGCGGATCGCTCATTCCCATTTAGCGTTATACCCGACAGGGATCAAGAAGCCGGTCTATGCATTTTTAAGTTCTGCACCAGAGTGACTTCTACCGATTATATGGCATGCGGAAAAAAAGCATGGAGAATATCTCTACGGTAAGGCAAATATGAAAAACGGCAGAGTACGGATCATGAATAATGCCATTGATACTGAAAAATATGCATACAACGAAGAGCTACGGAATAAGAAACGCGAGGAGCTTCAGATCGGTGACCGTTTTTGTATCGGACATGTCGGCAGATTTGCAGAGCAGAAAAATCATGCATATTTAATTGACATTTTTTATGAGGTTCATAAAAAGAAAGAGGATGCGGTTCTGCTTTTAGTCGGTGACGGGCCGTTACAGGAAGATGTAAAAAGCCAGGGTACATCAGTATGGCTTAGACGATGCGGTTATTTTTGCAGGCTCAAGGGATGATGTGGGAGAACTGTATCAGGCAATGGATTTATTTGTACTTCCGTCTTTATTCGAAGGACTTGCACTGGTATTAGTTGAGACACAATGTGCCGGATTGAGGATTCTGGTATCGGATGCCGTAACAGATGAGATCAAGATGACAGACCGCATGGAATATCTTCCATTGCATGATAAAAAGGTATGGGTCAATAAGATCCTTTCTATGACAGAAGAGATCAAAGAAGAAAATCTTGCATTACGGAGCAGGGGAAGAGAAGAAGTAGCGAAAAGCGGTTATGATATTATGACCGAAGCAAAGAAGCTGGACCGGTTTTATGAAAAGAGACTGGAAGGACGGCGTTAGGAGAAGGATATGGCAGTTTACATCATTATGACAATTATATCGATGCTGTTTGCCGGCTATGCACAGAATGTTAAGGAAGTGGAAAGTCTGGATTCCACCTACCGGATCCTCGGTGTGATGGCATTTTTACCATTTGCTGTTGTGTCGTCACTCCGTTATCAGGTCGGAACAGACTGGCCGATCTATAATGATTATTTTCATTCAATCCCGGCAGGAGGCAAGAAATTTACGGAACCGTTGTTCAATCTGTTAAACCGTTTTCTGTATCATTTTACACAGAATTCATACATCTTGTTTGCCGTGGTAGCGGTACTTTTGCTGAGTTTTATGTCTTTGACCATTTTTCAGCAGTCAGAATATCTTCCGCTTAGTATTTTGATCTTTGTTGTCAGTGGAGATTTTTTAACTCACAGAACCAGATCCGCCAGATGCTCGCCACGGCAATCCTGTTGTATGCTTTAAAATATGTCTATGACAGAAACTGGAAACATTATTTTCTGCTGCTGATTATCGCAGCGGGGATTCATATCAGTGCATTGCTGTTTGTACCGGTATATTTTATCTATGGAAAAAGGGTCAATATCAAAAAGCAGATCATTGCCTACCTGATCCTTGGCATATCGGTGCCGATTTTAGGAAAACTGGTACTGCGTCTGATCTCTAAGACAAAGTACGGATGGTATATCGGTTCTATGTATGATACGAATAACTTCTATCTGATCGGATTTGTGTTTACACTCTTTTTCTTAGCGATTTTTTATTACTATGTATATTGTAATCCGGAGCATGATGTAAAGTATGAGTTTTATGTAAACCTTTACTATTTAGCGGCGGTAACGGTCCTGTTTTCTTCCGTAGTGCCGCGCAGATCGTCTGATGAAGCTGTTTGCATCTATTACCTGTTTAGCAGTTCCAAAGCTGGTATTCAGGGAAGAGGACCGCAATAAAAGGATTCTTTTGTATATGTTAGTAGTAGGGGCGTTTACGGTGAAATTAGTTTATGATGTGTACAGAAACGGCTGGTATGATGCAGTACCGTATCAGACGATTTTTTCGACGCTGTAAGGAAATAGAATTATGAATCAGAAATTTCGCAATTTTTTAAAAAATTTCATGCATGCACTATCCGCGAATGTCATCCGTCTGATGATCTCCGTGGTGATGACACTGGTACTTCCAAGGATTTTAGGAGTAGAGGAATACAGCTACTGGCAGTTATATCTGTTTTATGTGACGTATACGGCATATTCATCGATCGGCTGGTGTGAGGGCACTTATCTAAAATATGGTGGAATGGAATATGCCAAGTTAGACCGCAGCCGTATGGCAGGACAGTTCTGGGCATTGGCAGTCTTTCAGTTGATCTTCTGTACAGTTTTTGGTACGGCAGCTCATTTTTGATCGACAATCCATATAAAAGTACGATCCTGATGCTGGCACTGGTATCTTCGATGTTTGATATCCTGCGTTATCTGCTGCAGAATATCCTTCAGACAACCGGACGAATCAAGGATTTTGCAAGGATCATGACTTTAGAAAGAATGTTGTTCTTTGTATTATCCGTTGGAGCATTGTTGTTAGGTTTCCGTAATTTTTATGTTCTGATCTTTATGGAGATCACAGGCGTGGATTCTGTCCATGTGCTACGCGATGTATGTGTGCAGGGGAGATCGTCTTTGCAAAATTAGACAGTTTTCATGAGATTACAAAGGAATCAAAAGAGATTATCGGCATCGGCTATAAACTGTTAGCCGCTTCCTTTGCAAGTCAGCTGATCATAGGAATTGTCCGTTTTGCGATCGAGCAGAAGTGGGGAACGATCGTATTTGGAAAGGTTTCACTGACACTTAGCCTTTCGAACATGGTCATTACCTGTATCGGTGCGGTCAGTGTGGTACTGTTTCCGATGTTGAAAAAAAAATGAAGGAAGAGACCTTAGAGGAATTGTTTTTTGACCATGCGAACGGTTCTGACCGTTCCGGTTTTAGCAGTGCTGATCTTTTACACACCGATGCGTTGGATCTTAGAGCTTTGGCTGCCACAATATCATGACAGCTGCACTATCTCGCAGTGCTGTTCCCGATCTGTGTCTATGAGACACGTTCCGTTGCCCTGATCGACACCTATCTGAAGGCTTATCGGAAAGAAAAACTGATCCTTTTTAACAGTCTTGTGACGGTAGGTATCAGTGCATTGCTGTCCTGGATCACGGTATTTTTAATGGGAAGTCTGGATGCGGCAGTGATCAGCATTGTACTTTTGATGATGTTTAAAAATATTTTTTCCGAGAAAATGTTACTTCGAAGCAGCCTTCCTGTCAAAGTCTGGAAGGACAATATTTTAGAGGTTGCATTGACCGGGATTTTTATTCTGGTGAACTGGAAGATTGGTGGCATTACTGCAATGCTGCTTTATACAGCGGCATATATCATCTATGTGTTACTGAAATCAAAAGATATTAAGCGGGAAATGAAAAATCTGAAAAAAAATTGCAAGAGGATAACAGTTATGGCAAATGAGAAGAGAAATGCATCCATTGATATAACAAAATTTATACTGGCACTGATCGTTGTAATGCTGCACAGTGCAACGGAATGTCTTGGAACAGAGCATATGGCAGTCCGGGTGATCGAATACAGCGGACGTTTCGTTGTACAGTTCTTTCTGATGGTTTCCGGATATTATTTTACGAAAATGTTAGTGGAAAAGGGAACCGGTTTTTGAGATTTTTCGTGCGGATGATGAAGATTTATCTGCTTTGGTCAGCCATTTACATTTCTCTTAGTTTTGCAGTGAATGTTCTATTAAATGGAGAGAATGCGAGGCGAGGCAGTGCTTGGCTATGTAAAGAATTTTTTTTTTTGTCGGAAGCTACTGGCATCTGTGGTATATGGTCGGATTGATCTATGCACTCTGTCTGACGGCACTATTTTATAAGATTGCAAAAGAGCGGGGCTTACAGATCTTACTGGGGATCAGTATCGTATTTTTTGTATTCGAGCACTCTGCTATGCCTATACGCCGCTTATGGAGCGGATCACATGGCTTAGACCGTATCTGGATGCTTCCTGGTTTTCCTCGTTTTCAGAGATCCTGTGTCTTGGAATCCCATGTTTTATCTGGGGATATGCAGTGGTTTTATTCCAACAGAAAAATGCAATGAACCCGAAAAGGGATGGCAGATTACTGATCCTTTCGTTGATCTTATATACGGTAGAATTCTGGAGTATCGTAGGTCTGACCGGAAATACACATATACGAAGCTTTACTCAGCACATATTTTGTTACATTTTTCCTGATGCTGGTATTATTAGAGCATCCGGCAAGTACATGGGAAAAACAGGGACTCTTGTGTAAGGACTATTCCACCTATCTGTATTTAGCCCATCCGCTTTTTATTGCGATCTTATCTGCCGGACAGGATATGATCGGCATTCAGCAGCCAGCAGCACTGTATGTTTTAGAAGTACTGGCGTTCACATTGTTCAGCAGAGTGGTGCTGCAGTGGTGCAGACAATTCAGGGTAAGGAGAAGGGGTACGAATGAAAAATAGAAATGTATCGGTAGATTTATTCCGCTTTTGGCGGCACTTAGTATTATGTTTTTGCATACCGCTGGGGACTGGATGACAGCCTCTTAGATGCCTATCCGATCATTGGGATTGTCATTGGACGATATCCGGTCATTTTATTCTTTACGATATCGGGATATTATTGTTTTTGCAGATTTCAAAGGGACGCAATGCAGCAAAGACACAGATACGCAGTCTTTTGAAGGTTTACTGTGTCTGGACGGTGGTCTATTATCTGATGAGTTTTGTCTTGAATGTAGCAGCGGGACATGAGCCTGTTGGAAAATTCTTCGCGGAGAGAGTGCTGTACTTTTTTACCGAGGGCAGTTATCCGCACCTTTGGTATGTGGTTTCTTTTGATCTATGTTATGATACTCATCTGTCTGGTATATGAATTATGCGGTGAGAAGGGAATCCGGATTTTGGCTGCGGTATCGATGATCCTGTTTATGATCGGTGTCCTTGGAACATCGTATCTGCCGCTTGGAGAACAGATTCCGGTGTTGGGAGATTTTTACGGATGGAAATATTATTTTGTATTCCGCAACATTTTCTGTTTAGGGCTACCGGGAGTGATGTTCGGTTATTATATTGTAAGACTTTTGCCTGTAATAGAAAAAAAGACCAAAGCTGGCAGAAACAGGATTTTTATCACGTCCGTTTTAGGTATGATAGAAGGAATGCTTGTCATTCAAAAGGGATGGATCTCTGATTTTCCGAGTATGTTTTTGATGCCGTTTGTACTGATCTTTGGAATGTCCTGTCTGATCAGACATCCGTTAGGGCAGTTAGAAAGTCATGCGGTATTTTTAAAAAGGATGTCGTCGTATATTTATTTTGTACATCCGGCGGTGATCGCAGTGCTCGGATTTTTACTACAGGTGACAGGTGTGCACCTTTCTTATTGGATGGATTATATCATTGTTGCGGGGCTGGTGTTATGCTCCGGAATCATTTTGATGAAGATAAAAAAGACCGTGGACAAAGCTGTTTATTTAGAAGAAAGTGGTGAGAAAGAAGATGAAAAAAGCGATCAGGATCTGGGGAGGTCTGCTGTGTGCCGTTGTTTTATTCGTGGCAACAGTCGGATGTACCAACGGCATGAAGGGGAAAAAGGAGTCCTATCTGTATCAGTTTGAAGGATATGACTATCAGTATGCCATTACGAAAGACCAGCGGGGAGAAAGTGTTTCGGATGACGCCTGCAAAACGGACGGTCGAGGTATTAAATGGAGTCGGAAAATATACGATTTTAGGCGAAAAGGACAAACCGCTGTATACAACGGAAAAGATGAAGGATTATACGGTGGATGAGTCGGGGAAAAAAATCCGGTTGTTACGGTGCATTATGCCTTATCGGATAATGCCGGGGATGTGACTGCGATTTATACGCTCTATAAAGAGTACATGGATGTTGAGATTTCTTTAGAAAACTACAGTGGAAAAGATGCTGCTTCGGCATACTATGTCAGGGAATTCACAAAGAAATATCAGAAGGTGGAAAAGCGGAGTGTCGGAACGTGGAAATTCCCGGAAAACGATGATTTTCCATATCAGACCTTTGACAGTCTTGCCTGGATCCACAGATTTAAAGATGGTGGAAGTATGTATACATTCTATGAAGGCGAGGAGGCACAGCCCAAGAATTATTTAGAGGCTTACCCGGAGCATGCAATCCCGCTTACGATGTCTGAGGATCAAAAACCACAGGAAAAGCTGCATTTTGCACTGGTATTCTCTCCTGAAAAGGACATAAAAGCAGCCGATAACCATGCGTTGTTTGCAAAAAGAATTTAGATACGGCACTTTCTTTTAATTGTACGACGAAAGGAACCGGCAGTGCTACGCTTTATACGCAAAAAGATCTGAGTTTTTTTTAATGGAAGTGGAAAATCTGACGGATCAGAAGAAAGACGCAGAAGTGTCCTGTCAGATTTATGGATATGACGGAAGTACCTGTTTAGAAAAGACGGAGAAGTTCTCTGTGAAAAAACAGGGAAATGCACAGAAGAAAATTTCTTTTAAAAGCACCTTCCTATGGGATTTATTATGCGATCCTGACGATGCAGTCAGGAAAGGATACCTACAAAGAGGTGTATCCGTTTGCCGTTTTAAAAAAAAAGCATACTTATCAATATACAAAGAGCAGTCCGTTCGGCATCAGCGGTGTTCATTTTGGACAGTATCAGCCGAATGAAGATACGATCTCTATTTTACAGGAGCTAGGTGCAGCGAATGTGCGTGTCGGACTCGGCATTCCGGAATATGCGGAAAAGGATACAAAACTTTTAAAGAAAAATCTTGCCAGCCTGAAAAAGAGCGGTATCCGTATCAATGGTCAGTATCTGCTTTTAGACGACTGGTCGGAACCGCTCGACCCGAAGGTCTATGAACAGGCAATCCGAAGTGTGTTAGATGACGTTGGAGATTTACTCGATGGCTGTGAGGCGGGAAATGAGCCGAATCTCTATGCAACTTATTATGGTTATTCCAAAGAAGACTATATGGCATATTATTATGAGGTAAATTATACAGGAGCGTATCCGGCGATTAAGGATGCAGGGACTGAAGTATTTAGGAGCCGGTGTTTACCAGGGTGAATCCATCTGGTTAGAAGGTCTCGATTACTATGGCATTATGGACAAACAGGATGTGTTAGTAACACATGGCTATGCATTTCCATATTCCCCGGATCTGACGAAAGACCCACAGGTAGAGCTGAGTTTTGAAAGCAGTCTGGTAAGAACCCGTCAGTTCTTAGATAAGACCGGAGACAAGACATGGTATTTAAATGAGTGTGGACTGCCAACGACTCCGGAGCAGACAGAGGGGATTTCCAGTGGTGTGGATCTGCGGACACAGGCAGACTACATGGCAAGAGAGCTGTTGTTAGCGTTATCTTATGGTGTCGATGAGATAGAGGTCTATTCAATGTTTGACCAGCAGAATCTCTATCATGCCATTATGCCGGCAGAGTATGAGAACAATTTTGGCTTGTTTTATCAGCAGGATTACAGTGGAAGAATTTTTCCAAAGCCATCTGCCGCAGCCTATGCAAATATTACTAGAATTTTAGAATCAGTGGAAAGCTGTGAGGAAATCTCCACCGGTTCCGATACGGTGCGGGCATTCCGATGTGGCTTAAAAAAAAGAGAATGAAGAGATGCTGGGTCTGTGGAGTACCAAAGAACGACTGAGCAACGACAGTAACGAGAATATTGTAAGGACACCAAATCTTCCATGGGTTAATCAATGGAAGGAAAAGGAGACGGTAACAATTTCCGTAGAAGCGAAGTCTGCAAAAGTCTATGACTTGATGGGAAATTCCTATAAGATTCCGGTTACGGATGGAAAGATTGAGGTGGAAGCAACCGGTTCTCCGATGTTTGTGAAGTTGGAGAAGTAGGGACTATAGGCGAACGCCAAAGAATAAAAAAGATTAACAAAGGAAAAAAATCCCCCATAAGCAGATTTGGGTTATTTACCGTATCTGTTTATGGGGGATCCTATTGTAAGTCCACATCCTTGTGCGGCTTATTGTTTTAATATCATATCTGATATCATTTTTAATGCTATCTTATTGATCACACATCAAAAATGTTCTTTTTTAGCGGGCAAGGATGTCTGTGATCTCACCAATATACATGGTGTGATAGTCATCCAGATTTGCCTTGGAGTACCATTTTTCATCAATGTCCATGTCGATAAACATATCTTTGGTGATTGGAACAGCCGCCATTTTTTTTACAGATAAATGCAAGATTTCCTTCATCAACAAAAAGGAACATCATTGTGATAATTCAAATTTAAGCCGGAAGTCTTGAATTTGTCTTCCTGTCTGCCTGAAACAGCACCAAAGTATTTTTAAATCGTTTTTGTACTTCTTATCAAAAAGAAAGTCATGGAAAATGTCTCTCCATTGTCGATGAATTCTTAGCTTGCTGTCAGTGCATTTGCTTTTCTCTGTTTCCGGAAGTGATCAGCATCCATTCGGAGCCGATTTTTGTAAATGGGTCAATCTCGAACATATCGGAAGGATAAGTCTGAAATGTATGCATAAAGATACCTCTCTTTCAAAAAATATTCATTCGCGGTGCAATGTGTTGAGTAATGCACGGGCATTCGCCCTATCATCCAACAAAAAATGTAACCGACTTTGTGCAAGCACAAGTCTGCTACATTTTTATTAGATGGCACTGCTCATTGCTTACGCTCATCACTTCGTGGTGGACTCACTCAGTAATTTCGTCGCTCGTTAATCATGCGAGCATGTTGACTCGCTTGCACTCATTATATCATATGTATCAGGGGCATGTCAGTAAGAAAAGAAAAGTGAGATATAAATAAAAAGCATAAAAAGGGCATAAACTATAAATGAGAGTTATATTCTACATAAGCCATCGGAATAATCTTGACACCATTCAAAAAAAGTATAATAATTGACAACAGATATAGAATTAATACGTTAGGATGGAGGCTTATTTATGGAAATAAGAATGGAAAAATGTAAGGAATTAAAGCAGAAACCGGATCAGAAGCATTTAGGCTTCGGCAAATATATGACGGATTATATGTTTGTAATGGACTGGACAAAAGATGAGGGATGGAAGGATGCAAGAATTGTACCATATGCACCGATCACTTTAGAACCGGCATGTGTAACACTTCATTATGCACAGGAAACTTTTGAAGGTATGAAAGCATACCGTACAGCAGAAGGAAAAATCCAGTTATTCCGCCCGGAGATGAATGCAAAGAGAATGATCAACTCCAATGCAAGACTTTGCATGCCGGAAGTGCCGGAAGATATGTTTGTAGAAGCAGTAAAAGCATTAGTAAAAGTAGAAGAGGACTGGGTACCGTCAGAGCCGGAAACTTCTTTATATATCAGACCATTTATGTTTGCAACAGAAAGTGCTCTTGGAGTGCATATGGCAACTGCATACAAATTCATGGTCATCTGCTGTCCGGTAGGAGCTTATTATGCAGAGGGTATCAACCCGGTTAAGATTTTAGTAGAGGATGAGCTGGTCCGTGCCGTAAAAGGTGGAACAGGATTTACAAAATGCGGTGGTAACTACGCAGGTTCTATTTTGGGACAGGTGAAGGCAGAAAAACTTGGTTATGCACAGGTTCTCTGGTTAGACGGTGAGCATCGCAAATATGTAGAGGAAGTCGGAACGATGAACATCATGTTTAAAATTGACGGCGAAATCTATACAGCACCGATCGAAGGAACTGTTCTTCCGGGTGTTACAAGAGATTCCATGATCCATCTGCTCCGTGACTGGGGTTACAAGGTAAATGAGACAAGACTTTCCGTAGATGATCTGATGAAAGCCGGACATGACGGAAAATTAGAGGAAGTATTTGGAACCGGTACGGCAGCCGTAATTTCTCCTGTTGGTGAGTTACGTTATAAAGATGATGTGATTACGAT
>VOFI01003563.1_pt1 | contig 43784 bp, 51 predicted proteins | sample 5384131 | NCBI WGS metagenome assembly VOFI01 (sample SAMN12384728, study PRJNA508395) | human gut metagenome | isolation source: healthy gut H | host: Homo sapiens | reverse complement strand
AAGGAGAAAATGCTTTTCAGAAGGAATCGACTTTTAACTGACATTATTTTGATAGGTTGGAGATGTATGACAGGGATAAAAAGGCAATCCGAGCAAATGATATCAGATGGCATAAGTGAAATCCAAAATATGCAAGTATATGGGCATCAATAAGAATGACCTGAAAACATTGCTTTCGGAATAGTCACAGGAGACTATATGGACAGATGTTTAAGGAAATCCTGAAGTTCTACAGCCTTCCTAATTCAGCAATATATTTAATGGCAATATCCATACGTAAAGACGAAGTATTGCCATTATTCTTTTCATATAATACAATCTCAATAATCGCCTTCACGTTTCAATAAGAATCTAAATAGGTATATATACATCTTTTTATCAATCAGTTACACTTCTTTAATTATAAATTCTCTCAATAATAGATCCCATTATTTGTTTATGAATATATAATTATCAAAAAATATATTTTATTTTTTAAGCAAACCATTTTCGTATATTATTTTTGTTCTATATTTGCATGCTGAGGACTATATATAGAAGCCATGCACTTTTATAATGAAATGAAATCGTAGTTTTCTTGTAGTCTGTATTAAACAAATTATTAACATTTAAACTCCTAAAACATGGCATTTAGAGCAACCTTAAGCTTTGCAGGAAAAGAGTTTGACGTGCTGGATTGCACGTACAGTCTCAAGCGAGATGTGGATTCCAAAGGACGCCCATCTTCAAACATTTATGGTGGACAAATTCGTCTGCATGTGGAATCGACTGATGATACTTCCATTCTGGAGAACATGACCAATCAGTTTAAACCTCATTCCGGCAGCATCGTCTTCAAAAAAGGAGATGAAGAAGCCAAGATGAAGGAACTTACCTGGGAAAACGGATACATTACCGAATTTACCGAAAACATCGACATTGTCGGCTCGCAGCCGATGACTATCACTTTTGTCGTATCGGCTCAGGTAATCAAGATTGGTGGCGCACAATTTGAACAGAATTGGCCGAAGTAATCATTTAGTAATCATGTAGGTAACAGAAGCCATCTGCTGTTTTTTTAATATGTGGATGGCTTCTGTAGCTTAAAAACAAAAAAGACAAATGGCAATACTTGAATATGGAATTGGTGGTAATGAAGTGAAAGTTGATACTTCCGAAGCCATCGCAAACATTCCGGAGAATCGCTCCCTCATAGTTGAACAGTTAACTGCTGACGAACCTGTAACTCCTGAAGCGGTCAAAGGCTTAAGCACTATCGAAGAGGTGTTTGCGCACTTCTTGCCCAACATTGATGTTGAATTTGAAAATGAAGAAGGGCAACCGGTAAAAGAAAACTTTAGATTTAGCTCAGTGGCGGACTTCAGTGTGAAGAATATGACACAGAATAGTCCATTCCTCCATAAGTTGGATACGGAGAAAACATTCTACGAGGGGATGGTGACACAATTGCGTTCTAATAAAGTTCTACAACGGGTGTTGGAGAATCCGGAATCCAAAAAGGCGTTTATCAGCGCGCTGGAAGCATTGAGTAACGAATTAAAGACCGAATAAAAGACAATAAGAACTATGGAAGATAATAAAAATAAGTCTGAAGTTCAGGCGCAAGAAACCGTTCAAGTTTCCTATAAAGAGAAAAACAGGGAATCCTCTCTGGCTTCGGCACTGGATGTGTTGTCCAGATTCGGCGGTTTCAATTTTCTGGAATCAACAGTAGATGGTGTTCAGAACCTGAACCCCGAGCGTAAGGCACGCAAAAAGATATTCTTAACCGATGAACAGAAGCAAGAAGAACGGGAAGTGCTGAAGAATAAGATAGATATGTGGATCGACCTGCTGAACTCATCATCGGCAGTGACGGAAATGATTGCCACTTCTAAAGCTAAATCGGAAGCTGCCGCATCGCATCTTGCCAAAAGCCAATTGGTGGCAGTGCAGAGTGTGAGGGATATGGAACAGGCATACCGTGGAGTGATGTTGTTCTATAAGAATACGGAAGCGGACAAAGTGAACAACGTGACGATAGTCAATGCTTCCAAAGAACAACTGACCGACCTCGACAATCCCCGCTTCATTGATTTCGTTGCCCGCGAACTGAAACAGAACTATGACAAGTTGGATTTACGTCAAAATTACTCACTGTTAGCCATTCCGGGCTATCTTGGTTCGAATAAGGTGCTTGAAAAATGGGCGAAAATCGCTTATGAGAATAAAGTGATGCTCTATACGGACTTTGCCGACCTTGATAAGCCGGAAGATGTGGTGGAACTGTTCTCTTCCTCCAATATGGCAAGTGGGGGGAGGCCTTCAAAAGCAATACCTGCATGACCTGCAACTGGCTGGTGGGACGTGCCGGATACCGGGAAATCGGTGAAGAGGAAGACCTCCATGTTTCTCCGTCTATTGCTTTGATGGGTAAAGTTTACACCACTCTGATGTCTCAGGTAACTGCCGGTAAGAAGTATGGCGGCATTAATGAAATAGATGCGGTGGTATTCCCGTTGAAGAAAAGCGAAATCTCACAACTGGAGAAAATGGGTTTAATTCCGATGGTTAATGAATATGGTAAAGTGATGGCGTTCTCCGCAAAGACATTGTTCAACGGTGACAATCTGGGATTGCAAACTTATTCTGTGGTACGTGTATTCGACTATATTACCAAGGTGTTGTTTGATTTCCTGAACCGCCGTTCGTTCGAGAACTGGAGCTCTAAAACCGAACGTGACCTGAGAGGGCAGATTGTACAGTATCTTGATAGTGTACAGGGAGCCGACCGCCTTATCGAGAAATTCAAGATAATCCGTTTCGAGCAAGACCAAAAGCAGAAAGACCGTATTTATCTGGATATTCACATGACTCCGTTCTTCCCTGCCAAGAGCTTTGTTATCAAGTTGGACGGCACGAAAGGTGATGATGGTACAAACTGGAATACAAATTACGAACAGGCGTAATAAGAATAAAATATGGATTTTTGAACATCAATGAAACAGTTCAGAGCGTAATCCGAATATCAAAAGGTGTCGCCCGTGAGTATGGCAATGCCAGCTATGCTCCGGCACACCTTTTGTTTGCCTTGATGCACAAAGAGGTAGGTCTGCGTTCGTTTGTCGAATCGTTGGGTAAGGATGCGGATTACTTGCGCGAATGGGCGGAGGTAAGAATAGAGGAGTACCCCAAGGCTGCCGGTGCAGGTGAGATAATGCCCGATCCGAAAGTTGACGAACTGTTTGAGCAAGCCGATAATGTACGAATCAAGTGGGGACTGCTGGAAATCAACCCACTTTGCCTGTTGGCAGCAATAGCCACCCCCGAAGCAGGTTTCAGCACTGATGAGTTGCGCTCGTTCCCTATCCGGGAGCGTGAGATACACGACCTCTTCACGAGCGGAATGGGTAATATGAAAAAATCCGTAAGTACGCAGAATAATCTTCCGGGGAGTGAAGCCCCCCTATGGACAGCCGGGGCGGGCAATTTAGATAAGTACTGTACGGGATAAGACTGCTCTTGCGGCAGACAAGAAAATATATCCCATCGTGTGCCGTGACCGTGAGACACGCATGATGATGGAAATTCTGGGGCGGTTGGGTAAGCCCAACGTGCTCATCATCGGCGATGCCGGTGTGGGTAAGACTGCCCTGGTAGACGGTTTGGCATGCAGCATCATTGAGGGTACAGTTCCCCAATATCTAAAGGACATGGCTATCTATGAGCTTGACACAGGAACACTGATTGCGGGTGCTACCTACAAAGGCGAGATAGAAGAACGGCTGAAAGGAATCATCAAAGAATTGTCGGCTCACGGCAATGCGATTCTCTTCATTGATGAAATACATACGCTGATCGACCTCAAGTCGGGCAATAGCGGAGCGGCAAGCATCCTGAAACCGGAGCTTGCCAAAGGAAATATAACGGTAATCGGAGTCACTACGGTGGACGAATACCGTAAACTGATTGAACCGGACCATGCCCTTAACCGGCGTTTTGAAGTATTGCAAGTATCGGAACCTGACCTTGCATCCACCGTAAATATGATACAGGCAGCTTTGGAAAGATATGAAAGCTACCACGGTGTGGGGGTAGATGTAGATTCGTTGCCGGAATGCGTGGCACTCGCCAAGCGTTATGTCAAGGAACGCCGTTTGCCGGATGCCGCTATTGATTTGATAGACCGTACCCTCTCTGCGGTTAAGATGATTAACCAGAGCGGGGAAAAAGATATAAAGGGACTGGCGGAGCAGCTCGCCGCGATTGAAGCGGCGGAAGACCAGCCCGAAGCGGAGCGCACGGAGAAGTTGCGGTTAGTCAACTTCACCATGAAGAACCGGTTAAGCCCTATCCTTCTGGGAATGCTCTCCGATGGACAGAATGAACCGGAGTCATCAGACTACGGTGAATGGATGGATTATATTTTAGGTGTACTTGACCGATTGCGTGAATTGACCAAAGAGAAAATCGGGAAAATCACTTCCCATGAAGTGGCAGCCGTTATTTCTTCTTCTACAGGTATCCCTATCGGCAAGATAGAGTCGGGCGAGAAAGAGAAGTTGCTCAATATGGAAGATATTCTGCGTCGTAGAGTTGTTGGACAGGACAATGCGCTGAAGGTATTGACAGATGCCATTGTCGAATCACGAAGTGGAATGAACAAACCGGGACAACCGATTGGCTCATTCTTCCTGCTGGGACCTACCGGAACCGGTAAGACCGAGTTGGCAAAAGCATTGGCAGAAGCACTTTTCAATGACGAAAAGGCGATGATTCGTTTTGATATGTCAGAGTTTAAGGAAGAACATTCGGCAGCCCTGCTATTGGGAGCGCCTCCGGGATACGTGGGCTACGAAGAAGGTGGCGTACTCGTGAACCGGATACGTCGTCAGCCTTACGCGGTGGTGCTTTTCGATGAGATAGAGAAAGCCCATTCTTCCGTTTATGACATCTTCCTGCAAATCATGGACGAAGGCAAGCTACACGACCGTTTGGGCAAAGAGGGTGATTTTTCCAATTCTATCGTACTGTTTACGTCCAATGTAGGTAGCGAATGGCTTAGCAATCAGATTAATGAGGGTAAGAATCCTTCTACCACTGACCTGATGGAAGTCATGGGCAGTTATTTCCGTCCGGAGTTTCTTGCCCGTTTGTCGGAAATCGTGCCTTTCTCTCCTATTAACGAAACAATGCTGGTTCGTATCTTTGAGATACAGTTAAAGGGAGTTATAGCATTGCTTGAGAAGCAGCATATTGACATTGAGATTACGGAGAAGGCAAAGAACCTGCTCGCTACCCGTGGCTTCACTCCGAAATACGGAGCACGTCAGGTGGCGGGTACGATACGTAACTATATCCGCCGTCCTATCTCAAAGATGATTGTTGCAGGAACATTGACGGCAGGGAATACAGTTGTTGTCGATGTGGCGGATAATGGAGATATTGATTGGAATGTGAAATGATAAAATGAAGATACTATGTTTGGACATAAAAGTTTTTTGAGGATAGGTGCTTTGGGCGATTCCAGTATTTCGGGATTGTACAAAGACAGTTATGAACTTGAAAATTGCCATTTCAGTTTTAATCAGGGAACGAACACGGATGGCAAACCGCAAACTGATGTACGAGGTGGAACCTTGTACCTGACCTATGCCGGTTTACCGCAAGATGATATGCTCCGCTGGATACTGAACCCTAAAAAATATGAAGACGGGGCAATTGTAATATGCGATGACAGTGATGAACCTTTGGAAAAAATTTTATTTGAGCAGGCAGCCTGTACAGGATTGAATATTGAATATACGCAAAAAGGAAAAAGCCTATATACATACTAAAAATTATTCTCCAAGCACGAAAAATAAAGGTAGGTGAGACAACGTTTGAAAATCGTTGGACTATTAACGAATAAGTTTTTGACTATTAAAAACAAACGGTATGGAATTATTTAGTTTTCTACAAGTAGACAGCGACTTAACAGCATGGTTTATTCTTGATGGTCAGGAATATGAGATGAGCCGTTTCGATATAAATTTCGCGCAATCTGTCGACCATAAAGGGCAACCGCAAGATGAAGTACGTGGTGGTATCATGTCCATTACATTATCACAAACGCTTCCTGAAAACATTTACAGATGGGGGAATGACGTCCATTCCCCAAAACGGGTCTGTGATTTTTAAATCAAAGACAACAAATCCTCCCTTGAAAATTAATTTCATCAACGCATATTGCATACGATTTAATCGAAGTATAGCCAACGAAGGAGGATTAGAAAGTCAACTGGTAATATCTCCTGATGAGATGTTAATAAATGGAATTAGCTTTGACAATCACTGGGTTAAATAATCTACAATAAGATGGGTAAGGAAATAGAAATAAAGAAATTGCCAGAGTTCGAGGCTATGGTGAATGCCGGTAATACGACCTATACGGGATTGGTAGAAGGCATCGGGTATGTGTATTGGACAACAGAAACCCTATATTTTATCCGCACTAATCCAGAACAATTATGGGCGATTCCAAAATATCAGCAAATACCTTTCCCCTATTTTCAAAGGAAAGATGCAATCATTGAGACCAAAACATTACATACACTCCATGTCTTGTCAAAAGATGAACTGTTGAAATTGGATTACGATGCCTATTATGCATTTTATGGTATCGTGGAGGAGATGCTAAAATTTATTCATCGGGCGGATGCTATTAAAAGTTATTGTGAAATACCTCTTCCCATAATAAAATCCATAGGAGCACTAAAGGGAAATGACGCAAGAAATGGGATACTATCATTAGGTAGTCAAATAAATGACCAAATCGGAGCTCCCCTTGATGCAGCGAATATGCTAATGGATAATAAACATATAGGCAAAATTGGAGATGGATTGTCGCTTATTTCTATTATAGATGAGGTAGGTAATGGTGAATATTGGTCAGCTGCCGGAGACATTTACTGTTTGCAGCCGGAAAAACAAAATTAAGTCCCTATATGACTGTCATAAGTTTAGGCACATGGATGTATGAGACGGACTTGATGCAATGGAGATTAGCATGTATAAATTATAGCGATTACAAAAAACACTAATAAAATATCGAGAATTACAAAAAAATTTGAAAGTGGAGACAAATCTGTAGAGGAAAAGATGAATGAATGTCACAAAATACTGAATTCACATTATATAGAGATGCAAAAAAATTTAGGTAATCTAGGAGTTAAATTCTAAAATAATGAATATAAGAAATTTATTTTTTTTAGGTAGTATATTACTTTTATTGAGCTGCAAAAATAGTAAACAGCAGGAAGGGTATAATTCTATTAATATTATTAAATATATTAATATTTATAATGAAAACAACAGGATTCTAACTGCACAAGGTACTGAATATGACTATCTCTATTTTGGAGACAATAAAGATAAAGAGATCTTGGCGAATGTAAATAATTTTACAAAGACATATAGTTATGATAATGATTCTTCCTGCTATACTGTAGAGGAACCCTTGTCGGAATCATTGCTAAAAACAATGAGATACACTGAAAATACCATAGAAGAACTTGTATTGGAAAATAATAAAGACACATTTAGTTATACTTTTTCTACCTATTATGATAAGAATAAGCCTAAGTATAATAAAAGTATTATAATATTAGGAGATGAACCCTTTTCTGACTCAAGATATGAGGAATACTACTACTATGATAATAATGGAAATAATACGAAGAAAAATCTATCATGACTTGAACACCGGGGAAAGAGAAGAAACCTATAAATTTAATGATACAGATTATAAAGAAGCTGTTAATCTTGTCCCTTCTTCCGATTACAAACAAAATATCGAGTGTTCATTGAAACAAACTGTTAATGATACCTTAATCACTCGGATTACCTTAAACGGTGTACTTAATAGAGTGATGAAGGAATACATTGATGGAAAAAAGAAAATTAAGGAAGAGTTGGACAATGATATGACTTTAGTCAATAAAAAAACAGAGTATGAAGAAAACGGACTGAAAGTAAACATCAATCATACTATAAGAAGTACAGGCTACTCAACCGACAGTATCTATTATAAAGGGAACAAAAAAGTTAAGCATATCTACAATTCCGACTACAATGGTACCATAACACTTGAAATCTCAGAATATGATGAGCAAGGAAATATAGTAAAGAAAACAAAAAAAACTCAGATGGCCATCAGATAAATAAAAATATTCGTTGGATGCAAACCTATTTATACTTACATAAAGAGAATATCGACCTTCCTCACGGTGTGTATCGGGGGAAATATCCGCTGAAACACTTTGATTACGGATTGAGCCGTAATGTGGGGCGTAAAGGTGAAATCACTTCCGGCGTATGCGGCGGAGAAATACGAATCGTCATTGATGGATTTGCTGACGCTACCCTGCTGGGATGGCTCTTTGACACCTTCCGTAAAGAAGATGGAGCGATTGTTACACTGGATGAACACGAAACGACCTTTGCCAAACTGCAATTTTCGGGCGCATCGGTAAGGAGCTATCGTATGAACTACGATTCGCGGGTTAAAAAAGGTGTGGTGACTATCATTGTGATAGAAGCCAAAGAGATTGTAACGGACAATGACTTATTTTTTAAAAACAAATAACTATGGGCTTTTTCGACAGGCTGTTTAAAGGAAAAGAAGTGTTTGCGGATAGACGCAATCCGGATATGGTATGCGAGATAACGCTTTGCGGGCAGTCGCACATCTTGTCCGAGTTTGATATTGCCTATGAGCCGGATAATTCCTCGAAAGAATATATGGAAGCATACGCCGTATTTTCAGAGCCGGTGAATGCGGAGGTAGAAAACTGGATAATGAGAGCGGACAGGAAAGAAAACGGGACAGTCCGATTCTATCTCAACAGCGATGCTATGGACGAAGGTGCACTGTTCGAGATAAATTTCAGTAATGCGAGCTGCGTGCATTATCACAATGTATCGCAGGGAGACACATCGGTAAAGACCATTGTGATGACTTTTCCGTCTGTCCGGATGGGAGGTGATGAATTTGAACTAAAACGATAATACTATGGCTATATACTCACTACATGAAATGGCAGGACTACTCAAAACGGGTCTTTGGCAAGGCGGTGAAGTCGAGAAGCTCGGATACATCGGGACGGCAGTTCCCCATGCTTCCCCCGCACCGGCTTGCGGGCTGACGGGAGTATATATCAGTTATGATACCATGTTGGAGAGATGCGAAGTCTCGATGCAAGGCGGCGGGTGTGAATTATTCATTTCACAATACCACCCCTATACCGGAACTTATATGACCTATGTTCTGGAAAGCAATCTTTCCGACAGGAGATTACTTTTTGGCTAAGTTGGAGGAGATACTGGCAGACCGGAGGAATCCCTACCTATGGTCGCATAACTTGTACAAAAGAAATTCATTCGGCATCGAGCGCCGGTATGACACAGGACATAGCAGTATGTGGGGCGGTAGAATAGCCGTACCACGACAAAGTAAATTCTTTGGAAGATGAAACAGAAATACTATAAACTACCGGTACGTTTGGAAAAGCTCTTCGAAGGAGATATCCGGCAACTGGAAAGATGTTCCGAACTGGAATCCATCGATCAGCACATCGAACTGTTGCTGACCACCTGTCCGGGTGAGCACCGTTTCGACCCCAAATACGGTTGTCGGATTTGGGAGTTGGACTTTGAGCGCATTGTTTCTACCGAACAATGGAAAGAACTGTTTACCGGATACGTGATGCAGGCGATTTCCACTTATGAGAAACGCATTTCCGACATCACTCTCTCGGTAAACCTACAAGAAGTCGTCAGGGAAGAAGTTCTGGATAACCGGATGATACGTAAGCGGGTAGATATTACAGTACTCGCCACATTGAATTCCACCGGTGCTCCCTGCGGTTTCGGTTACAAATTATACATGGGACCTTTATCAAACGAATAATCAGGCAGTTGAAATATAAAATTAAAAACGTATGGCAAATCTATTCACAAAAGAAAGCATTAAAGCCCGGATGTTCAAACAGGCGGCAACCCTATATGACATACGAAATATAGATGGCATAGACCCCCTTATCCGACTGCTGATTGAAGCCTTGTCGGGCGAAATTTTCAAGCTGTCCGGTGATATGCACGCCATTGAAAGCCGATTGTTGGAGAAAGTCGCTTCCGCCCTTACTCCACACACGGCATTGGTTGCCAAACCCGCCCATGCTATTGCTGCTGCCCGACCATATACACCGCAAGCTACTGTATCTCCCACAGACCTGTTTTCTTATAAAAGCACGGAGATAGTGAAGAAGTATAAGATGAAAAATCTCTTCTTTACTCCGCTGCATGAAACCCGCATAATCAATGCCGAACTGAAGTTTCTCGTGACGGCGGATGAATTTTGCACAATCACTCCCGAAGGAGAACGTGACGCCACTGCCCGCTTTCGTTCCGATGTGCCGGTAATGGGTCGGAAAATCAGTATCGGGATGAAAATAGGCAACAATGTAACTACCCTCAACGACTTGCCGTTATATATAGATATACCGCTTGTAGCAGATAAAAGCAGTTATCTGAAATTACTGCCGTACTGCCATTGCACGATTGCCGGTATTCCTGTAGAAATTAAAGGGGGAATCGAGTACGCCCCCACACGTTCGGTCAGTGAGAAATACGATCTTGGCAGGTTGATTACGGAAGAAATAACCAGCAAATATGCTTCCCATTACCTGACATTGAAAGCTCACGGATTAAAAGTCAGAGATTTGTCACGTAGCAGAGTGCCCGAAGAAATCTCTTTCCTGCTGCCAAGTGATTTCATTGCTGAATGTGATGCGGATACTGTTTGGATAGATATAGAATTTCCCACCGCTTTTTCAAAAGAAATACTGGAACAGATAAAGGTGCAGATGAACACTTTTATCGTAGTAAACAAATATCCGGCAAAGATTACCAGAAAGGTAGATTCCGTCTCGGCCATTCTCCCTTTGGAAAAGACGGAATTTGAATATTTCCTGTTTGTGGATTCGATTACCGATAACCACGGAGACCGGCTTAGGGAAATTTCCGGCACACAGGATGAAGGTAGGGCCGGCTGTTATTCGGTCAGAAGGGGCGGTTGCGAACGCTTCAATGCGATGGATGCCAAAGATTTTCTGAACCGCCTGACAGACCTGCTATATGACGAAAGCATGGCCTTCTCTTCGACAGACAAAGACGGAATGAAAGAGGTAATCGAGCAGATAGAAGAACGGGTAAGCCAATTGGGAGATAAAAATAAAGACGGAGTCGGAGGACAGGAAATGTTGTCGTATGTAGTCATAGACCAACGTTATGACAAGGATACCCGGTTAACTGTGGATTATACTCTTACTAATGGCGAATTTGCCAATGACATCTATGCGGGAGAGCCATTAAATGACTGTGCTAATCCCGATATAGACAAAGATACACTGCGGTTTGTCACTTCCGCCCATGGAGGAGAGCCCTCCCCATCCGTAAAGCGCCGGATGGATATGTACCGATTCATGCTGTTGTCACACGGCAGTATATACACGAAAGAGGATATACGCAATTTCTGCATGGCAAGGTATGGCGACAGCATCCGCTCTGTGGAGGTAAAGCTGGGGTATGCAGCCGGTAAAAAGAAAGCGAAGGTTTCATAAGGACGCTGGACGTGTATCTACGGCTATCGGAGGGGATGCAAGGGATTAGGACCGGGACGAATTCGTCGTTGATTTGGACAGTGAGCTCAGGCGGTTGTCTCCGGAAACCTAAACTACCGTGTTTTTATTAACTCATAGTATTCACCCATAAAATATATTAACTATGGCATCGACAAACTTGGACGCTGTAAGCGTGGAGATAAAAGTAGCAGGAAAAGTCTGTGATTATGTAACAATGGAACTTTTTCAGTCGGTCAGTACACACCACCGTTTCAAAATCAAAGTAAACTATCGTCCGGACAAGCCAAGTGTCTGGGCTATCGGTCCCGATGTGATATTCAAGCAACTGGGTGAGAAGGTATCCATCATCATGACGCACCATGAGAGTGGAGAGAAAACGGAATTTCACGGACTGATTTCTGATATTCATGTGGAAGGCTTTGACGGTAATCAGGGATTTGTCATACTGGAAGGGGGAAGCCCTACCATCCTGCTGGACAGAGACCCCGCTATGGACTGCTATGTAGAGCAAAACCTGAATACGATAGTCAGTGACATACTTGATAAGAGCGGGGTGAAAATGAATGTGACCAACAATCCCAAACATACGGACATCATCCCTTATGTTGCCCGCTATAAAGAGACAAGCTACGGATTCCTATCCCGTCTGCTGCGCTCCTACGGCGAGTGGTTCTATTACAACGGAGAAACGCTACAGATAGGAGACCCTGAAATAGAGACGGAAAGCCGTGCAGGGTATGATGTAGATCTGACGGGAGTCAGCATCAATGCCACTATCCGTTCGTTGAATCACAGCACCTATGAGTTCGACCCCGTCAATGATAAGTTCTATTACGACTACAGCGGAACACCTAAGGGTGCTACCCTTGGTTCCCGTTCGGCTGAGAAATGCAGTGAACCTATCTTCCCAACCGAGGCAAAATTACCCTCGATAAGACCTGCGTATAGCGCAATGGATTTGGAACACTACGGGGATGCCGGATTTCACCGAAACTATTCCCAATTGTCTCAAATCAAGGCTTCAAGCCGTTACTGTGGCATACGACTGGGAGAATTAGTGGTTACCCGTGTACCTGAAAGTTTCCCGGGAGTTAAGATTACCGATTTGGGACGTTACCGTATTACTGAGATTACCCATACGGTAGATAGTCGGGGACGGTATAGCAACACTTTCTGCGGTGTACCGGGTGGTACGCCCGTCATGCCGTGGGGAGATGCCGTGATGCCGGTAGCCTATCCGGAAATGGCAAGAGTGGTGAGCAATGACGACCCAAAAAATCAGGGACGTGTCAAAGTACAGTTCATGTGGCAGGAGGTAGATGGCGGCGAGAGCTACTGGATGCGGGTGCAAAGCCCGGATGCAGGCAAGAGCGATAAAGTTGCCAAAAACCGTGGTTTTGTGTTTATCCCCGAACCGGGTGATTTGGTAATGGTAGGCTTCGAGCAAGGCAATCCAGACCGTCCATATGTGACAGGCAGCCTTTTCTATAAGGCTAATTCAGAGGGAGCAGCAACGGATAACAGTGTAAAGAGTATCCGTACACGCAGCGGACATATACTGGAGTTTAATGATGATGAAGGTGGAGACTGGGGCATTACGATTAAAGACCGTAACGGATGTATGTTCCACTTAGACACTAAAGGGGAAGAAATATTAATATCTGCACCTCAGAAGATTACAATAGATGCTAAGGATATTGTAATTTCGGCAAATAATCAAATAAATATGGTTGCCGATAAGGGTATTTTAGCCAATGGTCGGGAAAATATTTCTTTCGTTACAAAAACAATGCAAACCGATGTAGAAAATGATTGTGTACTGAGTGCGAAAGAGTTCACCGGAATAACTGAGAAAACAGAAATTCAGAGTACTAAAGAAAACCTTGTACTAAGCTCAGGCAAAGAAGTTATTAACAAGAGTAAGTCTAAGAAAATAAGGCTTTCGTAATATTCAAATATGAAATATATGGGAAACTCTTTAAATAAAAAACAAGGAATGGAGCGTCACAAACAGCCCGATTATTAAATTAAAGGTTGATAAAAAAGAGCCTAAATTCAATGCTACGGAAGCTGTTAAGATTCGAATAACAGCAGAATGCCATAATGTGACTATACCCAAAAACGGATTAGAATATGAATGGAGCTATGTGGACTCCACAGGCTTTATGAAGTCTTTTACGACTAAAAAGGCGTGGTTATGTTGCATTGTCCTAATTTCTTTTTGCGGTCGTGTTATGACCATAAAAGTAAAAGTTAATTTAGAATTTAGCAAATTCGACGAAAAGATAAAATTCTCTTCTTTGATTTCGGGAAATTCGATACATTGAGGATACTATTGAGATTAAACCTCAATGTAATAAAAAAGCTTTCAGACAATGCCGAGTGGCTTCCGGACGAAGTAGAAATGCCCAATTGCGTACAAAGCTCAGTTACATTATATGGATATAATGGAAGTGAAATGGGGCTGGTGCGAATGATAAAAGAAAAAGGGAAAATTATCTGGAAGGGTGAAGATAAAGTGATGGTACGAGATAATGTTGTCTCCGCTCTTTTTAATAGAAACCACTGCACCTCCAGTACAGCGGATGACAGCATATATACTTTTGCAATTTCAATTGACTGATGCCCGGAATGGAAGCCTTTTAAAAAGCTATTCCAGAGACTATACAATAAAGGGACGTGAAGCTATTAAACCTTTAGCCGGATGTCCTATACAACCGGTTGTAGTAGGAGATATAACAATAGCAGAAAATAACTTTAAGCCTTGTAAATACACGCAAATTGATGTCGAATATACAAAAAAGATAAGGAGGGTAAAGAAAAACAAAAAATGACAGTTTTCAAAGAAGGGCTTCAGTCAACGAATACCGTCAATCTGATCGGTGGGGAGCGTAAAATAACTGTGACCTTGTTGAGTATACCCCGAAAAAAAATGCACATTGAAAGAAAACTCTCATAAAAAGAAGGAAGAAGTTCCTTTTATGCTTTATGGAGAAAACAAAAAGCAAACTTCCTATTTCCGTATCCGGCAAAACCGGAAAAATTGAAAATATCAAGATAAAATACAATTATGGTATAATAAATGCCATAAAAACTTTATGGTTACCGATGAGTGGTATTGTACAAACAAGCAAGCTCTATACGAGTTATGCCAATTGTAGGCATTTCAACGATGTAATTTTCAATATGTATCCTGATACAAAATGGGAAGCATTCGTTGAACTCAGTTCTTCCAAACCGAGATTATACTCTCATACAAATATGCCGGCAGAATATTCCATATTTGAACGGCATCAGAAAAAAGCATTAAGTGCGGCCAAAGAAGATAAAGACATTGGATTGTCTTTTTAGCTTAATGGCAACGTATGATGATGATATAGAAATAAAATTAACTGCTGATATAGAAAAATCCGTCAAAACGGTATCCCATGTATTGAAGACTATCCGGGATGCATTGGATGTACTGTCATTCAAAAAGTCGGTGGATGATAATAAAGACAAATTAAAAGCAAGAAATGTTTTACCGAAAAGTTCTAAACTTCCGGTTTTTATTGAGATATCCAGTCCGGTTCTTAAAATTGGTGGAGGGTGGCAATATGATTTGAACTCCGAAAATCAGCTTATACGCAAAGGTGAAATTGCGATTGCGGCCTCACCCCTTATCGAAGCTAAAGGTGGTATTGACCTGATAGCTTGCTCTACCTTTATACCGGTTGTGGGTCAAATAATAAAGGCTATCCTCAAATTAAACGACTTTGCAGAATGGGCTACTAAATACCTATCCAATGATAAGGCAAAATACGAGGGGCTGATTTGGTTCAATATATACCTCAAAGGAAGCCTTTCTATTGTTGGTACTGTCAAGTTGTCGGAAGAAAACAGAACAGTTAAGTTTGAATCGCCGGTAAATATTGTATTTGTAGTCGAGCTTGGAATAAGTGCGGAGGTGAAGGTAGAAACGGTTACCATTACGGGTAATAACACTTACACCGTACGTGCCGGGGCGAGTGGAGAAGCAAGTACCGGACTAACCTTTAAGCCAAGTATGGGTTATAGTACAGACGAAGGTATATATTTAGGTTTTAAAGTTAGTTTCGACGGAATTATATTAACGGTGAGTGGGGAAGCGAAGTTTGAACAAAAAAAGAAAGGGAAAAAAACACTTTCTATAGGTCCCGAAATAAACGGAGAACCTCTTCCCCCTTTGATTGCCCCCTGTTCCATATGGAAAGGAGAGGTTTATCCATTCCGTGAAACTAATAAAAAATAAATTATGAAAGCATTATTTTTAACAGTAATACTCATGGCATTTGCCAGTTGTGGCAATGCACAAGTAAAAACAAAAACAGAAAAAGAGATGAAACAAGAAATAGCAAAATTAGAAGAACTGATAAAAGAAGAGTTGCAAATGGTGAAGACTTATCCTGAAAAACCTGCCTACTATCTGCAAATCAACAAAACAGGATGCAGGCTGCTTGTTAGAGTGGATGATATTCCCATAGGTTATCATTTTGTAGAGAATGAAGGTGAATCCATGCTATATCCCATTAATGACGTTTTATTCGGAAGCGGAAAACATACGGTCAGCATCCAAGTTTATCCTCGCACCGGAGAGACAGAAGTTACTAAGAATGCGAGTGTAAATATAAAGATTATTTACTATCAGGAAAAGTTGGTAGGTATGCCTAAAACACTGGTAGAGTTAGATACTCCGGAAGATATTGGAACGAAAAAATCACCAATATATACCGATTCTGTAAGTTTTAATGCTATACTTCCTTTCGACTACAAAAGGATTCTTGCCGAGGCGAAAGACCTGCAGAAAGTCCCAGACTTAGAAAAGAAGGTCTTGGCTCATTATAACAAAGTACGCCAAATGATGATTGAAGGAAAGTATTATGAGTACGAAAAGATGCGTCTTTCAACTACGTGGGTATTGGCCGATATGAGCTATTTGGGTCAAGACGCTTTACGAAAGGCTCATATTGATGAAGACTATTTGTTTCGTTTTCTCTGTGAACCTATTGATTGGATTGCGTTGCCTATAGAAAATTATGAGATGGTTATCTGTGGAAATAGAAAATTGGTCTATCTACGGCGTAAAGTGGAATTGGATGATGTTCTACAGGTTCGCTATTATGATACGGAGGAACAAAAGAGATTATCACCTGATATGCGTACTGTTTCTGCATTCCAGTTTATTGCTCTTTACATGCCTAAAGACAGTAATGAGTTAATGGAGTTATATTAATGACATGTAAATATGATAGGATAATGAATATAAAAACACTTTTGATTATGGGATTAGTGAATATGTTTGGGTTAGGTGGGTGTGCCAATGCCCAAATAGGGAAACAAGTTCTCAATCTGGATGACTTGGATTATGGCATTGACGTAGTCCGCTATTATGCTCCGGCTATGGAAGAGAGCAAAGACACTGTAGAAGAGCATTATTACGTAAACAGAGATACGGTGAAGTTTTATGATACGGAAACGGACAAACTTCTTCCGGTCTTGATTGCATACCGCCATCTTGCGGGAGTGGTGAAGGAACAAGCCACTTTCTGTGGACATAGCTTTACAAATGTGAGCATGGCTACAATGGAAGACGGACATTTGATAATGGTGCAGTGCGAAGTCGAGATGCAGCCAGCCGACCTCTCCCAACTACTGGCAGCAGCCGTCAAGAAATACGGAGAGCCTTACACGGAAGAAAAGGACCAATTTGGCAAACCTGATCCTAAATGGCGCTGGGAAACAAAGGACGAGTATATCCAACTGAACGCTAAAAATATGAGCGGGAAGGAAACACTAAACATAGAAACGACGGACAATGTGGAAGAACCTGTCAAAATAGGAAATCCGAAACCCTATGTGAAAGTTGCCCTATACCGCTGGGCGAAAAAGTACCATGATTTGGTACTTGCCGAAGAACCCCTATACGGCTTTTCGCCGCTCAATAAAGAAGCCGAAACGCGTTGGGATAACGACCACATAAAAAGTGCGAAATTCTATACACCGGAGGAAGTGAAACCATTCTTCATTACAGCACATTATCTCGACTCGCTCGAACATTCGGGTGATGTATGGGGCAAAATCGAAGCAAGTTTCTATTACCGTATTCCGAACAGCAAAGTAACAGACGAAACCGGTATAACAGATTCCGTAAAAATCAACCAAGAGGGTTGCCTTCCTTGCTGGAGCTTTGGTGGACTTGACAGAGATTTTAAGAACGGACTGAGTAACGCGGCATATATAGCCCGCCAAATGCAAAAAGGCGTGAAGTTTACCGAAATAATGGAAGACAAAGAACTGTGCCCGGATGTCTATTATTATGGTGAAGCGGAATGGTGGAAGAAAAAGAAAGTATTCGGGATTGTGCGGTTTGAACGGATGAGAAAGATAATATGGTGCTGAGAGAAACCTGAAACAGATAGAGACGATATACGCAGAAGGGTTCTTATAATCAATGACAATATAAAAGAAGAGTTGCGGAAAAGCGGTCTGGATTTGGAGCATACAACAGCGCGTTTGATGAATGCTCCGGGCGATAAACTCCTTTGGCTTTCTTCACTGACGGAAACTGGATATGTTTATGTGTATAGACGAAGGGCGTTACAGCTTCTCAACTCCTAACCATGAATGGGAATCAAACAAAATTTATCGGCTTTATGACTATCTATCGGACATAAAGTAACTTGTTGGTTATTTGTGGAAATGGGAAACTGGTCTATCTGTGGCGTAAAATGGAGTTGGATAATGTTCTACGAGCTGATTGTTATGATACGGAGGAAGAGAAGAAACTCTCACCCGACATGCGTACTGTTTCTGCATCCAAGTTCATCGCTCTTTATATGCCTAAAGACAGCAATAAACTAATGGAGTTATATTAATGAATCATATATGTAACCTAATTCTATATATAGATGGTAACTACCCGAATACTCAAAATACCCTTTCACCCGAAAGCGATACATGGAATATATGGTGTTAACTATTATTTCCATAAAAAGATGCTCTTCCACAGAGGCTCCAATTTGAAGCAACAGTTGAGTATTGCGGGCAGTATATGGATGAATACTCTATATACCATATCAGTAAAAAAAGAGTATGTAGTCAATCGGAATGAAACGGATGAATATTTATATGATATTGCCAAGAAGTGTGCCGATATTATATATCCGATTACCGTATTACTGGATCGGAACGGGCATCCCGTATTTATAAGAACCGATGATATAGTGGAAAGGTGGTCGGAGAAAAGGCATGAGTTGGACCGATATTACAAAGGGGATACTGCTGAGTACTATCTTAGCAAAGTAGAAGAAGCAGTAAATGACCCGGTCAAAATGATGCAACTTATATCGAATGACTTATTTTTTCTCAATTATTCACATTTCAATATTACAATACGGTAAAGTTTGAGAATGATATAATGCTTATTCCATTTTCTATTCCTTTGCGGTTCAGCAGTATACAAGAAATGGATATAGATAGTTTCTCAGATTCGGAAAGTGACACGATTCATATCATTCATAAAGGCAGCACCAAGAACCAATATAAAAATGGGGATTTCTATGGTTCGTCCGAGATGAATGCAAGTCAATACAATGCCATTTTGTCTGCAAAGTATCGCATTCGTTATAGTTTAGGAAAAGAAAGGCATGATTTTGAAGCAATAGAGGGTGATTTTGTGGTAAGCAAGGAAGAGGAAGATGTGAACTCTATAAAAATGGAAGCGTACAAACTTGATGAAAAGGTACTGGAATATGGGTTCGATAAAGAATTGGAGAAAAGGGAAAGGGAACAAAAAAGGATTGATAATTCATTAATGAATAAATTGAAACGGTATTTTAAAACTTAGAGTATATGAGTGACAAACATTTGGTATGTAAAGGGGCTACTGTTTATTGCAGCAAGTCAATGGTAAATAATAGTCCGGGAACTGCGATACCCTTAACTATAACAAGTAATACTCTTGTAGAACTGAATGGCGGGAAAGTTGCGGCAACGGATAAGGATTGTACTCCTGCCAATATGTGTTTTGGTAATTGTAATACAGGCACTAATCCCCCTCCTCCTTGTGTGGCGAATGTGCAATGGAGTAAATTCTACGAAGGTGCGGAGGTGACAGAGGCGGGGATGAAACTTCTGACAGAGGAGTCGGAAGCTACCTGCATGGCTTTTGGCGGTAAAGTGAAGATAGCTTTTCATGGTCAGGTCGCTAATCCCCAACCGGAAGAACCAGGTGAAGTTTCACCGGAAGTCATGGCTGGTATCTTGCCTGTAAACCCAAGACCGGAAGAAACAATTGTCATTACTGAAGGGGATGAAGAAAGAGAGAAAAAAATAACGGATGCTTATTGGGTTGATGAAAAGACGCAGGAGAAAATGCAAGAAATATATCCAGGGAAGAAGGTGACCCTTTGTCTTAAAACATCAGGATATGTTGAAGGAGAACAAGCTGACATCAAAATCAAGATGGAAGACGGGAAAGAAAAAAGACCGCTTCGGGCGAGGTGAAGCGGGATGGTACTGTTGTGATAGAAAATTTCGAAATAGATTAAAAATGGATATGCTATGATTGAATTTATTGATCCTAACAGCAATAAGCTCGTTTCGAGCGGACCTACAATGGCGCGTAAAGCCTACTATATACACGGAACTACTTCGGATAACGATAGGTGGAGTAATTATCCGTCTACTGTGCAGCAACTGAACCGAATAGCGTTTGGGATAGGAGTGGATAAGAACGACACGGAAGGAATAAATGATATGGGGAGCGAGAAATTTAAAGAGGCGTGTTGCGACTTTTCTTTCGAGTGGGGAAATAATGGAATCCTCAAAGCGGGGAATAACTGGTTTCTCAATACCGTTGAAGACAGACGAATTGCAAGCGAAAAACTTATTGAGCATATCAATGGAAATATAGGAAAATGTGAGGAGGTTGTTTTAATCGGACATAGTCATGGAGGAAATGTTGCTATTCAGGCTGCGGATAAAATATTCAGTAAAATACCGGCTGTTAAACGTGTGTTTGTGTTGACAATAGGAACACCGGCGTTTAACAGGCTGTTTATCACGTCCTATATTAATAACAAAAATCTTATCACATTTAATGAAAAAGTATCTGAGAAAAATTCCATATCTTGGTAAAGATTATGTAGTTCCTGTTATAAAGTTGGGACGTAAATTCTGGGGACCATTAGGAATATTTCTATATAAATTGTGAAAATCCGGCAACATGGAAAAACAAAGACAAGATAACTCATATTGCTTTGTGGAATAAGAAAGACCATGTAGACGATATGGCATGGGTATTGGATAGGAATAAGTATTTCCCTTATCATGGCATGACGAATAATAGTGCCTATTTTACTAATTCAATAACTGATAATGTGGAATTTGATTTTTGCTCCGGCAGATATAAGAGATTACTATAAAAGGGAAATTAAGCCTTTTGCAGAATGGCTTGCTAATCTGGATTATTTAAGATTTTGTCTGGTGGATTTAAGATTGAAAGGGTATGACCTACCGAAAATGCCCACATTGCTTACATATAAAGAGTATATCGTCCGCCGTAAAAAAATGGAAGCATCAAAACTCGAGGAGAAAAAGTATGTGAATGAGCGGGATGCTTTGCGGGTTGACATTCCTAAACCGAAACCTATAATGATGTGTGCTTCGACGAGATTAAGGGAAGAGGCAAATGATCTTCAAGAATTATTCAAAAGTACCAACGGCTTTTATCAATTTATGACTGACATAGATGAGGCAAAGAAAGACAGAAGTAAAGTAGTTGATACACAAATGGTAATAGATATATACCAACAAAAACATCCTGAAATTCAAGCCATTGAAGAAATAAAGCAAGAAATGTATCGTGAGACTGAGTTTCTGGAAAAAGCAATGGCTATCTATTTATTGGATAATACTTCTTTTGGAGAGCACGGATTCGATTTGGCTAATCCGAAGCTAATTGAAAAGGCGATTAATGACGGGAGAATTAAACCGTTCCCGAATGCGAGAAATATTAATACAGAATTTTAATCAATATGAAAAATATAATTTTAATAATCTTAGTACTGTTATCTTCTTGTGGTTTTTCACAACGACAGAATAACTGGCGGGATGGTCATGTTGAGTTAGACTCCATACCATTAACTGCGTATGAATATAAAGAACGTGGTAAAAGAAAATCCGCTAATGGAGATAAGCAAGGTGCCATAGACGATTACACACGTGCTATTATGGTTGAACCAACATATGATACTGCATATCATAATAGAGGAGTCGTTAGAGCAGATATAGGATATTATAAAGATGCAATTTTAGACTATACTAAGGCTATTGAAATAAATCCACATTTCGCAGCTTCATATTTTTCTCGTGCTAATGCGAAAGTGGATTTGAGAGATAATAAAGGCGCTCTTTCTGACTACTCTAAAGCTATTGAGTTAAATCCCCCGATTTATTGACCCCTATGTTAATCGAGGAGTACTTAAATCTGAAATGGGTGATTATGAGGGTGAAATTGCAGACTATCATTTAGCTATCAAGCATTGTGAACCATCCGTAAATTTATACAATAATCTGGGACGCGCCTTATATGCCTTAGAGCGTTTCAAAGAATCGGCAGAAGCCTACGGCGAAGGTATTAAGTATTTTCCTGAAGATTACAGACTTTATTATGGTCGTGGATTGGCTCGCAAACGAACCGGAGATAAAAAAGGGAGCTTGTGAGGATTGGATGAAGAGTAGCGAGTTGGGATGCGTGGAAGCAAACTTATTGTTACCCCTATGCAAAGAGTGTGATACGAAGAAGTGAATAATGCCATCGAGAAAATAGGGCAAGAGATGTATCGTGAGACTGAGTTTCTGGAAAAAGCAATGGCTATCTATTTATTGGATAATACTTCTTTTTTGGAGAGCACAGGATTCGATTTGGCTAATCCGAAGCTAATTGAAGAGGCGATTAATGACGGGAGAATTAAACCATTCCCGAGAGCGACTAGAAAAACAAAAGATTAAAAATGTTATGGCAAAAATATTTATTATATTAATAATAACATTATGTACAGGTTGTTTTGGGAAACAGCATTCGTCAAAACACAACAATGTGTCTAATATAAAATGAATCTGACATCCAATTAGATTCCTTACCATTGACTAAATATGAGTATAAGATGCGGGGAAATCTAAAAGATGATATAGGAGATAAACTTGGAGCAATAGAAGATTATGCACGAGCAATAAAGATAGATACTTCATATGACACAGCATATTATAATAGAGGTCTTATGAAGTCTGCAATTGGGGACCGGGAAGGGGAACTAGCTGATTATAATAAGACATTAAGCATAAACCCTAAATACTTAAAAAAGCTTATTTCAATCGAGGTCTGCTCAAATATGAAATGGGTGATTACGAAGGAGAAATTGCAGATTACAGGCTAGCTATCAAGTATTGTAAACCAGATGCAGATATATACAATAATCTGGGACGCGCTTTATATGATTTAGAGCGTTTCAAAGAATCGGCAGAAGCCTACGGCGAAGGTATTAAGTATTTCCCCGGAGGACTACAGACTGTATTATGGCCGTGGTTTGGCACGTAAACGCCTGGGCGACCGTAAGGGAGCTTGTGAGGATTGGGTGAAGAGTAGCGAATTAGGATGTACACAAGCAAATATATTGTTGCCCTTGTGCGATGAGTATATAAAAGAAGAAAATGACTCTCTGAAAAAAGAAAAAGAGTCAGCTAATAAGATAGAATAAATTTCATTGATAAATAAAGTAACTATTTAAAAACACTAACATATGGACTCATTTTTCCAAACCCCTCGCCTTCACCTACCTGCTCTACCCGATACTGGGATTGCTACTGGTAGGCTTAGGCATTTTCATAGCCAAGAAAAACGCTTTGCTGAACAACAAGCGGCTGGTAGGCTATACCATCGGTGCAATCGTACTCCTGACACTCCCTGCCTTGCTGGGATTCCTTGATTACGGTTTCATGCCCTATGGCTACATTTTCCTTGCCATGCTGTATCTCCTTCTGGGCGGTTATAACATCCGAATGATAGCATGGGTGTATAAAGGACGACTACAAGTACCGCCACGAAATCATTCTCACCGGTTTTATACTGGTAGTATCTATGCTGTTCTTCACCCTTGTATTCAATCTCTGCAATGAATTGAAATATGGTCTGTGGGCATCCGCCTGCCTGCTTCCATTCGTCATTGTCTCGGTATTTATCCGCACATACCGTATCTTTATCGCCATTCCGATTCCCGTGTATGAAGTATGGAGATATACAGACGATACCGAGCAGGACGGATATTTTGACCCGGGCAGCCTGCAAGTCCTGCAAATAGAGCTATACAAACAAGAAAGCGACCGGGAACCGGTCAAGCTCAGTGTGAAAGCACCCGACGAAATGCAATTCGGCACATGGTTTCACCGGATGATTGACGACTATAATCTGAAGTCTCCACAAGCCCCGATAGACGACTATGCAGCAAAAGAGGGAGGATGGATTTTCTACCGGAAACCCACCTTGCTATCTCCCCGACATTACATAGACTTCAACCTTACCGTAAAGGATAACCGCATCCGCAGCCGTGATGTAATTGTTGCTAAACGGGTAATGGAACATAATGAGAACTAAGAATATAAAAATAAAAACTACATACTATATGGCAAAGAAAAATATTAGTAAACTGGTCGGACTGTATGCCGCTGTCAGCCGCCATCTTCAACCAACATGACGATTACTTTCTGGACAGCATTCGCGATAGCATAGAAGTACGAACCAACAGTTATAACTACGGGTTGCTGCCCGCCCGACAAAACCGGGATGGGGAGAACGGTATCCGCATCAGCCAGCACGTGACCGGACACATTGAAGTGCGGCTGAAATCCTGTGAAGCAATCACCTCTTCGGGCATCCGCATCCAATTTGATGCCACCGAAACGGGAAGCGAATTAGTGAAGAACTATTCTGTAGAATCGGATACCCGTAAGAATATCACGCAATGGGACATTATCCTCTCCGTGGATCCGTTCCACCGGGTAGGCTCGGGTGACCCCAATCCGGAGGAAGTTCCACCCCGCCATCCGAACGCCTTGCCCTCCTATCGGCTGTTTGTGATGCCCAAAGGAGAAATCAATGTGAGTGAGCTGGGGGCGCATTACCTGACCATCGGACGTATCCGCAAGGATGCCGAACGATTCATGGTAGATGCCGACTTTATCCCGCCCTGTACGACGATGAAAAGCCACCCCGAACTGCAAGAGTATCATGCCAAGTTCGGAAATATGTTCCGCTCACTGGAGAATTACAGCAAAATTATCATAGCCAAAATACATAACAGGGATAATCGCGGCGAACTGGGTGCGCACATCTCTCTGATATGCCGGGAGATGCTCCGCTATCTCGCCACCCTGCAATTCACTTATACCAATAAAGGGTTATACAATGCTCCCATAGACGTATTGGAAGCCGTATCGAGTCTGGCGCATATCATGTATGTAAGTTTCAGCTACCTATCAGGGACGCAAAAGGAGGAAACACAGAAATATTTCTACGAATGGAGCGACGTGACGCCCGGTTCGTTCGACGAGCAACTCGCCGATACGCTGGAGATGCTGTACGAACATACGGATATCCGGGCTTCGATGGTTCGTGCCTATTCGTTTATGTACACGCTTACCGAATTGTGGCAACGGCTCAGTACGCTGGAATATATCGGTCAGCATAAGGAGAATATTGTGGTATCGGAACGCACAACGGGAAACAATACTACGGGACAAAACAAAACATGGAGCATAATGGATTGATATGGAACATCGCTTACCCAAAGAGATAAAGGGGCTTCTTCCGCCCAATACAATGGACACCGACTTCAAGGCAGAGCTATACGGAGCCTTGCTAGCGGAAGCCGGGTTCGACACCGCTCAAATTATGATGGTGCGTGACGGTAATAACCTGAGCAATGTTTCGAAAGATATCCGATCGGTGAAGTACAGAAATCATGTCGGGATAGCGGAGGGGACATACATAGAACTAAAGACCAACCGCCGGGGGATTTATGATTCGCTGCCGGAGGGATTGTTCCATGAGGCGCTCTTTTCCCGGCAAGGTGAAAGATTTGGGACTTATTCTGGAAGAGATGCAACAACATAGTAACGAAGAGTTCTTTATCCGCCGTTTTTCAGCCTGCTGGAGAGCGAAGTGGACAGAGAAGGGATACAGGCACAATTGCTCGAATTGCGGTACGATAAAAAGAACAAATATTCTGATTATGCGAAACTCTTTGCCGCTTGCTGGCCGGTCATTCATATTTTGTCCGGACAGGGGGCGTTGCTGTTCATCAAGTTCATGCCGCATATCCATTCGATCCGGGGCAGACTGGAAGAGGTAAGCGACGCACTGTCGCAGATTCTGGAAGCTCCAGTAAAGGTACGCCCGAAAATGGTGCAACGGACAATAAGGGCGCAAAAACCGAACCGGTTGGGGAACATGAGACTGGGGAGCAAACAGTGTGAATGTGGGGGTGCTTAATAGTGCGGAAGCTGATTTGCATATACACATAAGCGACCTGCCAACACGGGAAGTCGAAAGGTTCCTGCCCGGCAACCGCTCCCGCAAAGCTCTTGAAATGCTGGCGGATATTTTTCTTGGTGCGTGGCAGGAGTTCGATGTGACGGTCAGCGTTAGTCCTGACGAACGCAAGACTTATTTAAAACCGACGGGTGACGCCAGTCCGTGTTACCTCGGAATAAACACTTATTTATAAGAATTATGAAAGCAAAGAACAGTGAGAAAAATCATCCGTGGATATTTGGAGTTTGCCGGCGGACTGTTAATCAGTACGGCTTTGAGCATGGCACTGCTCACAGGCTTTATCCATACGAATGGAAGCGAATATAAACTGATGGAATCCAAAACGCAAGAATACGATAAGATTTACGCCAGACAGATTGCCCTGGTGGATAAGGTGGATTCGCTGTATAACTACCTGGTGCTGATGGGCAGTAACGACCGGCTGAATCAGGTGGTGCTCCAAAAAGTTATCAGTACACGCAAGATGGAACTTATCGAGGAACTGCAAATAATGGATAGTAAGGATGTACTTCTGTACAAAAAACTGGCTTCGCAAATCAACGTGTTTCTGGACACCAAAAGAAGCCATACGTAAAGCGGTTATTGAAGAAAGCCTTGTGAGAAAAGACCTGATGCGGTGCATTCAGGACAATAAACAGGCTACCCGAAAGCTGACATTGGGAAACATTAGTGTAGAAAAGTAAAATAGGAAAGATATGAGCATAACCCCTAAAAATAAAAGCAGCAAAACCGTTAGCGAGCGTGAACGCTTTATCGGATTTGTATATGTGCTTACCCTGTTTATTGTTATCACAGGAGCCTGTGGATTTATTCTTTTCAAGTATGCAGGGACACGCCACATCTTCTCCAATAAAATAATGGTCATTAAAAAGATGGAGCGGCAAAAGGAATTTCAAAATATACAATCAGTACAGATTGTGAGCGCAGATACCCTATTTTCACGTATTGAACAGTTTGAGCCGGGCGTCAATGCCTCTTTATGAGGAAAATGATATCAAGTTCCTGATAAACGACCTTGCCAAACAATGGGAGAAAAACAGCTTTGACAAGCGCAATAAGATGTTCTGGCATCTCGCTTCGGTATATGAAATGTGGTTTGCCGACAAGAAAGAAACTATGGAGCAAGCAGGATAACATAATAAAGTTCAAGAAGAATCTGGAGGAGTGCGAAGTCGGACTCCAGAAGAAAGAAGGCGAACTTAAAAATAAAGGAGGCAAGCCATGATGAATAAATTCCTAAATACGAAGGTTCTCTATATCTTTATCTCCGTTATCATACTTATTATGGTTTTTCTGCTGGTATGAGAGCTTGCTCGCAGAAGCAGCCGATTCAGGCTACTGTAACTCCGTCTGACCCTGTCGTGGGGGAAGAAATATTTTTTTCCGATTCCACGTTGGGGGCGAGAATCTGGTACTGGGAGTTCGGAAACAACGAGACATCCACACAACGCAGCGGACACCATCGGTTCAAGCAAAAAGGGGTGTACAAAATACGACTGACCGTCAACGGAAATATGGAACGCTACTTTGATGTAAGGGTAAAAGAGAAGACCAATACGGAAGACCTGCATCTGGTTCATATCATAGCTCCCAAGGAAGCTATTCAGGGAGAAAATATCATCTTCCGTGGCGAAGGACACGACGAACAATGGCGCTGGGAGTTCGGAGAGACGGGGATGATTGATTCCCGTGAAAAAACGGCTCTTTATGCTTATACCGAACCCGGAGAGTACGAAGTATTGCTTAATACGGAGAATACCCGGTATCCCATCAGACACCGGATAAACATTCTGCCCTACTATTCGGAGAATGATTCTACCGATGTAATGGTGCTCATCGGTTTAGACATCAAAGAGAAGTTGCAGAACATTGCAGACGGTAAACCCTTTAATGTAAACTACAACTATGTCGTGGACAAGTATTTTAATAATAACCCGAACACGCTGGTTATTATCAACAACAATAAATATAACGACTTTTATTCTTATTGCCAAGGACTGCACCATATCGGCAGAAAAGAAACGATTATCCAGAATGTCATCGTAGAGACGGAGGATGAAGAGAGCGGATATATCACCCAAATAACGGTTATGCAAATCGAAAAAAAGAAATGAAATGAGAAAGTTATTTGTCCTATTGATTTCTATCGTCGTTTTATCGGCTTGTGCTCCCGTACACCGCTTCACTCAACTGAGGAAGCTCCCTCGTGAATATTCTGAAAATTATTCCATAGAGGGGATAAAGGCACCCAGAAGCGCTGCCCACCGCAAACCGTGGATTGTCTATTCGGACAGGGTGGAGAATGCCGCCTATGTCAATCCGGGAGGCAGGGTAAAGTCTGCCGAGGTAGGATTACTGGATACATTCTTAGTTATCAAGACCAAAGGAGATTATTTGCGGTTGATTAAATATAACCCCACAAATATCAAGCACAACCGTATGACCCAACGCAAAAAGGCGGAATATGTGGGCTGGATGCACCGCTCCCGACTGATACTTTCACCTTCTTCCATTACCGATGTACAGTCGGGACTGCATGACAAATTGTTGACTGCGATTACCGACACCACGGCAATCATGCAATCCGCAACTTATTTTACAACCGCCGATTCATTGAAAGTGTTTGGCGATCCGGAGCTACAGAATCAAACCGGCGTGGTGGGTATCCACGCTATTATATACGCGCTCAAGTATTCTGTTGACAGACGCAGTGTATTGGTATCGAAAACTCCTTCTCTCTCTGCCGATAAAATCGGTGAGCAGGTTATCGGATGGATTCCCGCCGTCATGCTGCAAGAAATCGGACATCAGGTGTTCACAGGAACGGCGTTTTCCAGAGTGCCGGCTTTGCAAAAGACGCTGAAATATGCTCCTATGATATATCCTTACCATACCGATTCCACCTGCTCGTTCGTCAGCGGAACATTAGAACCGGTTATTGACAAGAAGGACAACCACGTGTTCAACATCAACGGAAAGAGAATCTCTTATACCCGTGGAAATCAAATCAAGCAAGAATTGAAGCGAATAAATATCCTGTTCGCAATGGAACAGTCTTCCCGGCTACCGGAACAATACCCGATGCTGTTGAATGCCATACAGAATCTGGGACCGTTTTTTGCCGGTTCCGGTGAATCGTTCTCCTATCAATTCGGAGCGGCAGTAGCTACCCACCGGGGCATGGAGACAATTCCCCTGACTGCTGACTACGAGATACTTATAGACCGATTGGTAAAAATGGCATCACATGTGACTGATACAAAAGTACTCCTTTGCCTGCATGGAAGGCAATGAGAAGTGCATTGGAACTTATCGGCAATACACCTGAAGCGGTTAATCTGATTATATCAGTCGGTGAAACGGGAGAACAGCAAAGAGAATGCTCCCTCTTCCATTGTGAAAACCCTGAATGAAAAAGAACTGTCGCCTGCTCGGGTTGGCAACTGTACGCCTCGAACGACGATAAGTACAACAACTATGTGCTTCAACTTTCAAACATGATTGAACATTACGCCGAGTACCGCACTAAAAACAAGCGGAATATGATTCTGTATGCCGACCAGCTTTGCCGCAGCAACCTGCTGCGGGAAGCAGGCCCGAATTTTCTCATGCTCGACTATCCCTATGCCAGCATGACACAAGGCGGTTTCCTGTTTCCGGAGAAAGGTGAAACCCTGCCAATGGAATTGTTTGCCGGAGCGGTGGATTCCATCGTAACGCAGATAAAAGCGGATCACCAACTGCTCTCTGAAAGCATAGACCGTGCATTTGCCACGGTTGGCAACGGTAAAGACCGTTTAGACAGTCTTCTGATTGCAACCTATCATCTGCCTCAAGGGGTAAAACCGAATAAGGAGTTTAAAAAAATATTTGGTGATGTTGCTCCGATATGGTATAGGAAAACAGAAAGAATTACCGTTCCGGACAGTTTGATGCGCTATTACCTGCTACTCTCCGACCCGGAACTGAAACAGACAATAGAACGCTTGGAAACACTCTGTGCCATAGAAGTGGATGTGAAGGACATGAATAAGCCAAAGAAAGGTAAAGTTAAACAGTTGTGCCGCTATTTAAGGGAAAGGGTACGCCCCGATAAGGTAGAAACTCTCGGCGCATCACCCGCAAATCCCGAAAGCAAAGCAGATACGGTGTATGTATCTACCGGAAAAATACGCCGCCACCTTTATCGCTTTTATATGTCAGAACTGCGCAACTGCCGGATCTGCAAAAATAAGCGAAAGGAAATCAGGCGATATTCTCTTTCTTATGCACACAGTCAGATATTTGGAGTTCCGGCCAACAGCCCTGTGCTTGATGACATAACGGTGAAGGATCTCAAAAAAGAAAAAACAGTTAACCGACAAAGAGTTGGACGGACTTATTCAATATTTTAAAGAGAGGAAAGAAAATATGGCTAAGAAATACGGAGAAGAAAAAATAACGATGGAAGGACAAAGCTATTACTACATAGCTTCAGAACTGTTACCGTAGGAGAAAAAGTATTTTCCAAAGAAAAATAGCGTAATAAATTGTGATACGAAAAAAATCATAAGCCGGCGTTTTGTGATGAAAATCCAATAGATTGCCATTTTGATGTGAAAAGCTATCCTGCCGGAACAACGGTGCATAACAACGATACGAATATCATTTACCTGATATTCTGCATGAAAGGGCATGCACGGATTACCAGCACATTCTTCCACGATGAAATTTTGTGTGCGGGAGAGGTGATGTTCGTTCCTCACGGGAGTGAATACAGCGGCGTGGCGTTAAGTGATGTTACGCTGCTGGTTCATAAATTCAATAACACAGTCTGCCGAGCAGAGAACTGTATCCTTTCCTATCTTTATTCGCACAAGAATATTGATTCCAAAATTTATTGTTGCCAAAGAAGAACGTAAGAAACATGTATATAGTTTAGTTCTTGTCACAATACTGATTAAGTTTTATTGCAAATACAAAACTTAAGCAAAAAACAGCTACACAAACTTAGTAATCTTGTAATCCAACACCACTTTATTATACTAATTTTTCACGATTAAAATAGTCTAATTCGGCCATAATGTAACGTTAAACCACAAGATTACTTTTTTATTATGATTATATTACTTTATCATACCGACCATGGCAGCCACCATTGCAGCGATAGAGGCAATAGAAGTATTCATTCCTGCAACGTCCCTCGGCACAGTCTTTTTCCTATTTTCTTTGCTTGGTACTATTATTTCACATCCTGGTTCAATTGCACAAACCGCACTCTTTCTCAGACGAGACACCATTCCGTTCATATATACTACATAAATATGTCGCTTCAGTGCCCGGTTTCCGAAGCCGCCGGCCTGTTCAATGTAATAGTCAAGATTACTCCCCTTTTGATAAAGTATTGTATTAGGATACATCACGGCCCCACTGATTGTTACCGTACTGACATATTTGGGAATAAATAGTACATCTCCTTCACGCAAGACCATATCTTCGTCAGAACCCGGATTTATTAACGCTTTCTCGAGTTCTATGCCTACCGGATAAGTAGAACCGGTTTCCAAAGCGACCGGAGATATAGAATTTTCTTCACTCCCCTTGACCAACAAACGTACTACATCCTGTTTCCGCCTTATCTCATCCGCTGTCATTCTACGTATCAGACGTGCTCCTCTCACATAAGCTTCTTTCGATAATCCTCCGGCTCTTGCTATCAGACTACTCAGCCTTTCATTGCTTTTGTTTAATGCGTAATTACCGGTGAAAGCCACTTCTCCTTCAACTGTTACATTGGCCTGTTTGCGATACCCCGGACTTCGACGAACGAAAACGATATCATAAGGTTCCAGTTCAAATCCTTTATCCTCCCCTATCAACAATCCGTTTGCAAGCTCAACCGTAAAACTCTTACCAATAACATTGGAGGATAGTATACTTCCAGGATCTTTGATTCGACGCGACACATCGATCCGGAGCATAGAAGCAGATTCCGGCAATCCTCCCGCTTTTACAATCAAATCCTGTATAGTCGTATTTTTAACATAAGGAAACTCACCCGGTACCCTTACATCACCATAAATGGACAAAGTTCCTTCTTTCTCAATATCTTTCACACTGGGAATGTAGGACATCATTCTTCTGCAAACATAGGTCGGCAGATGTGTCATCCATCATTTTTTCAAATCGACAGGAATCATTTCATGTGTCAGATCTTCCTGTTGGCGTCTCAACAAAGCCCTGTTAAGAAAAGCGTCTCCCCGAAGTCCTTCCGCTTTGCTAATCAACTGCCTGACAGTTCCTGTTACACTATCATCCAATTGATATATGCCCGCACGATATACAGCGCCACGAATTTCGACCTTGTTTGAGAAACGTTCCAATACCGCTTCAACGGATAATTTATCACCATCGGCCAGAAGATAAGACTGATAATCGTCCTGCGCCACATTGTATACCTGTTTTGCTTTTCCGCCCATACGAAACAAACGTATGGCACTCCGATAAGCATCTCCCGTAAAACCTCCCGCATAACTCAACAAAGTAGCTACGGTTTCCCCACTTTTCATTTCATACTTCATCGGACGTTTTACCTTTCCGGAAATACTTACCAAATTCTGATAAGGAGGAACTAAAATGACATCGCCTTCCGATAAACGGATATTATCCGTCAATTTACCTTTCATAATATAATCATATACATCGACACGGGCGATCTCCTTTCCATCTCTCACAACACGAATATCACGCAGGCTTCCGATATCACTGATTCCACCGGCACGATACAAAGCATGAAATACCGATGCAAATGCCGACAACCGATAAATACCGGGTACTTTTACTTCACCCATGACATTGATCATGATGGTACGGATTCTCCCCAACGATAACTCTATATGGACCGTTTTTGAGGAATAGCAGCATAAATCTTACTAAACTCACGCCTCAAACTTCGTTCGGCATCCTGTATATTCATTCCACTCAGGAAAATGGGACCTATACCTGCCACATGAATAGTACCTTCAGGAGAAATTATTTCCCTGACTGTATTTTCAGAAGCGCCCCATACGTCTATTATCAATTCATCTCCAGAACCTAATACATAATTTTCAGGAGTAGGAATATCCAGGCTAGGCTCAAAAGATAAATTTCTGACAGTAAATATATTACGTCCAAAAACAGCAACCTGCTTACCACGAATGACATGATCATCTTTCCTATGTTGTCTTGCTTGCTGCCTCCTGCCAATAAAATAAACAGAGCAAATAACAATGCTCCCTTATCGTTTATTTTCTTTAATATCATGTCCTTCAGACAGCTCACTTTTTTTGCGACACAAGACACAAATCGCACAAATATTTCACTTTTCATAAGGGAGCAAAAATTTGAAACCTCTTCCCCGTAACATGACTTCCGACTCACGCACTTCTTCTACATACAGCCTATGTATACCTTCTGTTATCTGCGGTTTCAAGTATCCATGGCGAAGTATATTTAAATCGATAGAGTCACCCTGTACGGGATTCATGATAGGAGCTATTTTTATATAAGAACTATTATACATCACTCCCCCACCATAAGGGCGGGCACTGTTTACAATCCATGTACCTACTCCTTTTCTTTTGACTACCATGTTATTATTTTGGATCAGATAGTATGAACTTGAGTTGGTGCTATACCACCCCGGAATTTCCAGTTTTCCTTCCGGTCTCACTTTAACATGAATAACCTTCTTCTCTTTTGCGTCTTCTGAAATAGCGATAACCCGGGCTTCTCCCTCATATTTGGGATATATCTCCAGCATCCCCGTAGAACCGTCCCATTTCATATCCATAATATCTGCGGGATCGTCCTCTTCCAGCTTAGTCAATTCTCCTCCTCCGGAAATACTTATGAATTTACTTCTAAATCGGGGAAGAAGCTGCACTACGGAATGACTTATTCCGAGCTCCGGAAAGACTACGTTGATTTTCAACCTTATGCGCTTATCATGAGAAATGATGGTAGCAAACGTTTCACCTTCCAACCAACCTTCTTTAAGGGTATCCATACTTATATCAGCAGTGGCTATTTGTACGTTCTCCACATTAACTATATATTTCCCGTTTCCACCTGACAAAAAAGAAGTCTCTTCTCTGTCTGTTTATTCAACGACAACTCATCAATGACTCCTTCTTTTCCTATACGGATATCGGGAAATTCTTCTTTTGTTTTTCACATGCAAAAAAGCAAATAAGACAAAAAGCAATATACAATTGGGTTATTACAGTCTTTATCATTGGCTTGTTTCCTGTTTAATTCTATTTCTATTTTTCATTTCTTTTTACGCCCAAATGAGGATACAGAATCTCCCATTCACGACCTTCTCCCTCATCAATATAAACTTCCAGGCGAAATCGTTTATAAAAAATCCTTCGAACTCCGGAAACTCTAAAGTATTATCTTTGGGTTCAATAGTTACTCCGTCCAATTTATAAGATACCTTGGCGTTCGGATTGGCCAGTTCATTATAATAAAGTTTCAAAAAACGTCCCTCACAACTCCCGTCAGGAAGGATGGTACGCAAATAAGGAATACGATCTTCGGAATTTTCCGCTTCACGCATTCTTTCTGTCGCACCTCTTCGTTCGGCATATGGCGAGAACTCCTTACCCTTTACCGCTCTTACTTTAATATGATGGGTACTTCCCGGTTTGAGCTTTGTCTTTACATATGAGTTTCCGGACGTGATTGTTTCGACTTGGTCATCAAACACGACTTCCCATTTAATGGTTTCGTCTGCTACCTTGTTCCAGGAAATCTCCATTTCATTCTGATATGCTTTCATTCTTAAATTATCGGGAGCTTCCGGAACGGGAGATATGTCCGGCCCGCTCTCTTTGAGTACCATTGACATATCATCGAACAGCATATAGCCCTGATAACTCTGTGTCCTTATCCCCATCCCCATACTATGGATATTCTCCGGTATTGTTACAGTACTTTCCACTCTTCTCCACTCATCTTTAACCGTTCTTATCGAAAGTATTTTTTCTCTGCTTTTTATACTCCCGTTATCATACCAAAACAGAGTTACTACTATTTCACGATTTCCCACACTTCCTTTGTTCCAAAAAGAGAGTGTATATTGTTTTCCTGCTTTTTACCGATACGGGTTGAGCCAAGAAAACAGATCCTCCATTAAGCCATATTTTAAGTGCATACACACCTGTACTCTCCGGACGTCTTTCCTGTACCCGCTCCGGATTTAAGCTACTTACTATACGCCAACCGGTAGGCTGTCCCGTATCTTGCCACTTTTCAAACCCTCCGTTAGGAATCACATCGATACCTGCTGTACCTTGAGCTTTAACCTGAATTATTGCCATCATGAATATGATTGCCGGTAAAAGCAATTTATGTATCTTTCTCATCTCTTATTTTTTAATATCCTCCAGTGAAACATCAAACTTCTCTCCAATACGCACCGCCAGATTGTATAACGCTCCCTCGGTCTGCTCTCTCCCTAACAAGCGTTCTTTATCCCATAAACCATCCCCTTTCTCCAATTCATGCAACAAAAATCCCGGTTTCTTCGTTTGTTAGGAATGATTTTCCTTGCATATTGCGTGCAAACTGTGCAGCATAGATCAAGCCGTAAGCCTGAGAAAGAAGACGGAACGCCCGCCTGGGGTTTTCCTTTAAGTTGGCCAATGTATTCGGACCGACCAACAGATGCATAGCCCTTACCGCAACTACACGTGACAGTTCTTGCCTGATGGTATCAGCTTGCAACCGCATTTCATCATATTGGGAAGTCGTCATCAAAGCGCGCCCTTTGATAAAGGAGCGGGAGATACGCAGATGACAATCTTTTAAGGCCGGTAAGCCATCGGACTGGGCCAATGTTTTCCAGAAGTCGTAATATCCATATGCCAGATCCCAATGATGTTCCAACTCCGTATAGTTGTGACCGGGCAAGAGCTGGGTCAGATCATTCCGTACAAGTACCTCGTTATTTTCCAATATTTGCTCACTCAAATGTATGTTGAGTATCTTGTCCAGATATATTGCTCCCATAATAGCATATTTATAAACTTCAGCTACAGCAATTCCCCTTTCATCCACATAACAGATATCTTTGTCTCCTATGCCATTTCCTACATATCCTGTCAAGCCTTTCACGGCTTCCCTGTTTCTATGTTCGTAAGAAGGGATATTCGCTCCCAAGCCGGCAATACGTGCGGAAGTTTCAAACCAAGCATCAATATCTTTCAGAATCTTATCTCTATCCTTCAGATGTTTAGAAGAAGCAGAAACCTCTCTTTGTGGTTTTAACCCGAAGTTCCCTTCATGATAAATCCGGAGTGCCTCGTCATAATCCCTTTTTGTACTCATACGCGCTTCGTTCATGTATTCCGAAAAAATTCTATCGATAGGAGATTTCAAAAATCCACACTCAAGTACATTTACAGAACTCTCTCCGTTCCTAGAGAATTTATACGAAGGTTCCGGCAATACCGGGAGCTGATACGCACTTATCACTGTTTCATTTATCCCGTCGGTACATGCCACAACACTTATCAACAGACAGGACAAGAATAGACATTTCAATAAATAATTCATCTTTTTTCTATTTTTTCTTAAGGTAAAATCAAATATTCACAATATGGATACCTCAGTGGATTAATCCCCTCCTCATTTTGATATTGCTCTGTCTGCAGACTGGGAATTTCGATCAGTCCATCAGTGGAGACAGCTGTGATACTTGCTCTTATATTGGATGATCTGGGTCCCTCACCGGAAACACTCAGATACAGAGGAAAACCCGAATGTACATTAAAAGAAATTTCCAACTTCTCGCCGTTAAACATTACATTGGGTCTTAACCCGTCAGCATCCTCTCCGGCATTTCCTATATTTCTCTTTCCACAACTGATCGTCACCAATTCTTTTTTTTTTTCATTAATATATTTCACTTTGTACTGAGCACTGACATCTTTAGTAAGATTACCATCCCAGCGTTTTTCCTGAAACGAACACATCAGGGTTATTTTATATTGGTCAGCACCATTCGGAGTTTCGGTACCGGGATATTTATAGTTCTCCAATGCCTGATCGGGATCACACAATTGTACAAGCAACTCTCCGCGCTTGTTTTCAGGTTTCTCTATCTCTTTGGATGGAAACAACTTCTCATAATCTTCATTTACTACAAAATCTTCTCTTACCGTGTTGCAGCTGCATACAAACAGCAGACAACTTATTATCCATACATATTTCATATTTATCCTGTTGTTTTCTAATTTAAATTTCATCCCGGATTTCAGCTATAACTCCACTCTCTTCGCCATAGGGAGCAAGATGCTTGCTGACCCAATGTATTTTTTGCTGTAAGGGTCAACTACTTTCACAAGTTCGCAAACAAATCTCTCTCCTTCTCTACGAAAATCATAGAAGATATACGTTTCACTATAACGTATACCGGGCTTGAAAGTCAGACCGTCGGCTGTTCCCACATACCCCGAACCCAATCCTTTTACTTTATTTCCCAACCATCCCTGAGAAGCAAAATAATCTCTCGCAAGAAACAGACGATAACGCTGATATACTTCTGGAGGTTGCTTTCCATTCACACTTCCATCCCCTCCATAAGTGACATTCATCTGTACATCGCTATGGAAATAAACTCGTCCCGCCCTACGAATGATTAGCTGAGGATTTTTCATCTTCTCAAAGAACAATTTATTGTCATATGATTTTTGGATGTCCTCCTGCCAACTTTCATCATTCTTCAATTTTGTAAAAATGATATATTCCCTTGCAGGTTCTATATATGAAGATGTTTTTAAATATCAGGTTGCCATCAACATCTTTTCCCGTATAAAGGAAATCCGAAGAGCCGGTAAAGCGGTCATTCACCAAAGAATGCAGATAGGTATAAGTAGTAAAACTTAACTGCATAAATGTGTTTTGGCTCACTTCAAACTCACTTTGCAACTTTTTCGTCAGGCTCTCCTTATTATAGTCGGCCACCGTCTCTACGATCCCATTTTCGGAAAACTTCATTAAGAAATAGTGTCCACCATATCCATATTTGTTCTTGTCTTCAAATATCCCTTTGGGAAGAGTTATCAATTCATTCACATTTGTAAACAACAGAGAATCCGTCCGGGGAAAATAGGTGACAGCCCAGCCATAAGGAGCATTTACAAGTTCCTTTCTCAGTTCGCCGATATGGTTTGCATTGCGCTCTGAAGGAGACGAGTCGAAAACCTTTTTCATCTTTACAGGAGAAGCAAAACACCATTAGGATAAGTATTTGAAATCCTAGTTTCATTCTTTCTTATTTTTTATTAATAAATTCCTTTTACTTGCTTCATGCTTATTAATTGAAGGTAGTTAAGCGAAATCTTAATTTCTTTACTAAAGTAGTCTTCTACAAATGCTTGCTTTTCTACCAATTCTTTATATGCCTGAAGCGCTTGTTCATCATATTCTTTTTGAAGATCTTTATCCGATCCGGCATTGTAAGGAGTCTTGGCTCTGTCCAAAGCCTGAAGCAAATCCTTAGGTCCATATGTCAACTTCAAACTGATTATCTCCGCAAAATCTTTTTTCAGGTGAAAGGAGAGAATGAAAGGTAAAGAAACCTTTCTTATTCGGATAACCAGCCAGAATAAACCCTCTGCGCCCTTGCGTCTCTCCTTTGAAAATCCATGCAATAGATTTAGTCGATTCGATATACTTGTTTCTGCTGATGGATAGGAATTTGCTTCTGTCATAGGGGAAAAGTTCCATAAGATGTCTGGCAAACTGGTGATGTACGCTTCGCATCAGAATGAAGACCTTATCCTCATCTTGGGGATTAAAATCGTTGACGTTATATAGAAACATCTCATTAGTCGTTGCTTCAAGATTATCTAATAGTTCCATTCCGTTTCCGTCTACATTTCTTCCTCCATACATGTATATTTTAAGAGGATTTTTTCCCAACAGAAACTTATCTCCTCCCAATTCAGGAGCTGTATAGAGGTCAATCCATAGAGTTTTGATGGTATTGAGCACACTTTTTACATTGGCAACTTCCGGCGGGTAGATATAGCTTCCATTCTGCACTGCATTTTTTGTCCCACCGATATTCCACCTCAATCCCGTAAGGACGGGTGAATGTATCCAGTATCCATTTATCCAACTCTGTCCTCTCACGCTCTGTCTCACCCGCCTCCACCACACTCCGGGCAGATAGGGATGCCTCCTCTTCACAGCCCGCCAATAGGAAAGAAATAATGAGCAAATACAGACTTCCTCGAAAAAAGTATCTGAAATTCACTTTTCTAATAATTGTTTTCATATGCTTGATTTTTATTCTTGAATCATCTTCTATAATACTCTATCGGGGATTAGGAACCAGTCCCCGGTTAATGGCTTCTGCCGGTATTTGCAAAAGTTTTCTGGAATCTTCTTTTTCCAATGGTCTGTAGAATTTATACTTTGAAGTGCGTTTTACCGATATATAAAAGCGGCGTATATCAAACCATCTCAAACCCTCATGTAAGAACTCCTGTCTCCTGAAACCTAAAAGTATTTTCACCAACGCCAGTTGGTTGATACTCATTCCGTAAAATGGGGTATAGATTTGATAGTTTTCACTGCTTGTCTGCGTATAAGTCGAACGGCCGCAAGAGGGATACACTCCATATTTGACAGACAAGTAAACCAACAGATTATCTATTGCTTTATCATACTCTCCGAGCATTGTATACGCTTCCATCCGGTTGAGCATCACTTCGTCAGTGGAGAATAAAACATTGGTAACATATAACCCTCTGGGACGTATCCCCGTATAGCCGGATAATGAAAGCTCGTCAAATTTGGCTATATATTGCCCGTCATCTATACGTCCGTCGTTATAGTTAAACAGAAAGAATGACTGCATCTTCATTTTCCGGAAGTTAAAGCATCCGTCTATCCGTGTTCATTATACACCTTTTCGGCACTTTGAATGGTCACTCCATATTTTTCCGAAGGAATATTACGTGCCACTCTTGACTCCGTAGTAGTCAATAAAAGGTTGGCAGGTTCATCAACACTTGCGTATCGAATATAGAGATATTTATGATTAGAATTAAATTCTTTTTTGTACTTCTGCCAGTTTCTTAAGACCGGCTTTGGGTCAACACCGAGCACATAATCGGAGTATGAGACCACCAGGTCCCATTCTCCCTTAATCAGGTAAAAACGCGAAGCAAAAGCGTAGGCCGCTTTTTTATTGAAATGAAATTTTGGTTTAACATAATAATCGTCATTCACCAACGAAAGACCCAGTTTCAGATCTTTTTTTTTCAATCTTTTCATACACTTCCTTCACCGTTCCTCGTTCATAGTCCACCAACGCATTTTTTTCGGGCCGGGTTAAATAAGGAATACCCGGGGCTGTTGCCGATTTGGTAGTTCCATAAGGCTCAGCCCAGATGTTTACCAACATGAAATGCAGATAAGCACGCAAGAGAAACGCTTCTCCATACAAAGCTTTTACCCGGTCACTTTTAGGTATTTACTAAGTAACTCTAACGCCTGATTAGCCTGAGCGATTCCGGCATAACATGCATTCCAATAGTTTAGCGGAGTATCCAAATCTTCCTGATCGTAATCTTCCCAATAATACATAGCTTCATTCAGTCGCGAATGAATGCCGTTAGTCCTTTCTCCCACATTGTCCGTACGCGCTTCTAAAAAAGCAAAATAACTGGCCTCGGGATATGCTCCGGCAAGCAGTTCGGCAATTTTGTCCTCACTGTCTATTTGTACATCAAAAGTAGAGTCCGGATTTGTTTCCAGATAATCCTGACACGCTGTCAGCAATAAGATTATAGTACTTAAAAAGATTGTCTTTTTCATTTTTACCCAATTAAAATTCAACATTCAATGTCATCGTATATTGTTTGGGAGTAGGCAATGAAACCCCTCCTGATCTATAAAATTCCGGATCTTGCCCATTCAGCTTCCTGTCTGAATAGATAAGGAACGGATTCGTCACATTCACCTTTACGTTCATCTGTTTGATTTTAAGATGTGAAAGGAATCTTTTGAGGTAAACGATATCCCAACGAGATATTTTTCATACGCACAAAACTACCGTCAGCCACCCTGTTTTGTGAATAGTTATAAGTGTTGTAGGCTTTTTCTATATTTTCTTTTCCGATATTGCGTATCAGATCTTGAGAAGGAATTACGGGAATATTGGTTTTCCGCTCGTCACCGGGATTCAACCAACGGTTGTAGTACTCCTGAAAATACATTAAGATCGGCAAATGCCGGATCAAAAGAAGGATTCATCCGAATTTTATTACCTGCCTGCATGGTAACAAAACACGAGAATTCCCAATTTTTATACTTAAAAGTATTGGATATACCTCCTATATATTGGGGTTCAATAGGGCCATGGTAAATAAGGTATGATTTTGAATATTGTGCATCCAAAAAGTCAGCTCCCGAAATCTCGCTATTTGCTCCTTTGTTGGAGGGGTACAGTCCGAAATCGAAGGTCGGCAGACCATTGCTGTTAAGTCCCTGAAAAATTGAAGGAGAACAGAGATCCACGGGAAAACCCACTATGTTACCACGCCCGGTTCCGGCCACCATATCAAAAGTGTTAGGGGTATTCAGTAACCGGGTTATTTTCTGCTTCATACCGCTGATAGTGACTGTGGTAGACCAACTGAATTTGTCAGTCAATATATTTTGTGTCTGTATGGCCAGTTCCACTCCACGCGTACGCATATCTCCGAAATTAGCGTATTTGTAATACTGACCTCCCACACCGGAGGTACGAATAAGGTCTATCAGATCAAACGAGTTTCGTTGGTACACATCGAATGTCGCACTGATACGATTGCCAAACAGTCCGAGCTCAAGACCGAAGTTCAACTCATACATTTTTTCCCATGTCAGATCGCGATTTTCCAAATGTAAAATACGCAATGCATTCTCCTATCTTTCAAAAGAGTACGGTTGACCATCACATGCTTGAAAACTGTGGTAGAGTTAACAGCTTGTTCATTCATTTTAGCGGTTAACCCATAACTCGTACGCAGGGCGAGCCTTGAAATGGTAGTGTGTTTTCTCATAAACTTCTCCTGATCCAGATTCCATTTGGCTCCTATATTCCAGGTTGGCAGCCAGCGGGAACGGCTATATTTACCTGCAGTATTAGCCCCTTCGTAATTGAATACTCCATTGAAAATGTATTTCCCGGCATATCCGTATGTAGCGCTGCCCGATAATGTCACTCCCCTTTCATAACGTTCGGTTAAAGAAAAATAAGTATCTCCTTCATTGGCCAGCTTTTCAAAAATCAGGGGATTGGAAAAGACCTGATTACCTCTGTCGTATTGTATTCCATAGCCTTGAAAAGGATTCATGCTGCGATCGGCATATCGTATTTCAGTAAATCCGAAAGCGCGTATGTTATGTTCACTCAGTTGCCTGTTATAATCCAAAGCCAAACGTCCCAGATAGCTTCGCAAGGAAGTTTCCGTCTTATTGAATATCCCCCCATGTGTCAATGCTACCCCGGGCAGTTGCATCGGATCGTCTTTATTCTTCAATAGATAAATGTTTTCTCTGGCTACGTAAGGAGTCTCATTGGCACGAAAAGCCTGTACCACATTGGATGCTTCAGCAATAAAATGTGAACTCTTGGTTACGGCGTGACGCACCATTGCCAAGCCTTTTTACTTCGATATGATCATTGAGTCTGTATGAAAGTTCACCCTGTAATTTCAGATCCAGCACTTCTGTTTTCAGGTAATTGTTTTCATATTCATTCAGAATGTTAAACGGAGCCCAGTTATTCCGATAGAACTCTCGTTCTCCATCCGCATTATGGGGCCGTAAAGTGCGGCTTGTGCTTAAAGCGTAACTAAAAGGATTGATATCGAAATCACGTTCGAATGTTCCGATAACAGTATTTCTACGTTGAGGAATTGTTCCCGGCGAGTTCTGGTTACGTAGATTTCCTTGTGCGGATATAGTAGCCTTTATCTTATCTTCGTTCCAGTAAAAAGAGTTCTTGATGTTGGCCGTAATTCTTTTAACATGGTCGGCCAGAGTCCATCCTCTGTCATCATAAAAACCGATGGAAGCATACATTGCAGAGTTCTCCCCCCCCTGAAAAGGTCACAGTATGTGTATGGATAGGCCTATGTGTAAACAGTTCTTTAAACCAATTGGTGTTAGCATACTCTCTTTCACGCATGAATGCCCTTTTGACATCATCCGTATTCTCCAGATAATATTGACCGGTAGCCGGATCAATGGTATTAAGTGCCTTATACATCTGATAATATACTCCGCTGCGACGACCATATAGCGTATTTTGCAAAGAGAAATATCCCTTTCGCCCATCTCTTGATAAACAGACATACTCTCTTGAGAATTAAGCAAATCGAAATTTGTATAAGAAGGAATAGATCGCATACTTAACTCATAAGAATAAGAAAATCTGTTCGGTGCATTTTCTTTTACCGGACCGG
>VOFI01002570.1_pt1 | contig 43790 bp, 43 predicted proteins | sample 5384131 | NCBI WGS metagenome assembly VOFI01 (sample SAMN12384728, study PRJNA508395) | human gut metagenome | isolation source: healthy gut H | host: Homo sapiens | reverse complement strand
TAATGCTTCGTTCAGTTACGTATTGCTCAAATAAATGATATTTCTTTGTAGATTTACAAGCAGTGAGTTGAAAAGGTAAGGAGCAGACTTTGGAGACAACCTCTTTCTATTTTATGGAGAAAAAGAGGCGTCTCTGCTTTAGTTTGCCACATCTTGTTATTCTTTACATAAAACATAAGGAGAATGAGACCATAAAAATTAAGGCGATGTAAATAAAGAATCATTTACATCGCCTTAATTGTTATTATATACTGAGAATATTTTGTTACTGCTTACCGTTGAAGTTGGTATAAGTTACTTCTAACTTCAGTTTCGTACCGTCCGGACCACCTTCCAGTTTTACGTATCCCGGTTGTAGATCGTGCTGGATGCTGATCATATTCTTATTGGAAGAGCTATCGTACTGTACCAGTACCGGGATAAGTACCACTTTATTCCAATCCGGATTTGCTGCTTCCCAAGCTGCTTCGTTCCAACTGTCTCCTGCTTTTTTCTTGGCTTCCTGCTTTTCGTTGACGCATGCATTAATCAAGCGAGTCAAGTTGGTAAACACATACTGATTGGTTGTAGGTTTATTGGAAATAATAGCATTGTGCACGGCCAGATAAGAAGTGATGTTATCTGTAAGTTTGTTCTCTTCGAAGAAACTTTGCCGTTCTTTCTCACGTAAAAGTAACACATATGTAGGTGCTTTCATACTAAATTTTCCATTGTCCGGTTGGTTGTAGCTATTGAAAGTCAGTTTCACTGCATTAATGGTGTCATGGCTTAATTCTTCATAAATCTTATTGATCGGCAATGTAGCTTGTGTGAAGATACCGGCCGGAGACTTCAAATAAGTACAGTCTGTCTTTTTAGCGATTTCGTTTAGCTTTTCAGAATTAACAAACTTATTGGCTTGAATTACTTCCTTGGTTGTAGCGAAAGTACGGGTTGTGTAGTATAAAGAGTCAGTACCATTTTTTTTCTTCAGATTATTTCCCAAGCTGTCTTTTTCGTGGCATCGGATTACAACATTCAGGTTGATCTGGTCAACATAAAGAATCGTTCCGTTACCATAGTCATTCTTGGCATAAATACCTTTGAATACGTTATTAATAAATGCTTCCGAAGTTTTAAAATATTCAGGGTGATCTCTGTTCAAACGATAGATACGTTTACCTAGTTTGGTGATCTCTTCAGAAGTTAGACGGACATTAGGATAAAAGTCATCTGAGTTTCTGATGGAATCGCTGAGTGATTGGTCAACAGCTGTGTAGGCTTTTCGTGCGAGTAAGTTGTTTGGATTGTAATACTTCAATGGATCGATGTCTGTATAATAGTTCTGGGTCAAGTTTTCGTCCAGTTCATAAACAGTCATTCGGCATGGATTGATAGAGTCTCCAAAATAACTTTTTCCATAGTATAAGATCAATTCAGCGGTGTGAATAGAGTCTCCTGCCATTACCCCTTTGGGATTAGTTTCCGGATCGTAGACCGAAGGAAAAGAAATTCCATCCGGACTATTCAACTGTGCGAGGAAACTGGCTTCGTATTCTCCGAATTCTTTATCAGTGAATTTTCCCACATAACCTACGCTGGTTTTGGCAAAAACAGGACCTGATAGGTCGGAATTCGTAGTTAACTCGTAAGTCGTATATCTTCCATTGATATTTTGGTCGCTATCCGGAAGCATATCCCATCCGATAGTACCTGTATTATCATCGCATCCGAAGAAAGTCAAGGCAAGCAGTGCTACCCATACATATTTTGCTTTCATGATCGTCGTATCTAGGTTCTTATTTATTTTTGTTCAGCTTCCCACACTTGATCGTAGAAACTGTTGCAAGCATCTGCAAGAGCATCGGGGAGCTTGATAGTCAAGAACCAATTTGCCCGATTGACGCGCGTAGTTCATGACATCTTCATTTACATGTTCACTATTCTGTACTATTCCGTCCGAGTAATCGACAGCTAATTTGCAAAGTGTAGCATAATCTACCGGATCTTTCAGGGTAGCTACATCTTTTTTATTAATACCCTTTAGCATCAGTTTGCTTGCAAAGTCATTGTTGAATGTACCTTTGAAATCATCTTCGTATACGGAGAATACTACTTTTGCATCGCGGAACGAAGGTTCGTCTTTATACGCTTTCTTTATATACAAAGGGGCTAATGCCGTCATCCAGCCATGACAGTGAATAACGTCCGGACACCAGCGTAATTTCTTTACCGTTTCCAGCACTCCTCTGGCATAGAAGATAGCCCGGCTATCATTATCATCGTATTCAACCCCGTTTTCATCAGCTGTCTGCAGCCGGTTCTGAAAATAATCATCGTTATCGATGAAGTAAACCTGCATACGTGCAGCTTGGATAGATGCTACCTTGATAATCAGCGGATGGTCGGTGTCGTCGATGATCAGGTTCATGCCGGACAGGCGGATGACTTCGTGTAATTGGTTTCTGCGTTCATTGACATTGCCCCATTTTGGCATAAAAGTTCTGATTTCTCTGCCTTTTTCCTGAATAGCCTGAGGAAGAAATCTTCCCATGTTTGCCATTTCGGATTCGGGAACGTAAGGAGTAATCTCTTGTGTAATAAATAAAACCTTGTTAGCCTTTGTCATAATAACAATCGTTCTCGTAAATATTCTGCAAAGATATAAAAAAAAACGGGCATTAAAGCAAGTTCTCTGGCGGTATAATTCCTTATGAATTGTTAAGTGCTTGTTTTTCAGTGATAAACCGTCCTGTTGCTTAGGACTCTCCTTCGTCTTCTTTTGCATTAATTTACGATATTTCTTCTTTATATGGTAAATTATGGTTTATTTTGCACCGTTTTTCAAACAACTAAGAATCATAAACCAATTAAAATGAAAGTAATACATACGATCAAGGACTTGCAGGCTGAACTTTCGGTTTTGAAAGCCCAGGGTAAAAAGGTGGGGTTGGTGCCTACTATGGGTGCTTTGCATGCAGGGCACGCATCTCTTGTAAAGCGTAGTGTAAACGAGAATGAAGTAACAGTGGTAAGTGTTTTTGTGAACCCTACCCAGTTTAATGATAAAAATGATCTTGTTAAGTATCCTCGCACATTGGATGCCGATTGTAAATTGCTCGAGGCTTGTGGAGCGACTTATGCTTTTGCTCCTTCGGTGGAAGAGATGTATCCGGAGCCGGATACCCGCCAATTCAGTTATGCTCCTTTGGATACTGTAATGGAGGGGGCTTTCCGTCCGGGACATTTCAATGGAGTATGCCAGATAGTAAGTAAACTGTTCGAAGCGGTGAAACCACATCGTGCATACTTTGGTGAGAAAGATTTTCAGCAATTGGCTATCATCCGTGAGATGGTTCGTCAGATGCAGTTTGATCTTGAAATAGTAGGTTGTCCTATTGTTCGTGAAGAAGATGGTTTGGCTCTGAGCAGCCGGAATGCGCGTCTGTCGGCAGAAGAACGTGAAAATGCATTAAAAATATCTCAGACCTTATTTAAAAGTCGTACCTTTGCAGCCACTCACACAGTGAGTGAAACGCTGAAGTTTGTAGAAGATGCTATTGCTGCCGCTCCGGGTTTGCGTCTGGAATATTTTGAAATAGTAGACGGAAACACTTTGCAGAAGGTTGATAATTGGAACCAAACATCGTATGTAGTGGGCTGTATAACAGTGTTCTGCGGTGATGTCAGACTGATTGATAATATTAAATACAAAGAATCTTAAACTTAAAAAAGACGAACCCCTTATGATGATTGAGGTGTTAAAGTCAAAACTGCATTGTGTCCGTGTAACGGAAGCCAATTTGAATTACATGGGTAGTATTACGATTGATGAGAATCTATTGGATGCAGCTAATATGATTGCCGGTGAGAAGGTGTACATTGCCGACAATAATAACGGCGAGCGTTTTGAGACCTACATTATCAAAGGTGAACGCGGATCAGGTAAAATCTGCTTGAATGGCGCTGCGGCCCGTAAAGTACAACCGGATGATATTGTGATCATTATGTCGTATGCGTTGATGGATTTTGAGGAAGCTAAGTCATTTAAGCCGACTGTTATTTTTCCGGATCCGGCTACAAATAGTGTAGTGAAGTAAGAAATCGTTCAATTGTGGAATATGAAAATCCCTGCTAATTATCCAATTTAGCAGGGATTTTTTATTAGGATCGATTATTGTGAATATCCGGTCCGGAGAATAAATTGTTAGGAGGGTGTCCATAACTCACCACATACTCTGTGGTGAATACGAGTTTTGAACATCCCCCCGACTTTATACTTCTACTTGGAACTCAATTGTTCGTTCATTGCTGCTGCGGCACGGCGTCCGTCTCCCATGGCAAGGATGACAGTAGCTCCTCCGCGTACAATATCTCCTCCCGCATAAATAGTGGGAATAGACGATTGCATCTGATCGTTAACAGTGATTGTTCCTTTACGGCCCAATTCCAGACCTTTGATAGAACTGGGGACGATAGGATTGGGAGATACCCCGACACTGACAATGGCGAGATCGATATCAACGGTTTCTGTTGCTCCTGGGATGGGGACGGGGCTACGTCGTCCGGAGGCATCCGGTTCACCCAATTCCATCTTTTGCAAGATTACTTGTTTGACACGTCCTTGCTCGTCTGCCAGATATTCGATTGGGTTGTGTAAGGTCAGGAACTCTATACCTTCTTCTTTGGCATGTTTCACTTCTTCCAGACGTGCTGGCATTTCTTCTTCTGAACGGCGATAGATGATCATAGCCCGTTCGGCTCCAAGACGTTTGGCTGTACGGACAGAGTCCATGGCAGTGTTACCGCCACCAATTACAGCTACGTTCTTTCCGAAGGCTACCGGAGTATCGGAATCGGGACTGGCTGCATCCATCAGATTTACACGAGTCAGATATTCGTTGGAAGACATGATGTTGATCGAGTTCTCACCCGGGATGTTCATAAAGTTGGGAAGTCCGGCTCCTGAGGCTACAAAAATTCCCTTAAAACCTTCTTCTTCCAACTGTTCTACGCTGATCGTTTTCCCTACAATGCAGTCTTTGATGAATGTAACTCCCATTTTGGCAAGGTTCTCAATCTCGACGTCTACTATTTTGTTGGGTAGACGGAATTCGGGAATACCATATTTCAGTACACCGCCAATTTCATGTAGCGCCTCGAATACCGTTACATCATATCCATATTTGGCCATATCCCCTGCAAAGGATAGTCCGGCAGGACCGGAACCGATAACAGCCACTTTGATACCGTTTTTCTCGCCTACTTCAGGTACGGAGATTTGTCCGCTTTCTCGTTCGTAGTCGGCAGCAAATCTTTCCAGGTGACCAATGGCTACGGCTTCTTTGCCCATTTTCAGATGGATACATTTTGATTCGCATTGTTTTTCCTGCGGACATACACGACCGCATACGGCAGGCAGGGCACTGGTCTCTTTCAGTGTTTTGGCTGCTTCGAGGAATTCTCCACGTTCTATGTTCTTGATGAAACGGGGAATGTCGATGCCTACCGGGCAACCTGTCATGCAGCCTGGGTTGGCACAATCCAGACAGCGCTGTGCCTCCGTAACTGCCTGCTCTTTAGTCAGCCCTTGATTGACTTCTTCTTTACGGCTGTGTGACCGGTACTCCGGATCGAGTTCGTTCATTTGGCAGCGTTCAATGTTCGCACGGTCTTTAGCTTTGATAGCTTTACGGAGTGCTTCGCGCCAAGGGGCTGTACGTCCGTTTTCGTCTATGACTTTGGTTGCTTCACATTCATCGAGTTTATGCAACTCTTCACGTTCGATGGTTTTGAAAGCTCCCATGCGCTTCAACATTTCATCGAAGTCCACTTGGTGACCGTCAAATTCCGGACCGTCGACACATACGAATTTGGTCTTTCCTCCGATAGTAATACGGCAGGCGCCGCACATTCCGGTGCCATCCACCATAATTGTATTTAATGATACTTCTGTCGGAATTTCATATTTCTTCGTCAGCAAACAAACAAATTTCATCATGATAGCTGGGCCGATAGCAAAACATTTGTTCACTTTCTCCCGTTTGATTACTTCTTCTACTCCTTCGGTAACCAAGCCTTTGCGACCATATGATCCGTCATCGGTCATTATGATCACTTCGTCCGAACTTTCACGCATTTCTTTTTCAAGAATGATCAGTTCTTTGCTACGTCCTGCCAGTACGGTGATCACACGGTTTCCGGCTGCCTTCAGGGCCTGTACGATGGGTAGCATCGGAGCTACACCTACGCCACCTCCGGCACATACTACTGTTCCGAAGTTTTCAATGTGGGTAGCTTGTCCCAATGGACCTACTACGTCGGTGATATAGTCTCCTTCGTTTAGTTCGCAAAGGCGGGTAGAAGAGAGCCCTACTTCCTGAACAACCAGGGTGATCGTTCCTGCCTTCGGGTCGGCGGCTGCAATGGTCAGTGGCATCCGTTCTCCCCTTTTCACCGACACGCACAATCACGAAATGACCTGCTTTGCGTGATTTTGCTATCAACGGAGCTTCAATGACAAGTTTGAATACTTTCTCCGAAAAGTGTTCTTTGCTAATGATTTTGTTCATTATCTAATTAATTTGTTGGATTTATTACGTAATTGCTATCAGAATGTTCTTAGTGTGCAAAGATACTGCTAATTTGTAAAAACAAAAGAAAAGCCATCCTTTTGAGGGGATGGCTTTATTATCAGTGTAAATCAGTTTGTTTTATTTTGTTCTGATTTTATATCCGGCCATTCCATAATAAAGAATGAAGAGGAAACATGGGAGACAAATCCAATAAGCATTTTGTGCTCCCGCTATGTCTTTTATGTATCCGAACAGAGTAGGGATGACAGCACCTCCGGCCATAGCCATAATCAACAGAGAAGAGCCGGCTTTGGTGAACTTACCTAAATCTGCCATGGCAAGTGGCCACAGTGCGGGCCACATCAGTGAGCAACCCAGTGCTATGAATGCAATGAAATAGATTGAGATGTCAGCCGGGGTGAGTACTACCAGAATTGAACCGGCAATGGCGAGGATTGAGCATATTTTTAATGCTGTAGCCTGATTGATGTATTTGGGTATAAAGATGATACCGCAGATATATCCGATCACAATACCGATCGGAGCAATCCAGGCATAAGCTGCGGCATTCTCCAAATGCAGGCTGTTGGCATAGTCAACGAGGGTTCCCAGTGAAACCGTTTCTACGCCTACGTAGAGGAAGAGGGCAAGACATCCCAGCAAAAGGTGCGGAAATTGCCATACTGAGGTTTTGCTGGCTGCATACGGACATGCCTCGGCACCTCCTTCACTGTCGTCCTCGCCGGCTGCTTTTACTTCAGGCAGCGGAGCCATCAGTGAGATGATGCCTAATATAATAAATGCTGCAATAATAACATAAAAGGGAGTGAATAAGTCCGATACGGTAATGTCGCTCACTTCCTTGCCTATCAGGAAAGCGAGGAACAAAGGAGGAATTGGCCATGCTAGCTTATTACAGATGCCCATGATGCTGATACGTTTGGCTGCACTGTCCAATGGGCCGAGAATAGTAATATAGGGGTTAACAGATGCTTGTAAGAATGCGTTTGCCGTGCCGCTGACAAAAGAGGCTACCAGAAAAAGAGGAAAACTCTCCTGGCTGGCCGATGGAATGTACAAACCGAAAGCTACAGCGAACATGGCAAACGAAAGTGCCATGGTGTGTTTGTATCCGATAGCTTTGATAGTCATCGAAGCCGGATAGCCGAAGATGAGGAAAGGTACGAAAGTGGCAGCGATTATCAGGTAAGATTCGGCTGAAGTGATGCCTAAAGAACCTTGTAATACCGGAATAAGTACAGAATTGATTCCTAATGCGAATCCGATGGCGAAGAACATGATGCCGATAAATGCTAACGGCAGAGCAAAGTTTTTTTGAGTAGAGCTCATAAAATAGGAGTTTTGAGGTTAGTAAAAAGTGTGTTTTATTACAAAAAAGAAGGGGGTGTCATAACTCGCTACAGATAACACAGATTTACACAGAACGTTTTTTAATATGCTGATAACCAATGTTGTCTATCTATGTAAATCCGTGCAATTCTGTGGTGAATACGAGTTTAGCACACCCTCTTTTATCTTTTCTTCTATGTCAGTCGATCATGTCAAATCCGCAGTAGGGAACCAATGCTTTCGGAATCCGGATACCCTCCGGAGTCTGATGGTTTTCCAGCAAGGCTGCTACGATGCGGGGCAATGCCAGTGCCGATCCGTTCAGTGTGTGGCAAAGTTCGGTTTTCTTTTCTCCGCTACGATAGCGGCATTTTAATCGATTGGCTTGGTAAGTATCGAAGTTAGATACAGAGCTGACTTCCAACCAGCGCTTCTGTGCTTCGGAATATACTTCGAAATCAAAGCAAAGCGCAGCGGTAAAACTCATATCACCACCACAGAGACGGAGAATACGGTAAGGGAGTTCCAGCTTCTGGAGCAGGCCTTCTACATGATCCAGCATTTCCTGATGTGACTGACGGGAGTGCTCCGGTTTGTCGATACGCACCAATTCTACTTTAGAGAATTCGTGAAGGCGATTGAGCCCGCGTACATCTTTACCGTAAGAGCCGGCTTCCCGACGGAAGCATTGTGTATAAGCGCAGTTTTTAATAGGAAGTTGCTTTTCATCCAAAATGACGTCACGGTAGATATTAGTTACCGGAACTTCAGCCGTCGGAATCAGATAGAGATCGTCTACTTCGCAATGGTACATTTGTCCTTCTTTATCCGGAAGTTGTCCGGTTCCATAGCCGGAAGCAGCGTTTACAACTGTTGGAGGCATGATTTCGGTATATCCGGATTTACGTGCTTCATCCAGGAAAAAGTTAATCAGTGCGCGTTGCAGTTGAGCTCCTTTGCCTTTGTAAACAGGAAAACCTGCACCGGTTATTTTTACACCCAAATCAAAGTCAATCAAGTCGTATTTCTTAGCCAGTTCCCAATGGGGGAGTGCATCTGTGGGAAGTTGAGTTTCCATACCTCCCATTTTCTCAACTACATTGTCCTCGGCACCAACACCTTCGGGCACACTGTCGTAGGGAATATTGGGAATGGTATACAGCAGATTCAGCATGTCGTTGGCAGCCTGGTCCATGTCGGCCTGCAGTGTTTTATTGCTCTCCTTTATCTCGGCTACACGGGCTTTTGCAACTTCAGCTTCTTCCTTTTTGCCTTCTTTCATCAACTGACCGATCGTTTTCGAAAGTGAATTTACCTCTGCCAGGTTTTTATCTAATTGATTTTGTGTATTACGTCTTTTGTCATTCACTTCGATTACTTGGGCAATTGTTTCTTTGGCTCCTTTGAAGTGTTTTTTCTCCAGACCGCGGATTACCGCGTCGGTGTTTTCTGTAATTTGTTTAATGGTAAGCATATCTATACTTTATTTATGAACTTTCTTCTTTGAGTTTACAAAGATATATAAAAATAAGATAAGAGGGTGCGTCTTGTATAAAAAAGAAAAGAGACGCAATCAACCGATTGCATCTCTTTCTTCAATTTCTTACAATTTCCTTTAAACTCCGGAAATTTATGCTTCTGTTGCTTCAGCAGGGATGATAGAAACATATCTTCTGTCTTCTCTACCTACTTTGAAGTTTACAGTTCCATCTACTAAAGCGAAAAGAGTGTGGTCCTTACCCATACCGATGTTTTCACCCGGGTGGAATTCAGTACCTCTTTGACGAATGATGATGTTACCTGCTTTGCAAGCTTCACCACCAAATATCTTAACGCCTAATCTTTTGCTATGTGATTCGCGGCCGTTCTTAGAACTACCGACACCTTTTTTATGTGCCATTTCTTCTTACTTTTAAAATTGATTAAGCTACTACTTCTGTGATTGTTAACTCTGTGAACTGCTGACGGTGACCGTTCAACTTTCTGTGACCTTTTCTTCTTTTCTTGTGGAAAACAAGAACTTTGTCACCTTTTACCAGGCTTGAAACAATCTGGCAAACAACTTTTGCACCTTCTACAGTAGGAGCACCTACAGTAACGTTTCCGTCTTTGTCTACCAAAAGAACTTTGTCAAATTCTACTGTTGCACCGTTCTCTGCATTCTGAATGTGGTGAACGAACAATTTCTGGCCAGCTTCAGCTTTAAATTGCTGACCGTTGATTTCTACAATTGCGTACATCTTATATAAATAAATGTAAGTTAGCTCCGTCGGGTGGTCTTTAATCACTTAAAAAACACTTGCTCAAACCCGGTGCGGAATAATCAGGGCACAAAATTACTGCTTTTATTTGTTTCGGACAAGTTTTTCTTTTTCTTTTTTGTTTGCAGTATGTTATTTTGCTCTTTTTCTTCTTTCGGGTAGGGGCAGTTAGAAGGTTGATTATTAAATGGGATGTGGCTTTATTCATTTTGTCACTTTGATAATCGGAACTCCTCAGAATCGTTTATTTCGGACGGGATGCTTGCCTGGGTGAAAAAAACGCGTTCTGAAGGTTTTTCCCGATGACATATATCTTGGGGCTTTTGATTGATGGTACGCACAAGGAAAGGAAAAAGTCGTGTCGGTGGTGAAAGTGCTTCGGATGGGATTGCATTCCGATTTTTTTGTCACTTCAGAAAGCTCTGCCTGCGGTTGCCAACCGGAAGACGGAGTGTCCCTTTCAGACCGGATTTGGAATAACAATAGGAGATATTTGGGAAAACAATAGGAGATATTTCCGGAACATAAGGACATTTTCGGTGAATGCTTACGTCTTTTTCGGCCAAATGCTTGCTTCTTTTTGCGAAAAGTCAGGCTTTCCGAGCCCGGAAGCCCGTCTTTTCGGCCTCTAAAGTCTCCATTTGGCTTTTTTCTTCTCTCCGGGTGTCGGAAACGGAAAAGGACTCTGTTATGAAAAACAGATATTTACTTTCTTTTTGTACTGTTATTCGATGAACGGATGTCATCCGGTTGGATTGTTCAGAGTGGACAGCCGGATTTGTCTTCCGGAACGGAGATTAGCTGGCCAAGAGTACTGATGATTCTGTCGTAGGGATAGGCCTGAAACTCTTGGGCAGTAGTCATACCGCTGGTAACACCGGTAAAAGAAACTCCGGCAGCGGCGGCTGTTCCTGCATCCACTGTACTGTCACCGATGTATAATACTTCTTCGGGGCATGCCTTCAATCGGTCGATGGCAAGTAGCAAACCTTCAGGATCGGGTTTATGATGTGTCACATCTTCACCTCCGATAATGATGTCAAACCAATCATCCGGCATGTGATTTCTCAGGAAACTCAGTATCCGGAATCGGTATTTGGTTGAAATGATTCCGATACGGATTCCCTGTTTTTTCAGGTGTGTAAGCGTGGGGAGAGTATCCGGGAAAAGAATGGTATTTGCATTCATGTATATATCTGCCTCTTTGGAATACTCTTGTCTGAATGATTCCAGTTGGTCGGCGTCAGTAATTCCCGTAAGGATGCTGAACGATTCTTCAAGCGTTTTCCCAATGGTGCGTTTGATCATATCATCAGTGATACCGGTGTAGCCATGTCTCTCGAGTACGCTTCTGAAGCAGGTTACGATGCCACGCGAAGAGTCTGCCAGTGTATAGTCAAAGTCGAATAAATAAACAGTGTATTTCATTTGCGGAATTTTCGGCAAAGATAGTGAATTTTTTATTTCAATAAAGGTTATTTGCGTACTCTGCCTCCCGATATCCAGTGAGTCCGGTAATAGGGTTCATTGAGACTGCTGACAATGACTCCCTGGCTGGTGCTGGCATGAACAAACTTTCCGTCTTTGAGATAGATGCCCACGTGTGCCACTTTTCTGCGCGATTTCCGGCTACTGAAAAATACCAGATCACCTTCCCGAAGATTTCGCCGGGCAACTTTACTGCTCTCTTTCTTCTGACCGTCTGTGCTTCGTTGCAGTTTGGTATGATATACCTTTTTATAAATCTGGCAGGTCATTCCCGAGCAGTCTGTGCCACGTTTGGTCTCTCCGCCTCCCCGGTAGGGGGTACCTATCCATTCGGCTGCTTCCAGGTAGAGTTTATGGTTATCCTCCATTCCGATGTCTACGCCCAAGCGTACAGAAGCACGGGCCAATTTCTTATAGTCTAGTTTGGGAGCAGAGGTGCGGCAGCCACTCAGGCCGATAACTAAGACGGTGAAAAGTAACAGATTAAAAAGGTGTTTCTTCATACATTCATTCTTCTTCTACATTAAAATAATCTTCCAGTTCTTTTTCTGCCGAATTGTTTTCGTTTACAAGGTCACGGATAATGACTCCATGCTCAAGCACGGCAATACGAGGACAGACATCCACCGTATGGTTCAGGTTATGGCTCGAAATAATGACCGTGGCATTATGTTCCTCATTATACTTTTTCAGCAGATGTTTAATGACGGATTGTGAACTTGGGTCCAGAAAATTAAACGGTTCGTCCAGAATGATCAGTTTCGGATAATATAGCATGGCCGACACGATACCGATCTTTTGCTTATTGCCCGCCGAGAAGTTACGGATAAACTTCTTTTTGTCCCAATACTTCCCCGTTCATAAAACGTTCGAAGGGGATCAGGCGTTCATCCACTTCTTCTTTTTTTGAGTCCGTACATTTTACCGATAAAATAGAAATATTCTTCCGGAGTCAGGTAACTGATCAGGAATCCGTCATCGATAAATGCACCGGTAAAACTTTTCCAGTCTTCGCTTTGGTTCACATGAATGTCGTTGATAATGATTTCACCGGTATCAGCTTTCAGCAGGTCCAGCATTAAACGGAACAAAGTTGTTTTTCCGGCTCCATTGTTACCCACCAGGCCGACCATCTCTCCCTGATTGATTGTATAATTCTCGATATCGATGGCTGTTTGGGTGCCGAAGTTTTTCCGGAGGTTATGTATGGTAATCATATTCTTTTTCTATAAAATAAATGTTGAATCGTTATTTACTATCTCTGAATCCTTCCATGTTTTCGTAACGGCGTTGCATGAAACGGACATATACATTGTTTATCCACATAGGGGAGGTCAAGGTGAAGCCTAATCCGATGATTAATATGACAATGTAGGCCCATGTTTGTCCCAGCAGCATGGGGAGCGTGCCATAGAGTGTGGTTGGCACGATGAAAAGTCCGAAACTGATTAACATCTGCATTCCGGTATTCATACTTTGTTTGCCTGTGATGCTTTCATTGATTGGTACGGTTTTATGGTTGTATACCGCCAGTTGGAACAAGATGCAATAGACAGGACCTGTTGTCAGAAAGATTAGTGCGACAGCACCCAGCAGGCTGGCTTTTCCCATCACAAAAGCCGGTATCAGCAGGATCAGCGGAATGATTTCCGCCAAGCTATAGATATAATATTTGGCTGTCAACAGGCTTTTGATGGATTCTTTGCGAGTCATCAGTCCGTCGATATAGTTTCCTTCAAATCCCATAAGTTGTATCAGAATCACCATACCGAATCCAAGGAAGGAGTATACCTGGACAAAACTCTTCATGTGGTCATACGTACTGCTGAAACTCAGTATGATGGAGAAGATGATTACGAGCATTGCTACCGACCGGAGTGAGGCCTTACAGCGTTTGTTGCGTAGAAGCATCTTCAATTCCAGACGCATATATTCGCCTACCTCTCCGAAGCGTTCCAGGAAACGGTATTCGGATACGGTTTTTACTTTTGTGTCTTCTACTTTATTGATTTCGTTGTATATTAAACCGGTCATCACTTTTACGGTTGATACACCATACCAGAACAGTGGCTGCCAATGTACCCAGGTAAGCAAGTAGATTTCCTTCGATATAACCTTCTCCCAGGTTCATGAAAAAGTTACTTATAAATCCCGTTTTGGGAATAAAAATAGCGATGGCGATTCCACTGTAGACAACGATGGGAAGTACCACCCACCAAATATGCTCGTTAATCAGCGTACGGCAAAGCAGATACCAATATCCGTTGAAAACCATCAGTAACCAAATGCCGATGCTGTAAGTGAGAACTCCTGATATTCCATAAAAAGGAAAGACTGTGAGTGCTGCGAACGGCACGAACAGGAACAGCCAGATAAGATTGAAAGAACTGAGCCCGTGGCGGAGAAGCAGAAAGTCGAGTATACGGCTTCGTTTTACCGGAAGTAGCAGATAAGGTTTTACTTCTTGTGTAGGAGTTTTTTGGAATGGGAAACGTATTACAAAGTCCAGGGCAAGCGCAAATATCAGTCCACTATTCAAAATATGATAGGCTTCCATATTGGGAACTTCTGTGCTGATGGCTTTTGCCAGACCGATGCCAATAAATATAAAGTAAGCACCCCAGAAAATAAAGGACGCATACATGATGTATTTGCCTATTTTATTCTTTTCGTACATCGGATGTCGTTTGGCTGCAAGTTTGCCGTGCAGGCGTAGTTCATTGAATAGCATAGTACCGTTTTATTTAAGTTTCGACAAAAAAGAGCACGCAGATAATACAACTTCTTATCTGTTTGGGTTGCATCATCTGCGTGCTGCAAGGTCTTATTATTTCTTTTCCGGGCTGACCATTGTCACTTCCACTTCATTTTTCTGTTTGAAGAGGTCGTCAGCGAATTTCCGGATGTCATTCACCGTAATGCTATTGACTATCTTTTCATAATCATTCATGCGGTTCATGCCGGTATATAAGTATTCGTCGATACTTCCCAGCCAGTAGCTGTTTTCTTTCAGGTCTTCGGTATGCTTTTTCAGCATATATTCTTTCACTTTGTTCAAGTTGGCTTCCGACGGGCCTGTTTTCGTTATGTTATCGATTTCTCCGAAAATGATCTTCATCAGCTTCTCTTTCTTTTCGGGAGCCGTATCGAAGATGATTTGCAGGATTGCTTTTTCTTTTGGATATTTTTGTAGCGTTCCGCCTACATATACACCATATGTACCTCCTTCGTCTTCACGTACTTTTTCTGTGTAGACCAAATCCAGAATCTGGCTTGTCATGCTAAGCAAGAGGTTGTTTCTCAGGTCATATTTGCAATCTCCGTTGTAGAAAGCGAAAACGGAAGCTTTCGGTGTCTCTTGCTGCTTGGTAAACTCGTTCTTGTAAATGCCTTGACGCATTTCAATTTTGTTATCTTTGAAAGTTTCTTTGCGGTTAACGGCGGGGAGCGCACCCAGATATTCGGCAATTACCGGTTTCATCTTCTCTACATCTACGTTACCGACAAAGATAAATGTGAAGTCACTTGCATCTTTGAAGCGATCCTGATACATAGACAGAATCTTGTCGTAATCCATTTGATCCACCATGTCGGCTTTTATGCGTATGATTCTCGGGTGTTTCATATAGATGCCGGCTTGGATAGAGTCGCTGAAGGCCACATTCGGATTCAATTCCTGATTCTTTAATGCGGCTTTATTACGATTTTTATATGAGGCAAATGCATCATCGTCTCTACGCGGTGCTGTAAATGTAAGGTAAGTGAGTTGCATCATCGTTTCGAAATCTTTGGGTGAACAACTTCCTGAAACGCTTTCGGTCTTGTTTGCGATATCGTAACTAACCGATGCTTTCTTTCCGGCGAGCACTTTTTCAAGGTTTACAGCACTGAAGTTACCCAAACCACCGACTCCGACTGCATCCAGACCATTTATATTGATGATTTCCGAATCCGGGAATACGGAACTACCTCCCAGGCTGACACCTTTCATCCGGATTTCATCTGCCTTGAAATCAGTTTTCTTTATAATCACTTTTACTCCGTTAGAAAGGGTCAAAGTAGTTGCTCCAAAGATGTCGTCTTTTGATTCCGAAACAATCTTACCACCTTTCGGCGCTTCAGCCATTAAGGGTTCGTCTGATACTTTATCTACGTAGGCAGTCAGCTTTTCGGTTTTTGCATCCTTCAGCAGTTTTGCGATAGCGGCTTCGGATGGTAGTTTCAGATCCTCTTTTTCGGGTGCGAAAAGGGCCAGCGCCTGATTGTCGTCTGTAATCAGTCCTTTCATCAATTGGTTGATTGCTGCCACCGGAATATTGGGGGCGATCTGGTTGATGATTGTATATTCGTTCTCTATGCCCGGTATAGGTTCGTTATCAAGAAAGTGGCGGACATATTCATTTACATACTTTTCGTTTTTCTGTTTGTCACGTTCATTGTAAGAAGATTCCAACTGACGCAAGTATTCGGCACGGGCACGATTGTATTCTGTTTCGGTGAAGCCGAATTGGCGGGCACGTTCTAATTCGCGGAGCATGGCGGCGATACCATTTTCGATGCTGTCCTCTTTGCAAACCACGATCCCCAGAAATGCATCTTTGGTTTTGGCAACAAAGAAGTTGCTATCGTCTGCTCCTGCATAAATATAGGGTGGATTGGCTGTCTGAACCAGTTCGTTCAAACGTGCATTCAGCATAATGCTGATCAGATTCTTGGCGTATTGCTGTATCAGATAGTCCACATTTCCTTTCTGGTTATCGGGAACTGCTTCGTGTTTATTGAAGAGTAGAACTTGGACATGAGGCTGTTCCTTGTCTTTCAAGATACAGATAATCGGTTCTTTATTGTCTGCGACAGGATAGTAGATACGTTCTGCCGCATTAGGCTGTGCAGGGATGTCGGCAAACATTGTTTTTGATTTTAGCTTCTACGGCATCTACATCGATATCACCGACGATGACGATTCCCCTGTAAGTCGGGACGATACCATTTTTCGTAATAGTCTCTCAAGGTTTGCGGCTTAAAATTCATCACTACGTCCATGGTGCCGATGGGGAAGCTATGGGCGTATTTGTCCCGGATACATCATTGGCAGAAGCTTCTCTTGCATACGCATCATGGCACTCATGCGTGTACGCCATTCTTCATTGATGACGCCGCGTTCTTTATCAATCTCTTTCGGATCGAGTGTCAGGTCATTGCTCCAGTCGTGTAGAATCAACAGGCAGGAGTCTACTGCACCGGGAGTTTTGACGGGTACATTGGAGATATTGTAAACCGTTTCATCGATAGCCGTATATGCGTTCAGGTTTTCACCGAATTTAACGCCGATACGCTCCAGATATTGCTTCAAGGCATCACCGGGGAAGTGAGTTGTCCCATTAAAACACATGTGTTCCAGGAAGTGTGCCAATCCGCGTTGATTTTCTTCTTCTTGAATAGAACCCACTTTCTGGGCAATGTAGAAGTCAGCCCGGTTGGCAGGCAGATTGTTCTTACGGATGTAGTAGGTCAGACCATTGTCCAACTTTCCAATACGTACGTTCTTGTCGATAGGGATGGGCGGCATTTGCTGTGCAAAGGCCTGTTGGAAGTTGCAGCATAAGATGACTGCAACCAAAAGTAAACCACGGAATAAATGTTTCATTGCTATACTGTTTTTAAGTTCCACTCACCGCAGGAGTTTCAGAGTGCATAGATCCTATTTATGTATTGAGAATCCGGACTTCCAGCATCTCCTGAGATGAATTACCTTCTTACTGTTTTTTCTATCAGTCGCATTACCGGGAAGTAAATCACATAATTGCTTCTCTAATTTTCACCAGTTTAGTCAATAAGCCTTCCAACCGGTCAAGTTTCAACATATTGGCACCGTCGCTTTTGGCTACTGCCGGATTTTCGTGTGTCTCAATAAAGAGACCGTCGGCTCCTACGGCAATGCCGGCTTTGGCTACCGTTTCGATCAATTGCGGCATACCGCCTGTTACACCGTTCGTCTGGTTGGGTTGCTGTAATGAATGAGTTACATCCAGGATGACCGGATAACCGAAAGATTGCATTTCCGGTATGCCCCGGTAGTCGATGACCAGGTCCTGATAACCGAAAGTCGTTCCACGTTCAGTCAGCATAACGTTCTTGTTGCCGGCCTCTATCACCTTGTCTGCTGCAAACTGCATGGCAAGCGGAGAGAGGAACTGTCCTTTTTTGATATTAATCGTTTTTCCGGTTTGAGCAGCAGCGACCAGTAAGTCCGTTTGTCGGCAGAGGAAAGCGGGTATCTGCAGGATGTCTACATAATCGGCTGCCATGGCTGCTTCATCGGCTGCGTGAATATCGGTTACGGTAGGCACTCCGAAGGTATTGTGTACTTTCTCGAGAACTTTCAACGCTTTTTCATCACCAATTCCCATGAATGAATCCAGGCGAGAACGGTTGGCTTTACGGTATGAACCTTTAAATACATAGGGAATACCCAGTTTATCGGTGATATTTACTATTTTTTCTGCAATTCGCATAGCCATCTCTTCGCCTTCGATGACGCAAGGACCGGCTAACAGGAAAAAAATTTCCTGTTTTATTGTTCTTCAGTTGTTCTATCATAACATTTATGTTTTATCAATTGGGTATAATCAATGTGGTTGCTTCCGGGATAATTCCTATTTCAATCGGGAAATGGCGTGGCAACAAGCGTCCGTCAAGGTCGACGGCGGCATTCTGGGCACGCAATACTTTTACTTTTCGGGTACGGTAGGATTTCACCACTTTGTGGTTCAATATGCGTCCTTGAATAAGCATCCACAGTCCGGACAAGATTTGCAGGAACTCGGGACGGTAGATGACCGATACATCCAGCCAGCCATTATAGGGTACGGCACTTGGGGTTTGTCCGTATCCGGTGGCACTTCCCACACAGACTGTCATAATCCGTCCGCGGATGTGTTCGTCGTTAATTTTGAGATGTGAACGATAAAGCTTGCGTTCGAATATCAGCAGGAAGAGAGCTGCCAGATAGGAGAGGAACTTTACTCCCCAGAAACGTTTGGTCTGGTCCGTGATTTTTACGATACGCGCACCTAATCCTATATTGACTGCATTGAGGAAGTAACGTCGTTGGTGTTTTTCGCCATCGTAAAAGTTGCAGTAACCCACGTCTATTTTCTTTCGGCGGTTATTGATAATCCAGTCTACTGCTTGTTTGTATTCCAGATTCAATTCCCAGTATCTGGCAAAGTCGTTTCCTATTCCGTTGGGAATGATACCGATGGCTATCTCTTCTTTTTTTTCTGCGTTCGAACTCATAATGCCGTTAATGGCATCATTCAGTGCACCGTCTCCGCCCACTACTACGATGGTGCGATAACCGTTGTTGGCCAGAATACCGGCGAGTCGTTCTACCGATCCGAAACCCTCGGACTGCACATAGTCGTATGACACTCCCTTAGAGTCCATGTACTCTTTTATTTCTTTCCACCGTTTCTGCACCTTTCGTGTGCCTGCTTTGGGATTGTAGATTACACCCCATTTTCCAGGTTCTACGCTCATGGATATTATATTTATTATTTCGTACTTTTATTTCTAATTTCTCTGTATGGTGACCGATCTTTTTGTTAAACGACCGATCATTCATATATTAACAACAGACTTGCACTGGCTTAACCGGTTATCATAGGCTATTTATTACCTTTCTCTTTATCCATTAACTCGCCCTGCGCTTGAGGGCTCATCTGCCTCCGTTCCCGGACTGATGGGCTTGGGTAGCCGGGCGCATGGACCCACACTTGCGGGACGAACTGATAAATGAAACAAAAACGGTTAAGAGCTTCGCCAAAGTTACTAAAACTCTTTGAGTTTCTGCTTTACAAAGTTAATCTTTTCCTCCATTGGGAGTGAAGCATCTACCCAATGAATGGTGAAACCTCTTCGTTCCATTCCCCGAAACCAGGTCATTTGCCGTTTGGCAAACTGGTGGATGGCAGTTTCCAGACCGGTAAACATTTCATCGTATGTCATTTTGCCAATGGCGTACAAAGTCAGGTATTTGTATTCCAATCCATAATAAATCAGATCATCCGGCTGAATTCCCTCTGCCAGGAGACGACGTACCTCTTCAACCATCCCGTCGTCCAGTCTTTGTTTAAGGCGGCGGGTGATTTTCTCCCGTCGCAATTCACGGTCGATGTCCACTCCGATAATCAGGCTGTTCAGTTGTGGGAACTCCCGTTCTTCTATTGGTGTCTTTGCATAATACTCTTCTATTTCGATAGCACGGATTGCCCGTTTGACGGTATCCACGTCTGTCGAATTGTGAAGTGTCTTATAACTGCTTAAAATGGCAGTCAGTTCTTCCAATGATTTTTCGGCCAGGCGTACACGCAACTCTTGGTTTTCGGGAACTGGAATCAGGCGATAGCCTTTTAGTACCGACTCCAGATACAAGCCTGTCCCTCCACATAGAACGGGGAGACATCCTTTTTGTTTAATAGTCTCGTAAGCTGTCAGGAAATCACGTTGATACTCAAATACATTGTATTTATAGCCCGGATCAGCAATATCTATCAGGTGGTAAGGGATTTGTCGGCCGTTAATAGTGTAGTCTTCCAGGTCTTTGCCTGTACCAAGATCCATTCCCCGATAGATTTGGCGTGAATCGGCACTGATGATTTCAGTATTTAACTCTGCGGCCAATGCGGCAGCAAAAGGGGTTTTACCCGAAGCGGTAGGGCCAAGAATGGCAATCAGATCATAGTCCGGCATGGTCATATCTTTATTAATAACGTTACAAAGATATGAAAAAGGAAGTGAAAAGCAGGTGTTAAACTCTTAAATGGTGTTATAAAACATACTTTTTTTCTTGTATTATTTGCAGATAACCAAAGAGTACGTATCTTTGCAATGTGTTTTTCATAGTATTAGATTTAAGGTTAACAAAGGTTGGAGCAAGGCGTTGCTCCTTTTTTTATGCCCTAATCTCTCCTATGCTTTGTGTATCCATATTGACAACATCTTCTTTTTCAGTATAATAACGTTGATGGAAGACACCAATAAGAATAAAAATATACCTATGGCGAAAGTTGGCCAGAGAGATCCGACAGACATTTGTGGAAACAACAGGTTCAGTGTCGTAAGATAAGAGGTGCGTGCCCACGAAACAATGCCGACGGATAGTAACAGTACAACAACATTGAGTCCTAGTGTAAGAATCTGATAGGGGAGTGCTACTCTTGAAGGGCTGTAACCTATCAGAAGCAAACTTTCTAGTTTCACGGTGTTCTTTTGTAAAAGCAGAAAAATGCTGAGCATCAGAATGTAGAAAGAGAGTATGCTGATAAATAGTCCCACTGCAAGGACAATACCCACAATCAGACGCAGAAAATAAGTGGTTTTCCCGGCGTCCAGTTTTCCGTCTTCTGTCTCATAACCCTTTTGTTGGAAATACTTTGCAATGGAGGCATCAGCGGGATTGTCTACTTCAATAATCAGCCGTGAAGGGTCCGGCTGGCTATCCGGTGCAAAGTTTTGGTTAGCCCAGTTCATAAAAGATTGTGGAACCAAAATAGTATTCAACCGGTTGGAAAAGCCGACGATGTTTCCTTTATATTGCTCAACCCGTCCGTTGCCCCGCATCAGAATATCCATTTGGATCAGGCTCATCAACCCTTCCGATAGTTTAGGCAGGCTTCGGCTCTGGGCAAATCCGAAGTTATATAAATTCAGATAATTGCGCGGAATGATGATAGGGATGGTGTGCGTGTTTTCATCAAAATGCCATTTATCGAGGCTGACGTCTACAAACTTATCAGGAACGGCCTCAAAGAACATTTCGGTAGAAAGGTGAATTCCTGCTTCCTGCATTCCCAATCCTGCGGAGACTTTAAATTGCGAAGGAGTGAAAGCACCTATGCTCCGGGTGAACGGTTGTTTCTTCAGTTCCTCTATTTCCTCAGACGAAAAAGTGTTACTCTTGCCCGCAAAAGATCCCAGCGTACTGATTTTCTTAGTAGCTGTCATATAATCTTTCTTCATAAAGCTATCCCCTTCGGTAAAGATGGGAACTACATCTTTGTAGAATTGTGCGCTGAGTAGCACAATAACCATTCCGAAAAGGTTGGCAAAGAAGAAACCGGTCAACTGACCGATGCTGATATGCTGACGGAGCAGCTTCCAGACTAAGTTGTTCATAATTTCAATATTCTGTCATACGTTAACTCGATATGCTTGCCGATGGACGTTACGATGATTCCCGCCCCTTGTTTGCTGGCTTCTTCCATTACCAGTTCTCCCATAATACGTGCATTGTTGTCGTCCAAATGACTGATGGGCTCGTCCAGGAAAATGAAGTCGAAAGGTTGACAAAGCGATCGGATGAACGCCACTCGCTGTTGTTGTCCGAAAGAAAGTTTGCCTGCCTTCACGTTCAGTTTGTCCGAGAGTCCCAATGCTTCGAACAGTGATAATACTTCTTTTTCGGGTTTTATATCCGGTCAGGTTATTCTTTAGTCGGATGTTTTCGATGGCGGTCAACTCCGTAAAAATGCGTAAATCCTGAAAAAGCATACTCAGTGAATGCTTCCGGATTTCCACCCATTGCTTCACCGGGTATGCTTTGATATTGGTTTCGTCGAAGTTGATGATTCCCTGATAGTCGTTTCGGTAGCCGTAGATGTAGCTGCACAACGATGATTTACCGGTACCGGAGGCAGCCTCGATCAGGTAAGATTTTCCTTTATGGAAAACAAGATTCCGATGCCATACATCCGAAGTTATCGAATTACGGTCAGCAAACACTTGGGGAAGTGTTTGCTGTAGGTGAATGCTGTCCATACACGTTGAAGATTACATGCCGGCGAACTGCTTGGCAAAGTCTACTATCTGTTTTAAAGCATTGTCGTCTTTGTTTTTCAGAAGAATGGCTGTTTCGGTCTTACCTTCGCTGTCACTGAATGCCTCGATATACGAAATTTTTGAAGCGAGTTTATAATAAGTTTGATATTCTTCGCCGCCGAATCCGGCCATCATTTTCACAACAGGGAGATCGAGAATAGCATCCATATTGATAACAAAGAATACATTTTTGCCTTTCATATCCGATACATATCCGGCATCTTTGATTGATTTCTCTACAGGTTTGCTGATACTCTTGTACAGAAGTTCATCATTAGTGGCATACATCTGCTTGTTGCGGATGCCAAAGAATACGTTGGTTGCTCTTGACTTATAAACATATTCGTTTTCGCCCAATTGGATAATATCTTCGTTTTTACCTAATTTTAATTGTTTCTTATTGTCGTACAATGCTTTCAAGGGCATTTCCGTTCTTTGCATCTGCATAAGCAGCAAAAGTAGGAACACTGTTCAAGGTTACATTAATCAGTCCGATGGAAATATCTCCATCGAAAGAGGCGAATAAACTTTTTACTTCATCGGCTTTCGCAAGAGACACGTTTCTACGGAATTCTTCATTATTGAACAGTAAATCGTAGAATGCTGCTCCATTGACTCCTATATTTAAGAATGCGAGAGTCGATTCGGGGAAGTTCTGGAGGAAAGTTGTATTTAACTTTTTAACAGCTTGAGCCTGTTTCTTCAGTAACGCATCCGTCTCTGCATTATCCGAGTAGGTTTCGATCTGCAGAGCGATTTTTCCTTTCTCAAAGTTGAGGTTACCCACAGCTTTTACTTCGCTCAAGTCGATTTGTGAAGAGAGTCCCAGACTGATTTGTTGAGTATACATTTTGGGAACCGCATCCATTGAAGCAAAAAAGTTGATGTCTCCTTTCTGATCCTGCATCTTCCGGAAACTGCCGTTTGAGGCGATACTGTTCTCTTCGGTCTGTTTGAGCAGTGTGGAGATGGTTTGTTTGGCAACATCCATTTGAGAAGTTCCGTAGGCTTCTGTCAAAACTGCTACATTTTCGTTAAAGACCAATAGATTGTTCTTCTGCAAGGATGTGAAACTGTACCCCTCTTCTTCTGCTATAGGCTGGCAGATTCCTTCTTTGGCCATTAAGTCGAGCGAAGCACGCAAGTCCTCGATATTACTGACTTTGGCAACTATAGTGGGACTAATGAAAGTCTTGGAAGTAAATACGAATACAGGAGCTTTGACATCAATCCCCGATTGAGAAGGATTTTTCATTATTTTTTCCAGTTGCTGGAAAGCAGCTGCATTCATTCCGCTTTTCAGGGCTTCCATCATTTTTTGTTTCATCCCTTCATTCTGTTTATCATTCAAGCCGGCTTTGTCGGCAAGAGAATTCAGATTAATGGAAGCAACAGCCGAAGCATCGGCCGGAATCACATGGATATATTCCGCTTTCTTGGAGCAGGCTGCCGCCATATGAAAACGATCAGTACTGCCAGTACCGAAAGTCGGGAAATCATTCGTTTTACCATAATTACTATCTTTTTTATTTCTGTAAATTACATATTCATTGTGTGGCAAGCCACCAATGCTGCTGTTTCTGTGCGCAGTCGCGATTTGCCTAAACTAATAGGGACAAATCCTTTCTCGATTGCTTTCTTTGACTTCCTCTTCGCTGAAGTCTCCTTCCGGTCCGATCAACACCAGGGCATCTTCTCCTTTTGTCAAGACATCTTTCAGTAAAGGTTTCTCTCCTTCGTAACAGTGGGCAATGAACTTTTGCCCTTTAAAGTCTTTTTTCGATAAATGTGCAAAAATCAGTCATCTCGTTCAGACGCGGTAAACGTGCTTTTAACGATTGCTTGATGGCAGACACCAATATCTTTTCAATGCGTTCGGTTTTAATTACTTTCCGTTCGGAGAAGCGGCAGTTCAAGAATGTTAATTCGTCGAACCCTATTTCAGTTGCTTTTTCAGCAAACCATTCATTACGATCCATATTTTTTGTGGGTGCCATAGCAATGTGCAGATGTCCGTCCCACAAAGGCTCTTGGTAAATTGTTTCTTTAATATTCACCAGGCAACGTTTATGGGTTGCCACGCTGATCTCTGCCCGATAGAAGTTTCCCTTTCCGTCGGTGAGACTAATTTCATCTCCGGCTGTCAGGCGGAGCACACGTACACAGTGCTGTGCTTCCTCTTCAGGAAGTTCTGTGCTGGTTTGTATATCAGGGGTATAAAATACGTGCATATCTTTTATTTATGTCGGTTTATTTCGTCACGAAGTCGGGCTGCCAGTTCGTAATTCTCTTCTTGAATGGCTTTATTCAATGCTTCTTCAAGAGAAATAATGCTGACCGGCTCCATGCGTGAGTTTTCATCCTCTTCCGGAGTATCGGGACGTTCGTCCCCGTCTGTCAACCGTATACACTCGCGTTCAAGAATAGATTCGTATATAAAGATAGGACAATCTGCCCTGACGGCCAGTGCCACTGCATCCGAGGTACGGGCATCTATCCGAATAATTTCTTCGTCTTTTTTTTAAAGTAGATATACGAATAGAAAACGCCTTCTTTGGCTTTGTATATTAGTACCCGGAGAGCAGAGTTGCTCCCAAAACATTCAGACACGAATAGAATAAATCGTGTGTCAGCGGGCGTGGGGCCTTTATTCCTTTCAGGCAAATGGCTGTAGCTTGTGCCTCGGCAGGTCCTATTATAATAGGTAGCTGCCGTTCGCCATCTACTTCTCCCAATACCATTGCATAGGCACCTACCTGCGCCTGGCTGTTAGAAATGTTCAATACCTGTAATTCTACTTTCTTATCCATTGTTAATTGTTCACTTTCTTAAGTTCTCCCGGTTGATGTTTGTATCTGAAAACAATTGCAAACAAAATACCGATAGCCAGTGCATATGCTGCAAATATGAACCAGATAGCCGGCCAGTTGCGACTTGCCAACATTCCGTTTTCATATACAGAGAATGCATCCACTACGGCTCCACTGGCATATCCTCCGATGACAGCGCCCAATCCGTTTGTCATAATGAAGAACAAACCTTGTGCACTGGCCCTTGTCTCAGGTTTGGTTTCCAATTCAACAAATAAAGAACCGGAAATGTTGAAGAAATCAAATGCCATACCGTATACTATCATTGATAAAATCAGCATCCAGATGCCTGATCCCGGATCACCAAAGCCAAACAGTCCGAATCGGAATACCCAGGCAAACATACTGATGAGCATGACACGTTTGATTCCGAAGTGCTTCAGGAAGAAAGGAATGGCCAGGATAAACAGTGTCTCGGACATTTGTGAGATGGACAGCAGGATTACCGAGTGCTTGACACCGAAAGAGTCGGCAAATTCGGGTATTTTGGCGAAACTCCCCAAAAATGCATCACCATATGTATTTGTGATTTGCAAGGCTGCACCCAGTAACATCGAGAAAAAGAAAAAGATAGCCATCTTTTTTCTTTTGAATAGGCTGAGGGCATCTAGACCGAAAGAAGACAATAGGGTTTTGCTCTGATTTTTTGCAGGGGGGCAGGGGGGCAGAGTGAAAGAATACAGTCCGAGAAGTAATGCTGAGCTTGCTCCGACATAAAGTTGAGCACTGGAGTTTTTGAATCCGGTAAGGTCCACTGCCCACATAGCACAAATGAAACCGATGGTTCCCCATACACGGATAGGCGGGAAGTCTTTTACTAAATCGCATTTATATTGTTCGAGTGCATTGTACGAAACAGTATTGGCGAGCGAAAGAGTAGGCATGTAAACCATTAGATTGAGTAACATGGCCCAATACATTTGACTATAGTCGGTGGCGGTAGAAGCGTAGAACAAGCAGCCGGCTCCCAGCAAGTGGCAAATACCATAAAGGCGTTCGGCATTGAACCATTTGTCGGCTATAATGCCTGTTATTCCCGGCATGATAATGGATGCGATTCCCATTGTTGCGAAAATGGCTCCGATTTGCCCACCTTCAAAATGGAGGCCTCTTTCCATATAGCCACCTAGTGAAATTAACCACGACCCCCATACAAAGAATTGCAGGAAGTTCATAATAATCAAACGATTTTTATATTCATAACTTTTATTGATGTGTTTCCCGTCGTGCCTGTCTATGGCAGATCAGGTGCAAATATAATATTTTTAGTTGACAGAGTGGAAAAAGCATGGAATAAAAAGGAAATGAGAAAAGGAAAATGGCAAAAGAAAATTGGAAAAAAACAGAGAATGAAAGGTCTATAAAAAAGAAAGCGGTCTATTCCAAATGACTTACTTCTATTGTATAAATGACTAAATGTCAGAAATAAACCTGCAAAAGTACGATTAATAATTTGTTTTTATAATGTGGGTATATATAATCCGTTGCTACCTTATTCAATCTAAGAGCTGGTTTAAATTTTCCTCCATAATAATCTTAGAGCCTGTTATTTCGATAACGAAGGTGTGGCAACCGAACTTTGTCCGGTATTTGAGGGGCGATTTCAGCGGACTCTAAAACCTTTTGTACGCTTCTCATACGGAAAATGAATTTCGATCTTCCATTTTCCACTCTTCGTTTTAGTAGAGAAAGTAAACGTAACGGTTTGACATATAGCGTGATGTATCTGTTATCTTATTTGTTTATGCCTATAAAAGCATTTTGTTTTCCTTCGTATCTTTAGCGAAGATGGTCTGAATCTTATCCGGGTATGCGGGCCGGAGTAAAGATCGCATGAAGGATCGTAATAGTCTTGTTTATAATGGCTTATGATAAGAGGGGAAATCCATTTGTTTTCTTCTTTATTTGCGTAGGGAAAAAAAGGTCTTTAGGGAATTTCTCTAATAGCAAGTCAAAATCCAACAAGGTCGCCCATTTGCGATAGTAGTAGTAAACCAACTGCCACTTAGGGAGGTCAAGAGGAAGCATATGCCATTGGCAGCCGGTCTTCACTAAATAAAAAATGGCATTCTAAATCATTTGTAAATCTTATTTTCGCTTTCTTTCTTGCAGGTTCAATACTTTTGTTATATATTGCCACTCTCTTTCCTTAAAATCAGTCTGATATATCTTTTTTAAAGTTTGGTTACTCCAAAGAAAGAAACTATTCGGCTGATACGGAAAGTTTAGATTAAAAAGATTTCAGCCATTTTTTTACAGGCTCTAAACAGGTTCTTCTTTATCAAATAAACAATAACTGAAATGAAACAAACAAAAACGATTTTAGCGGTCATTCTGTTGGTGGTATTAGCGGGGTGTGGAGAAAATAAACAGTCAAACAATGATTTAATCATTGTTGACGTTTCGAAAAGTTATCCTAAAAAAGAATTGATTCTTCAGGACTTTATGGATGTAGAATATGTTGCGTTGGAGACCACTGACGAGTTTCTTACACAAGGTCTGGTGCAGGATGTGGGAAAAGAATACATATTGGCGACAAATAGGAATAATGATGGGGATATTTTTATTTTTGACAGAAAAACCGGTAAGGGAGTGAGGAAGATAAATCGTCGGGGGCAAGGAGCAGAAGAATATGCGAGGATTAATGAGATTATTCTTGATGAAAACAATGGTGAAATATTCGTAAAGTCACCGGGAAATAAAATCTTAGTGTATGATCTTTATGGAAAGTTCAAACGGTGTTTGAGTCTTGATCGGGAAGTTTCATCTATTTTCGATTATGACAAAGATAATTTGATTTGCTATGATATGTCAGATTATCACAGTAAAGGAGAGGATAGAACCAAATCATACCATATTATCCTATCAAAACAGGATGGAAGTATCACCCGTGATATTTTTATTCCTTTCAAAACGATTGATACACCAATTGTGAATGATGGAGATAGGTTTATAGCAAATTATTCTTATCAGATACGCCTGAGTAACGGGAAATGTACACTTATGGATACATCGGCTGATACATTGTATAACTATGCGTCGGATGGTACATTAAGTCCTTTTGTTGTAAGAACTCCTTCTGCACATACCATGGAACCGGAAGTTTTTCTTTATATGGGTATCCATACCGACCGTTATTACTTTATGGAAGCCGTTAAAAATGTATTTAACTTTGAAAAGGGCAACGGATTCTATGCTGATGAACTGGTGTATGACAAAGAAGAAAAGGCTGTATTTCAAGTTACCATATACAATGATGACTATGTGGACAAAAGAACAGTGGCTATGACAGCGAAACCAATTAATCGTGAAATTAGAAGACGTCACAAGTCTAAATGCAGCCCGACTTGTTGAAATTTATAAGAAAGACCAACTGAAAGATGGTAAATTGAAAGAAATAGCCTCTAGGTTGAATGAAGAAGATAATCCGGTGATTATGTTAGTAAAACAAAAGAAATAAAAGGTAGAGGTTACTGCTTATTTAATTAAAGAAACAGGTCATCCACCACCTGCTGCAGGACGGTTCTTTTACATTATTAGATGGATTGTTAACCAAATGGAGTCAATGAATAAATTGGAGGAGGTAAAGGGCTGAATATCTATCTTTATTTCTAAGTTTATTCATTGATCCCGCAGTAATCTATTCTCTCTTCATATATACAAATAAAAAAAAGGCTATCCTCCCGGACAGCCAATCTTTATTAACCTTAAATCTAATACCATGAAAAACACAGTGCAAAGATAAAGGGATTTATGTTATATAACATAATGATTTGATGAAAATCTTCTATTTGTTAACTCTAATTAACTTTGAAACTGCTGCTTTTATGCTTATGGAATGATTATTCTACATAGAGCACCAATCCTTTGAGATATTCCCCTTCCGGGTGATAGATGTTCACCGGATGGTCTGCGGGCTGGGTCAACTGATGTAGTATACGTACACTTCTGCCCGACATGGCGGCAGCAGTAAATACAGCAGTACGGAAATTATCTTTGGTCACTACTTGCGAACATGAGAAGGTGAATAAGATACCACCCGGTTTGATTTTCTCAAATGCTTTGGCATTGAGCTTGCGGTAGCCCTGAAGGGCATTGCGCAGCGCATCCTTATGTTTGGCAAATGCCGGAGGATCAAGAATGATCAAGTCGTACTGGTCACCCATACGGTCGAGATATTTGAAAGCATCTTCAGCAAAGGCTGCATGACGGGTATCTCCCGGGAAGTTTAATTCTACATTTTTATTAGTCAGATCGATGGCTTTTGCAGAACTGTCTACCGAGTGCACCTGTTTGGCACCTCCACGCATGGCGTAAAAGGGAAAAGCCTCCGGTATAACAGAACATATTTAATACCGACCGCCCCTTGGCATAACGCTCCAGTAGAGCACGATTCTCACGCTGGTCTACAAAAAAACCTGTTTTTTGTCCCTTCAGCCAGTCTACATGGAACTTCAGCCCATATTCCTGAGCGATGTTGTCGCTGCTTCCTCCTTTAAAGGAAACCGTTTTCCGGGAAAAGGTCTGCTTTAAATGGGAGGGTCGTTTCTGATTTATAATAGATATTTTCAATCTGATCACCCATAACTTCGGACAAAGCTTCGGCAATGGCCATACGGTCTACATGCATTCCTGCAGAATGTGCCTGCATCACAGCAGTCCGGGCATAAACATCGATAACGAGTCCGGGCAGATTATCGCCTTCTCCATGTACCAGGCGATAGGTATTGTTAGTCGGATTGGTAGCGATGCCAATACTGCGTCGCATGTCGTAGGCCACTTCCAATTTGTGTTTCCAGAAATCGTGGTTAATCTCTTCTTGTTTGAACGAAAGTACACGTACAGCAATACTTCCGATCTGGAAATGCCCTTTGGCAATAAATTCTTTTTTTGAGGTGTACACTTCCACTACTTCACCTTCCTCGGGTTCGCCGTCGAAGTGGGCGATGGCACCAGAAAAAATCCAGGGGTGGAACCGTTTCAATGAGTCTTCTTTGCCGGGTTTAAGATATACTTTATGCATAAATTTATTATGTTGTTTTTACTTTTATTGTTGATCTGAACCTACTTTTACTTTCTCTGTGGCTTCCTCTTCCGGAGCCAATTCGTAGTTTCCTGTTCGTTTCAGTTCCTCCAATAAGTGATATATGTTGAGGCAGGCCCAAGCATCTGTAGCTGCGTATTGCTTTTGAGCGTCCGTCAGTACATCTGCTTCCCAATTAGAAAGACGCTGTGATTTTGAGATTTTCTCACTAAACAAGATACCGTATATCTTTTGCAGGCTCTTATCCTGAATGCCGAAAGGACGGACGTATTCTTGTAACTCAATGCATGCCTGTTGATTGAAAGGGGCCCGTTTGTGTAACATCATGAAGTCGTCTTTTAGTGAAAGGCCCACTTTGATTACTTTCGGATCTTCAAGTAGTTCTATGATAGGTTGGGTTAGGCCGGTCATGTTCAGGCGAAACAGAAAGCAACACTCGTCAGATGAAATCTGAAGTAATGCTACTTTATGAGAATGTCCCTTGGTGAATGAGGGACGTGTCTCGCTGTCGATTCCCAAGATGGATTGGGATTGCAGATAAGCCACCGCTTTTTGCGTCTCACTTTCAGTCTGTATTACATGAATCCGTCCGGGAAATGCTGCTTTGGGCATCTCCTTCACCTCTTCTTTGCTTATGGTTCTTTTTAAAATCATATTCTTTTATTCATCATCATGGCAATGGCAGCCATGATCGTGACAATGGCAGTCGTCATCTTCACAGTGACAGTCTTCATTGTTTTCGGGTTCGTACTCTTCTTCCTCTTCGTCTTCTCCCCGGGCTTTCGGACTATATTTTACGTCATGCAGGGCACGCATGGTATTTACCAGTTTTTGTCCCCACAAGAGTCCGAAGTTTTCTTGGCAGATGGCGAGGGAATCGTTCATCGTCTCGTTCAATCCCAGCTGGAATACGAAGATAAAGTCTTTGATATCCTGATAGATATCGGCCAGATCTTCCGAAATATTCTTTTTGATCGGTTCGTCACTGTAAGCCATGTCGGGTAGAAATACTTCCAGATAATCGTCTTTTTCTGCCAATATGGATGCCAGGTTGATGCGCAACACTTCGTAAATTTCTTCCGTTACATACGTTTCAGGTGATTCATCACCTATCATTTCGCATTTCGGAAGCATGGATGCTTTTAGATAAAGCAAAGGAAGTATTTTAAGGGTGGTATCAACAAACGTACTGCGTTTCATACTTTCGGCACGTTCCAAAAAAGCGCAGAACTCGGCGGCTACTGTAACGAATTCTATCACATTCTTATCAAATATTACTTGACTCTCTTTTTTCATATCTGCTTGAATTGAAACGCAAAGGTAAGAAAAAGTTGTGGGTAGTCCAATGAAATTCTTTTTTACTACTTTTTAATCATTAATCATATAGCTTAAGATCCATCATCCACATGGCAAAAAAAAGAAATCAGATAAGGAAGCAGAACAGAAGCCGGCTTCCACAAAAAAATATGTGGCTTTCTTCAGGAACGAAACAATTCACTTTGTAATCGGGTTGGTACTGGTCATTTTTCTCAGTCTATTTGTTACTGGCCTTTACCTCTTTCTTTTTCACTGGAGCAGCTGACCAAAGTATTATTGATAGCGGAAATGCCCAGGACCTTGCTGCTGTGAACAATCACGTAAAGAACTATGCAGGTTCCCGGGGAGCTCAGTTGGCAAGCTACCTGATCAATGATTGTTTTGGCATTTCCTCTTTCTTTATTTTAATCTATTTGGCTGTTGCCGGACTCAAATTAATGCGTGTGCGTGTGGTACGCCTTTGGAAATGGTTTATCGGATGTTCATTGCTGCTCATTTGGTTTTCTGTTTTCCTTGGTTTCGTTTTTATGGACCATTATCAGGACTCCTTCATCTATCTGGGTGGATTGCATGGTTATAACATCAGTAACTGGCTGATTTCTCAAGTTGGCATTCCGGGTGTATGGCTGATTCTTCTGGCAACAGGTATTTGTTTCCTTATATATATGAGTGCCCGCACCATCATTTGGCTGCGTAAGCTTTTTAGTCTTAGTTTCTTGAAGCGTAAACAAAAAGAAGAACTTGCTGAAGTTACTCAGGCCCCTCAACCACATGAATATGATAACCCAAACCTCAGGAAGTGGAATTTGATGTAAATCGTACTTTCCGTCAGGAAGTACCGGTGAAAAAGGTGGAAACTACTGTTGTGCCTGAAACACCTGTCGAATCTTCAACCGAAATGCCTGTGACTCCGGAAGACAGGGATGTGACATCCGATGGTGATGTGACTATGACTTTTGAACAGACAGCTCCTGATCCCGTACCTCCTTTTCGGGCAGCGTCGGCAGATAAAGAGCCTGAGTTCGAGATAGAGCCTGCTGCCGATGATGAAAATTATCAGGGTGCGGAGACCGAACCTTACAACCCTAAATTGGATTTAGAGAACTATCATTTTCCTACTATCGATTTGATGAAACACTATGAAAATAGTGAGCCTACCATCAATATGGAGGAACAGAATGCGAATAAAGACCGTATTATCAATACATTGCGTAGTTTTGGCATTGAAATAAGTACGATTAAAGCTACGGTAGGACCTACGGTAACTCTTTATGAGATCACTCCGGAACAAGGAGTACGTATTTCAAAGATTCGTGGCTTGGAAGACGATATCGCTTTGAGCCTTTCTGCGTTGGGCATTCGTATCATTGCTCCCATACCTGGAAAAGGTACGATCGGTATCGAGGTGCCTAACTCAAATCCGAAGATCGTTTCAGGACAGTCTATTATAGGTAGTAAGAAGTTTCAGGAGTCAACCTATGATTTGCCTATTGCACTTGGTAAAACCATTACGAATAGAGGATATTCATGGTTGATCTTTTTGCAAAATGCCGCACGTATTGGTGGCAGGTGCTACCGGACAAGGTAAATCTGTCGGCTTGAACGCTATCATCACTTCACTGCTTTATAAGAAGCATCCTGCCGAATTGAAGTTTGTTCTGGTGGATCCTAAGAAAGTGGAATTCAGCATTTATTCTGTCATTGAGCATCATTTTCTTGCAAAACTTCCCGATGGTGAAGATGCTATCATCACTGACGTAACTAAAGTGGTGCAGACCCTCAATTCTGTTTGTGTAGAGATGGACAGCCGCTATGATTTGCTGAAAATGGCTCATGTGCGCAACATTAAAGAGTACAACGAGAAGTTCATCAATCGCCGCCTGAATCCGGAAAAGGGGCATAAATTTATGCCTTATATCGTAGTGGTTATTGATGAGTTTGGTGATTTGATTATGACAGCCGGTAAGGAGATAGAACTACCGATCGCCCGTATTGCGCAGTTGGCACGTGCCGTAGGTATTCATATGATTATCGCAACCCAACGTCCGACTACCAATATCATTACAGGTACTATTAAGGCCAATTTCCCGGCACGTATCGCATTTCGCGTGTCAGCGATGATGGACTCACGTACCATCCTCGACCGCCCGGGAGCCAATCAGTTGATCGGTCGCGGTGATATGCTCTTCCTTCCTAGGGAGCCGATCCGGTACGTGTACAGTGTGCATTTATCGATACGCCCGAAGTGGAAGAAATCACTAAGTATATTTCACGTCAGCAGGGATATCCTACCGCCTTCTTCCTGCCCGAATATGTGAGTGAAGATAGCGGTAGTGATTTGGGTGAAGTCGATATGGGACGGCTCGATCCGTTGTTTGAGGAAGCTGCCCGGTTGATTGTGATTCACCAGCAGGGATCTACTTCGCTGATACAGCGCAAATTCTCCATCGGCTACAATCGTGCCGGGCGTTTGATGGATCAGCTGGAAAAGGCCGGTATTGTAGGTCCCTCACAGGGAAGCAAGGCACGCGATGTGCTGTGTGTGGACGAAAATGACCTTGAAATGCGTTTGAACAATATTCAATAATCAAACGTTAAATGAGTGTATACAATGAAGCAGATTATAATTAGCATTTGGATAGCTTTACTGACTTTGCCTGTGTTTGCTCAACAACAAATGCAGGCAAAAGTTGTGCTTGATAAGACGGCGGCCACATTTGAAAAGACAGGCGGTATCCGTGCGGAATTCAACGTGACAGTGTTTAACAAAAGCAGGATGGCCGGACAGTCTGCCGGAGTCATCGAACTCAAAGGGGAAAAGTTTGTACTGAAAACAGACGATGGTATTACTTGGTTTGATGGTAAGACCCAGTGGAGCTATCTGAGAAGCAGTGATGAAGTTAATATCAGTAACCCTACCGGGACCGAATTGCAGGGCCTTAATCCGTATGCGCTTTTACAGATATACCGTCATGGCTTCGACTATAAGATCGGATCATTGAAGAACTTTGGTGGCAAACCGGTCTATGAGGTAGTATTGACTGCTACTGATAAGAAGAGAGATTTATCGCGAATTGTGCTTTATGTGAGTAAAGACACTTATCAACCCTTGTTCATTATGATGGAACAACGTGATAAGAGTCGTAGCGAGATCACTGTGACCGGTTATCAGACAGGTTTGAAATATGCCGATGGTATGTTTGTGTTTGATAAGAAACAATATCCTCATGCCGAAGTGATTGATCTTCGGTAGGAGAGGGAAATGATTTCAAGCGTTAAATAGTAAATCGTAAAATATAAATAGGAGTATGGAAACAGAAAGAATTAAATGCCTTATTATAGGTTCAGGACCAGCCGGCTATACAGCCGCTATCTATGCTGGACGTGCAAATTTGTCACCGGTGCTTTACGAAGGAATACAGCCGGGTGGACAGTTGACTACCACTACCGATGTAGAAAACTTCCCGGGCTATCCGCAAGGAATCAGCGGACCGCAATTGATGGAAGATCTTCGTACACAGGCCGAACGTTTTGGTGCTGACATCCGCTTTGGGATTGCTACCGCTTCTGATCTTGGTCAGGCTCCTTACAAAATTACAATCGATGGTGAAAAAGTAATCGAAGCCGATTCATTGATTATCGCCACCGGAGCTACAGCCAAATATTTAGGACTGGACGATGAAAAGAAGTATGCCGGTATGGGGGTAAGCGCTTGTGCTACTTGCGACGGTTTTTTCTATCGTAAGAAAGTGGTTGCTGTGGTAGGTGGTGGTGACACTGCTTGTGAAGAAGCGATCTATTTGGCCGGACTCGCTTCCAAGGTTTATCTGATTGTCCGCAAACCTTATCTTCGCGCTTCCAAGATTATGCAGGAGCGTGTGATGAAGCATGACAAGATTGAAGTACTTTTTGAGCATAATGTAGTTGGTCTTTTCGGTGAGAACGGTGTAGAAGGTATGAATCTTGTGAAACGTTGGGAGGAGCCCGATGAAGAACGCTATTCATTACCTATCGACGGTTTCTTCCTTGCTATCGGGCATAAACCGAATTCGGACATCTTTAAACCCTATCTGGATACTGATGAAGTGGGATATATTACCACCGACGGTGACAGTCCTCGTACCAAGGTACCCGGAGTATTTGCTGCAGGTGACGTAGCTGATCCGCATTATCGTCAGGCTATTACAGCAGCCGGAAGCGGATGTAAAGCTGCTATTGAAGCTGAACGCTATCTGTCTGAAAAGGGATTGATCTAAGATTTGTAAAAAATACAAAGATATTCCGGACGCAGTTGTCTCTTTGGACAGTAATTGTGTCCGGAAATAAAGCGGAGGACGCAGAGTTTATATTTTCAGAAATGGAATAATACTCTGTGTCCTCCGCGTTTTTGTGGAGTATGATGTGGTCGTTAATATACTTCTATTTCGTCCAAATAGATGTTAGCCTGAACCACATCTTTTTCATTCGGGTCTTTCACGAAATCAATGCCGTTTCGTAAAGTACCACCATTTTGAAGAGTGATTTTGATATTGTACTTCTTTGGGGGCAAAGCCTAATGTGTCAGTGAATGCCTTTCTGCCTCCTTTTCAGGATAGTTCCGGTTTTTGAAGGAAGCTTCTTCAGCCATTTTATCATACTTCCGTCCGTCGGAAGAGGTCTCGACAGTAGCTACACTGGGAGGGAGAATGACTGATGCGGGGTTGTATAACGAACCGAAGACCACTTTGCTGACAGTAGTAGGCTGTTCGAATTCAACGATAAATACCAGTTTATTGCAGGCGTCGTTCATCCGGAATCCGCTCCACGGAGTCATCGAAGCGATGTTGCCACGTTTACCGTTGGTCAGTCCGAAAGTGCTTATATCAGTACCGAGAACATCATTTTCACCAAAAATGTCGCCTTTGGCCGCTCCGATGGGCGGAGTCACTGTGAAACTTTTACCACTGATCAGATTGCCATACAACTTCTTTCCACTGACCTTGCCCAACATCTTTCCGTCTTTGAAAGCAGCGGCTTTCACGTCCATTTCGCCGGATAAGGCGAAAGGCTGATTGTAAATGGCAGATTCTACTGTTGGAACGCTTCCATTTGTTGTATAGTGAATTTCGGCATTGGGGTAGAAACTTTCCAGTACTACTTTCAACGTATTAGTTTCGTCTACATGTGTATTGATATTCACATCGAAGAAATTGCGGCAAGCTTTGACATTTTTCACATCCATACGACGGAAGTCTTCTACCATGCGTTGGCAAAAGTTATTCCAGTTTTTGTTTGCATTCAATGTCCAGCCCGTTTCGGCGATGGCTACTGCACGTGGGAAAGCCTGATAGTCGCGGTTGTCATTGCCGGGCATGTATTCCGTCAGATGTTACCCTGTACACCGATGATATGCTTTTTCACCAGTTCGTTTGCATCGTCCGGTACAGGGTTGTAGCTGTAAGTCTTTTTAAGCGTATTATATCCACCGATGGTGACGGGAGCTATCTCCGGTTCTTCCTGATACTGATCCAGATATGCGTATGGATTTGGTGTCATAATGGCGTTGTGTCCGGCTTTGGCTGCATTTAATCCACCCTCTACTCCTCTCCAGGACATAACGGTGGCATTCGGGGCCAGTCCGCCTTCCAGAATTTCGTCCCATCCGATGATGTTACGCCCTTTACTATTCAAGTATTTCTCCATGCGGGTGATAAAGTAGCTTTGTAACTTCTCTTCTTTGGTATGTTTCTTCCCATCGATAACGTTGGGGGTAACATCGTCTTTCAGTCCCAGTTGTTTGATCAACGACTGGCAGTATTCACTGTTGATCCAGGCTGTTTTCGGGCATTCATCACCACCGATATGGATGTATTTGCTGGGGAAGAGATCCATAACTTCATCCATCACTCCTTCAAGGAATTGGAAAGTGGTGTCTGAAGGGCAGAATACCTGCTCAAATACACCCCAGGTTCCTGTCACATCGCATGTACTGTCCGGGGTACATGAAAGTTCCGGATAAGAAGCAATGGCTGCTATTGCATGCCCCGGCATCTCGATTTCGGGGATCACCGTGATAAATTTGCTGGCTGCATAGTCTACAATGGCTCTGATCTGCTCCTGTGTATAGTATCCGCCATGCTCTTTGCCGTCAAAGACTTGCGGGTAGTTTACATAGTAATAATCTACCAATGTTTCTTTACGTTTGGAACCTATCTCAGTCAGTTTAGGATATTTTTTGATTTCGATTCTCCATCCCTGGTCGTCGGTCAGATGCCAGTGGAAAGTGTTCATCTTGTGCATGGCCAGCATATCGATGAATTTATATATTATTCCACCGGGGAGAAGTGGCGACATACGTCCAGCATCAGACCACGGTATGCAAAGCGCGGAGCATCTTCTATTTCGACGGCCGGTACCGACCATTCGGCGTTTTTCACCTTTTGATTACCATATACAACGGGTGGCAATAACTGATAAAGTGTTTGCACTGCGTATAGAAAAATCCCTTGGGGGTAGAAGCTGTAAGGGTGATATTTTGAGGAGTGACAGAGAGTTTATATCCCTCTTCGGGCATTCCGTCTTGCGGCACGAAACGAATAACAGGCTCGTCCGTTACGTTCTCGAAAGTTTGCTTTATGGTAATTCCTGATGTCAGCTTCAATCGGTTGATGAGGCTGTCGGCAATGATTTGTACGTCCGGTGTACAAGCGGTTGTTATGACTCTTACTTTTTTACTTATTTCGAACCGTCCCTGTTGGGGGAATCATTTGGTTTGGCAACGGAACGATATTGTATTCGTTCACGATGGTTTCTTTTGACTGTTTACATCCGGGGGTGATGAAAAGCAGAGACAAAAGAAAAAGAGTAATTCCTTTTTTCATGGTAATAAATGTGTGTTAAGTTATTGAATGGCGACAAAGCGCTTTTATCCTATTTTGCTGATCTTCTTAAGTTTTTCCTCGTCGATGATCTTGATTTTTCGTCCGTCGATGGTGATCAGTCGTTCGGTTGCGAAGTTGGATAATGTACGGATGGCATTAGAAGTAGTCATATTCGATAGGTTAGCCAAATCCTCGCGTGAAAGATAGATACTTAACGTAGAGCCATCTTCTTCCAGTCCATAGCTTTCTTTGAGGAAAAGCAGTGATTCGGCCAAGCGTCCGCGAATGTGTTTTTGGGTCAGATTGACGGTTCTTTCATCGGCAATACCGAGGTCGATAGACAATTGACGAATGAAAAACATACCCAGGTCATTGTTCTGGCTTACCAGTGTCATGATAGCACTCATGGAATCAGGCAGATGGTTGAAGGTTCGAACGCAGAAGCGGCAGTCACATAGTCTTCTTTGGCAAAGTAAGCTCGGTAACCGAAATATTCTGTAGGCTTTATCATGCGTATAATCTGACTTCTGCCTCCTACACCGTCTTTATAGATTTTTACTTTGCCGCTAAGCAGACACATCAGATAGGTAGGTGATTCACCTTCACAATAAATTGTTTCATTCTTTTTGTAATTTTGAAGGGTGAAATTATTGGCCAGGAACTCCCTTTGCTCTGCGTTTAGAGGAGCCCACATCTCTGCAAATACGTTCGGGAACGTTTATTTCTGACAAATTCATCTTTACCATATCTGTTGCAAAACTGTGTTATAAAGCACAAATGTAGAAAGAAAAAATGAAAAACAGAATAGTTTATCGAAAAGTTTGCTATGTATGCTTTACATTTTGGAAGTCGGGCGGACTATTTAGGAGAGTGAGCATACTCTTTCTGAGAGCAAGAAGCACGATATGGAACTCCGGTTTATCTATCTTTCAAATTGAACATTGATCTCTTTCAATCTTTTGTTGACAGACGCTGGGATGTTTGCCGGCAGGAAAGTAGGGTTGGGTAGAGAAACCCGAAATGAAAAGCCCCCATAAGCGATCTTTGAAAAGGACCTTCTTACGGGGAGACATCAAGTATGGCTTACTTCGTGAATAACAGTTCTCTGTATTTGGGCAACGGCCAGATTTCATCGTCAATTTCCATCTCGAGATGGTCTATATGGTCGCGTATGCTTTCCAGGTAAGGACGTACGGTCTCTTCGTAAGCAAAAGCTTTCTCTTTGAAGTTCTCTTTGTGATTGGCTACTTTGCGGGCTTCTGTCATGTCGCGTACCAGTACTTTAATAGCAGATACACGGTGAGAGATTTCTTTAATAAGTTCTTTCCGATCGGCACTCATTACTTCGTATTCTTCTTCAGAGAAGATTTCCTTCATTCTGCAAAGGTTTTCCAAAAGACAGTTCTGGTAGCTGACAGCGATAGGGACGATGTGGTTGATGGCCAGATCGCCCAATACGCGGCTTTCTATCTGAACTTTCATGGTGTATTTCTCCAGCTCTACTTCCAGACGGCAGGCCAGTTCCGTTTCGTTGAAGATACGTTCGCCTATCAGTACGGCTCTCGATTGGTTATCCATATAATGCATCAGGGCCTCCGGAACATGGCAGATGTTGGTTAGTCCACGGCGGGCGGCTTCCTGCTTCCATTGTTCGGAGTAGCCGTCACCCTCAAAACGGATAGGTTCGGAGGCTATGATATTTTCTTTCAGGATGCGGAAGATTGCTTCGTCCTTACCGATACCCTCTTCCATCAGTTTGTCTACCGATGCTTTAAATTCATTCAACTGGTTGGCCATGGCAGCATTTATGGCAATCATGGCAGCAGCACAGTTGGCTGAGGAGCCGGCGGCACGGAACTCAAAACGATTTCCTGTGAATGCAAAAGGAGAAGTGCGATTACGGTCGGTGGTATCGAGCAGGATTTCGGGTATACGCCCGATACCTAATTTCAAAGTTGTCTTCTCCTCTGGAGTCATTTTTGAGTTGGTCACCTGACGGACAATTTCATCGAGTGTAGCTGACAGTTGTGAACCCAGGAAAATGGACAAGATAGCGGGAGGTGCTTCGTTGGCTCCCAAACGGTGACTGTTTCCGGCACTCATAATAGAAGCACGCAACAGATCCTGATTCTTGTGGACCATCATTAATACGTTTACCAGGAAAGTAAGGAATAGCATGTTTCCTTTTGGATTTTTACCCGGTGCAAAGAGGTTGATGCCTGTATCGGTGCAGAGCGACCAGTTTGTTATGTTGCCCGAACCATTAACGCCATTGTAGGGCTTTTCATGGAAAAGAACAGCAAAATGATGTTTGCGTGCGATACGTTTCATCAGGTCCATTACCAACTGATTGTGGTCATTCGCCAGATTACAGTTTTCAAAAATGGGAGCCAATTCAAACTGGTTGGGAGCGACTTCATTGTGGCGGGTCTTTACCGGTATGCCCAGCTTGTGACACTCTATTTCAAGTTCTTTCATGAAAGCTGTGACGCGTGGTGGAATAGAACCGAAGTAATGATCTTCCAACTGTTGGTCCTTGGCCGAAGAATGTCCCATCAAGGTGCGTCCTGTTAGTCGAAGGCTCTTTCAACTGGGCATTATATATAAAGAGGTGTCAACCAAAAAAAGGTTCCTGTTCCCAACCCAAATTGGTGAATACCCGGGTGATGTTTTTGTCGAAAAGCTGGCATACTTCGGTAGCAGCTTTGTCAACGGCTGCCAATGCTTTTAATAATGGAGTTTTGTAGTCGAGTGCTTCACCTGTATATGAGATAAAAATCGTCGGGATACAAAGAGTGGTGTCTACTACGAAAGCCGGTGACGAAACGTCCCATGCAGTGTAACCGCGGGCTTCGAATGGGGGCGGATTCCACCATTAGGGAAAGAAGAAGCGTCCGGTTCCTGCTGGATCAGTAATTTGCCGGAAAAACGTTCGATTACTTCACCGTCTTCACCGAACTCGATAAAGCCGTCATGTTTCTCGGCCGTTCCGTCTGTCAGTGGCTGAAACCAGTGCGTGTAGTGTGTCACATTGAGCGATTTTGCCCAGCTTTTCATGCCGTTGGCTATCAGGTCGGCCATTTCTCGGCTGATAGGGGTGCCTTTTCGGTAGCGTCTACTACTGCTTTGTATGCTTCTTTGGGAAGGTACTCTTGCATCTTCTTACGATCGAATACATGGCTGGCATAATAATCGGATAGTTTATTAGAGGGAGTAGTAATTTCTAAGGGCTTTCTGTTAGATAGCTCTTGTAGTGCGAAAAAATCTCATTTTTGACATGATGGTGTCTCCTTTTATTGGTTGTTGGGCACAAAATTATATGTTTTTTTTCTAATATACCCCTATTTTTATAGGGGTATTTTGCAAAATAAATATGTTTTTCTTTGTACACCCCTATTTGTTTGTGGGCGAAAGAACTTTTTTGTATACTTTACCTATCCGGAGATTACTATAAAATATGAATTTATTAGTCGCATAATCGGATTTTTTTTATATTTGCCTTCAATAAGGAGATTAGTATTTGAGGTGCAATATATTAATATGGTGTTTTTGGTTATTCTCGCTCTGTTTTGTTCAAAAGGGAGTGGCTAACGTTGTTCTTGATCCTCAGACCAATCGTCCCATCTCTGCCGATTCTATTTTTGAATAATGTGATGACTTTTTCGCTCCTTTTTACGAAAAGTTAGTGACCGACTATCGGGCCGATCTATATATAAAAGGTACGATGGACATCAAACGAAAGAATTTTATTCTCCGGTATGTACCTTCCATGTTCCGTCTTCAAAAAGGTGTACGGCAGTATATGGTGGAGACGTATAGTGATCTGCATTTTACAGCTCCTAATATCTATGACCAGAAGGTGAAAGCTTCTATGGGCACTGTGCATAATAGCCGGGGAGTACCGGGGATGCTCGAGTATTTCAATATCAATCTTTATTCTTCAACGCTGCTTTACGACCGATTGCTTTCGCCTTTGGCCAAAAACGGGCGGAAATATTATAAATCTGATCGATTCCATGATGGACAACCGACAATATAAGATACGGTTTATCCCCAGAAGTAAGAGTGATCAGTTGGTGGGTGGATATATGATTGTGAGTAGTGACGTGTGGAGTGTCCGCGAAATACGTAGGTCGGAACTGCTATTGTTCAGTTGCCTGATAAAATGGGTAGTGTAGGAAAGGATGATGAGTTTCTTCCGGTCAGCTATAATGTCGAAGGACAGTTTAATTTTTGGGTAACCGTATTAATGGAGTTTATGTGGCATCGCTCAACTATCACGATATTGTGCTTGAAGAAAATCAGAATAAAATGGAAAGAGAAGAGGGCGAGAATAAAAGGAAAAAGTAAATATGATCTTTCAGACTCTTATAACTTGCAATGCGAGACTACCTCTTTCCATACGGATAGTGCTTATTTTGAAACATTGAGGCCTATTCCTTTGTCGGAGGCTGAGCGCAGACTATACAAAGAAGATGCGTTGCGTAAAGATACCATTCAACGCAACATCAAACCAAAGAGTAAGAGTCAGGTGTTTTGGGGACAGGTGGGAGACGTACTGATCAGTGACTATAAATTGAACCTCTCCAATCTGGGAAGCGTGAAGTGCTCACCACTTATCAACCCTTTCTTGTTGAGTTATAGCGGGAGCAATGGGCTTTCCTACAGGCAATCGTTTAAATATAACCGACTTTTTAAGCATGATCGGCTATTGCGTGTGGTACCTAAGTTGGGCTACAACTTTACACGAAAAGAATTCTATTGGTCTGTCAATACCGAATTTAATTACCTGCCCGAGAAGATGGGAGCTGTTCACATTGACTTTGGTAACGGCAACCGGATTTACAGTAGCGATGTGCTTGATGATTTGAAAGCCATACCCGACAGTGTATTTGATTTTAATCAGATTCATTTGGACTACTTTTTACGATTTATATTTTAACTTCCGACACAGTATCGAGATTATTAATGGATTAGAGTTAAGTGTAGGCTTATCTACTCATAGGCGAAAGGCGGTAAAGTCCTCTAAGTTGGTTCCACTGACAAAGAGTCGGGGAGACACTCAATGAAGATATCCAGAACAAAATCAGGAATACTTATTTGAGTTTTGCCCCTCGGGTTCGGTTGGAGTGGACCCCTTGTTTATACTATTACATGAACGGACA
>VOFI01002061.1_pt1 | contig 43868 bp, 46 predicted proteins | sample 5384131 | NCBI WGS metagenome assembly VOFI01 (sample SAMN12384728, study PRJNA508395) | human gut metagenome | isolation source: healthy gut H | host: Homo sapiens | reverse complement strand
GGTGCGGTGATAGTGACTTACACCTTCAGCAAATCTTTTTGGATTCCAACTCATATCATTAAGCGCACGTTCTAATTTTGTGCAGCTTTGTATTCACGAGAATTTTGTAATTCCATAATTTATGTAGTTTTAAATAGTTCATAAAATAAAGAAAGGACAACTAACTGAATAGCTGCCCTTTCCTCTCTCAATCAACAATCCACTCAGCCCAAGAACCAAGCGTATTTGTTATCAAGTCCTTGCAGGACATTGTTAATTCCTACACTGACTTCCGTAGCGTTTACGGCTCGTTGCAGATAAGTATCAATGTAGCTTCCCTTGTTAGCCTGCGTCAAAAGGTTGTGGAAATCGAACATTGATATAGCGTTGTCCTTTGCTCCGAACACTTCGTTGTGGTAGTAGTCGCGACAAACAGAATTAATCTGACTATCCGTAATCAGAAGTCTTGGAATAGTTTTCTGCCTTGCAGGTGACAACGCTTGAAACATTCTCATTCGTCCGACAATCTGTGCAAATTGTGTCTCGGACAATGAAGTGTTGGTAAGTGACTGCATCAAGTGGATTTCTTTTGCAGGATTGAAGCTGTGGAACAATTCAAGTACGTTTCTGTAAAGTTCGCTGATATTGGTTACTTCCATATTGAACTTGACACCTTCTCCCGTTAAAATCTGATTGGAACAGATTCTAACTCTCCAGCCCACAAAAACAGAAAATTTCTCCAAACCTTTGGATGCACGATAAAGGTTGAGGTCTGAATAGTTCCTCACCCCACCGATGCACAATTCAAGCTTTTGCCCTCTTACCGTTTCGATAATGGTTGGAATGGTAAAGGCAAATGCAAGACGTTGGTAGAATTGTGTCTTTTCACATTCTAACAGTTCACTTGCTTTCTTGCCCAAACTTTGGGGGAGTTCTACCACGTACAATGTGTGAAACTCTGATGTCCGGTTCGTTCACCTTTTCACCTGTGTAGAATGAGCAAGCCGCATCATGCACACATGAAATAAAGTCTTGGTGTGCGATAGTCAATTCTTGGTTAGCCCAAGTTGGAACAACGCATTTGTTTGTAAGCTCGTCCATAGTGATTGCATCTGTGTTTGCTTCCAAAAAGTTCACGCTCGGCTGTACGGTTGGCTCGTCTTGGATAATGGCAACTTCTTCTGCATATTCACCTAAATTAAATCTCGATTGGTTCTGTGCCATAGCTGGCATAATTACTAAATCTCTCATAATGAAATTGAATTAAATGGTTATTGATTGAATTAACTCCGGAATTGGTAAAGTCCATATCGTTTTGGATTACTCCGTTACGATTTGACTTTACTACAATTCGCTGAATTACTTTTTAAATGATATTACAATTAGACTATATTACCATTATGTCTGTATTGTGTATCGCTTTAAGAAGTCCATGAATGATGTGAGGTGAATAGTAAAATTTATAATGCTTGAGGGGGTGGGTAGGTCTATGCCCAATCTCATTTTTCCTTTGCTTGGTGAGAGGGGGGTGTAAAATAGTGGTATGGTAGTGCTTGTATAGTTAGGTAGTTCTTCCAAGGAGAGCCTTAAAACCAATAATTGGAGTTTATAGCCACCTTTAACATGATTATTCAACATTATTCAATTTTCATTATTTTATGATGTCGGGATTGATTACTTTTGTTGTATCAATAAAGAAGGATAAGGGAGTTTAAAAGTTACAGTTATTGTCCTAAAATCTATATATAAGTGTGCACAGATTCAGAAATAAGACCGGAGAATGCTCTGGTTTTATTTTATTCAAATTGTCCAATTTTAATTCCATGTCCTCCTTTATATTAAGATTAATATCCATGAAATATTGGACACAACTTCAAGATGTTTTTTTATTAATCAGCTCACTAATATGTAGAATTTATGATAAGAACTGATATTGAAATTCCTAAGAACATTAAGTATTTAGGTGAGATTAGAATATTGAATTACCTTATGGAACATTTGACAGATTTGAACTTCCGAATGGAATATTAAACAAAGATGTACCTAATTGTGGAGCTACAACTTTGGCTCTTGAAGATAACCATAAGACCATTATATGTAGTCCAAGGAATAATCTGTTACAGAACAAAAGTGAACAGTACCCCAATGTTTTGTTGGTAATTGGTGGAGTGAATATAAATGAGGTAAGGACTTATATTGAGCAAACAGAAATCCCCAAGATTTTGGTGTCCTATGATTCCATTTACAAGCTGACAGAGTGTATAAAAGATACTACGGATTGGAGAATTGTAGTAGATGAGTTCCAATATATGTTAGCCGACAGCGGTTTTAAGTCAGAAGTGGAATTGAAATTGTTGGAGCATCTAAAGAGGTTTCCGTATGTCACTTACTTGTCAGCAACTCCAATATTGGATAAGTATTTGGAGCAGATAGACTATTTTAAAGATATGAACTATTATCATTTGATTTGGACAAATAAAGAAGTTGTAAAAGTGTATAGGGAGCGTTCAAATAACCCCCATAAGTGCTGCGATAGAAATAGTACGGTCATATCAAAATAAAAACTATCCTTCTGTATTCATGGATGGAGAAACTTATTACTCCAAAGAGTGTGTTATATTTCTTAACAGTGTAAGCAACATTGTGAATATAGTCAAACAGACGAAGCTATTACCTGATGAGGTAAATATAATAGTAGGTAGTTCAGAGGAAAATGATAAGTCGATAGCCAAACTTGGTAATGGTTTTCAACGCGGAAGAATTCCTCTAAAAGGTGAGACACATAAAATGATTACCTTTTGCACTTCGACGGCATTTGCCGGGTGTGATTTCTATTCAACCAATGCTTCAACCTTTGTTATCAGTGATTGCAAGCGTATCAATACTGCGATTGATTGATTTCAACAGACCTTGTACAGATTGCAGGTCGGCAGCGGTTGGCTTGTAATCCGTTCAGAAAGTTCCTCACATTCATTTATAATGTGAATAAGGAGGATGTATCGGAAGATGAATTTAGGAAATATCTGGATGATAAGGTTTATTTGACTGAGAGAGAGGTTGATTCTAACAATGATGAAGCGGACATCCAATTAAGAACTAAGCGTATTAGAGATTGTTTACGGGAACAAAAAATGCTTCAATATCAAGATTCGTACACTATGTATGATAAGTCTTCTGACAGATTCATTTTTAATAAATTGGCATATATAAGTGAGCAATATGCTTATGAATTGCAGAAGTATAATTATAGGAATGGTATTATCGTTAAGAAACAATTGTCTGAGAATGATTTTGACGTGACGGAGAACCAAACTTATGGTATTTATAAAGAACAATTGAAGCATATAGTTAAGAAAGAAACGTTTGTTGATAGAATGACTCAGTATTGTGAGTATAAATCTAAAGGTCTGTGCTTTTGATTTGGCTGCATTTACTTTGGAGCAAAAATATCCCGAGTTGAAGTATTATTATGATGAACTGGGTGGTAATAGGATAAAAGCTCTTGGCTATAAGGAAAAAGAACTGAAGAATGAAATTAGTATCAGACATTCGGATGCTAAGATTCGTTATAAAATGGGTACTGTCTTCCAAATGGGTATGGAGCTTACAACTGACAGGATAAAGGAATTGATGAATGAAGTTTATCAAAAGGTCGGGGTAAAGAAGAAGGGTAAAGCCACAGATTTAGAGAAATTATATGGCTTTAAGATTCATCCATGTAAAATACTGCTTGATGATGGTAGCAGGAAAATGGATATAAAATTATAGGGGTATAAATAAAGTGTTTCGATTAGTTCGATTCACCCTTCATTTATTTTATGTACAACCTTATTTGACTTAATTAATTATTGTTGGAATTTTTGTGCAGTGTATGAACCTGCTCAATGATAATTCCTTGAAGGCATTGAACTTTATCCTCACATTTGGAAGCATCCAATTTAAGTTTCTCGTCAGCTTCAATATTGTTAAGAGCCTCACAGATTCTATCAAAACCGTATTGTGAAATGCAATAATTAATGGCTTTGATGTATCTGGTCTGTTTGGCTGCTTTTGCTCCAAATGCTTGAACGGTGGCTTTCATTAAAATTTCAGCTTGACTGTATGTTCGGTGCTCTCCCTTTGGCAGCAGAGTACTTGCTACAATTGCCTTGCTTTGCATCAAGGAGGTTGTGGTATCCAAACCAAAATAACCTTGTGCGGCCGTGCCGTTCATTCCAAAACTATTGCTGAACTTTTTAATCTGTAACAGAAGCTCATCTTTGGAAACGATTCCGGCAAGTCCTATCCAATCATCCTTTGACGGACATTGGGATAGATATGCTGTCGTTGCTATTCGTTGATAAGCATCAGCTACACTGTCACACGATACCACTTCTGCTTTAATTGGAATATCTAAACTCCATAGATTGATATTATCCGGCTTGTCAAGATAGACTAATATTCGTGGTGCTCCTTCGGGGAGTTCATCAATCTCTTGACCATGATAGTCGAATAGCTTAACATTTTCCTTAATGAACACTTCCGCATCTGTTAAACAGAAAATGGTAGGTAAAATTTTAGATTTATCCATTGCTGTATAAACTTTATCTTTACTAAAGTCTTTCTGTTTAATGGAATAGTCGGTGAATGCCGGAATAATATCTTGTTCTTCACCCTTGATTGAAACTGTGGCTACTGCGAGCCACTTAGGGGCTGTTTCCGTCCCAAAATTAATTATATTCATATCAATTAAATTTTAAAGGAAATAAATAGTCAGCCTTTGCGGAATGACCGTTATTGTTCACTTTGATTTAAAAGATATGCTGTTCGTCTTCTTTTAGTGACCTACGCCTTCCGTAGGTGAAACAAGATTGTACATGATTTCAAAGACCTACAGTCTTTATCAGAAGACCAGTCGGCTGGTATCAAGAACCTTTCGACAATGCAAAGTAAGGCATATTATCAGAAGCGTCCAAACCTTTCAGTGGTAATTTTATGTATCATCTGAAAACTGTGCGGATTAGTTAAATTATGAGTATATCCCTTAACGTCAGCAAATGAATAATCCCCACCTGCATTGCTACAAATGGGGGAATTATTAGCTTACTTACCAAACACGTACTTCACAACCTTAGTATTAGCCTTGTTCTCATTAACGAAGTCTCGTTCAATATAGATGTCGGTCACTTTCATTGCATCGTCTATGTGGTTCAAAGCCGCGTGAACAATGTATTTGTCTATGCCTACTTTGTTGAGAGCGATAGTAGCCCATGAGTGCCGGGCTGCATAGTATTCCAAATCATCTACTTCTAATATTGCTCCAATCTCTTTTAGACCGCAATTGATAGCTTTATTAAAAAGTCTTTTCATCCCCATAGTATTGATAGAAGTTGAACAGACGTTTGCCTGTGCTATCTTTGTACTTATCAATAAGAGGTTGCACTATCTTAGGAATATCTACCATCATTTTTGCACCATCCAATCTGCGAGCTTTGGTCTTAGTTCTGTTATATGAGTCTGTTGCTCTAACCAACTGAGCTAAAAGCCCGATGTATCCATATATAACTGGATGTCGGGGACAAAAGTAGTATTTTCTATTGAATTATGCAAGCGTTTCAATAAAAATGCTACGTGACTTTTCTTCTCAGAATTTATATGTTGCGTTTCGGATTCTTGGGAAACCACCCTTTTTTTACTCTTTCTTCCTGTTCGAATACCTCTTTGATTGTCCAGAAAGAGGAGAAGGCAAATACTCCTAGCAGAGAAGCTATGATGACGTTCTCGATGCTTAATGAGGCAACTACACCGGCAATGCCGAGTACCAGGAATATCCACCAGCATTTTGTTCCCCAGTAATATTCGGCTTTTACCACAACGGGGTGAAAAAGGCCGATAATCAAAAAGGTACATATTCCGATGAATAACCCTGCAAGGTGATATTCATTTAGAAATTCCATGGGCTTACTTTTCTACTCGGATAGGAATTTCTTTTTTGATACTCTGCTCTAGAGATATCAGAGTCTCGGTAGCTACTACACCCGGTATCTCTTGCATTTTGTTATTCAGCAAATCCATCAGATGTTCGTTGTCGCATGCATAAAGTTTTGTCAGCATGGTATACGGGCCTGTAGTGAAGTGACATTCTACAATTTCGGGAATCTTTTGTAATTCTGCTACTACAGATTTGTACATGGAGCCTTTTTCCAGCTTGATACCCACGTATGTACAAGTTCTGTAGCCCAATGATTTCGGATTTACATGGTAACCAGAGCCGACGATAACACCCAGATCAATCAGGCGCTGTACACGTTGATGGATAGCTGCGCGTGAAACTCCATTCGGCAGCTACGTCCTTAAAAGGGATGCGGGCATTCTGTGAGATGATCTCTAGGATCTGCCTGTCGAGGTTGTCTATTCTTTCCATAATAGTAAATAAGTAATTTCCAGTTGTTATCAAATAGTAAGCAAATATAGGACTTTATTTTAATTTCTCTATAGAATGGAGCGAAAAAAAGAATAAAAGTGATAATACGATAAAAAAATAAGGTGATAAAGTGATTTGCACCTCTTTCCTTTTTCTAATTTGAAGAAAATCGCTTCACCGCCCTATCGCTTTTATGGCATGATCGTTTTATTTTTCGATACCTACCAGTTCAACTTCGAAAATCAGAGTAGAGAACGGTTTGATCTGGCTGCCTGATTCTCTTGCGCCATAAGCAAGATCCTGCGGGATGTAAAGTTCCCACTTAGAACCTACGGGCATCATAGTGAATGCTTCTGTCCAACCTTTGATTACTTGGTTGGCACGGAAAGTAGCCGGTTCTTTACGTTTGTAAGAGCTATCGAATTCGGTACCGTCGATCAGCGTACCTTTGTAGTTTACTTTTACTTTGCAAGCTATCAGCGGGGATTTCACCGGTTCCTTTGGTGATAATTTTGTATTGCAGACCGCTCGGAGTGGTTACAACACCTTCTTTGGTTTTGTTTTCAGCAAGGAATTTTTCACCGGCAGCTTTGTTGTCGGCGTATTTCTTTTCCATGGCTTTAGCCTTTACTGCATCCATCTGGGTCTGCATGAAAGTCTGAGCTTCTTCTTTGGTCATGATGCCTTTGCCTACAACTCCGGCAACGAAACCTGCCAACAGGTTTTCACGGCTGATGGTTTGTGTAGAGTCTCCACCGAAAATCTGTTGGTTGAAGCCTTCTACCCATTGTTTGCTTACCATCTGTCCTATTTGCAGACCTGCCATGTAAGCCACGTCTTTCTTATCGATTTTGGCTGCGCCTTCGTTGAAACCTTTCAGGAAGTCTGTCATTTGAGTAGAATCGATACCCTGCTGTGCGAGATATTGATCCAGGCCTTCGGTACGTGCCATACCGATAGCGTAAGATAATGAGTCTACGTCTGTTTTGAGGTTCGCTTTCGGGCTTTGAGCAGTACAAGATGCCATACCGGCAGCTACTGCAAGAGCCATGAGAAATGTTACTTTTTTCATTTTGCTTTTAAAATTATTTGTTTAATACTTTAAGTAGTTCCACTTCAAAAATGAGTGTGCTGTGCGGCGGAATCATCTCACCTGCTCCCTGGGCGCCGTAAGCCAGCTCGCTGGGGATGTAGAGTTTCCATTTGGCGCCTTCGGGCATCAGTTGCAGGGCTTCCACCCAACCTGGAATTACCTGGTTGACGCCGAATACGGCAGGTTCGCCACGCTGGATAGAGCTGTCGAACAGTGTGCCGTCTACCAACGTACCTTCGTAGTGGCATTGTACCTGGTCGGTAGCTTTGGCATAAGTGCCTGTGTTGCCTTCGTTGATAACTTCGTACTGGAGCCCGCTGGGCAGCGTAACCACTCCCGGGCGTTTTTTATTTTCTTCAAGGAACTTCTTGCCGGCCTCGATATTGGCGGCATTCATTTTCTGTTCCAGTTCTTCGAAATACTTGTTTACTATTTCGCGGGCTTCATTGTGGCTGATAGCCGTTTGATTACCTTCCAATACGTCTTTGATTGCTTGTGCAAAATCATCTACTGCGATGCCTTTAGCACCCATACTTAAAAGATTCTGACCTATTCCAAGGCCGATAGCATAACTGAATTTATCCATAAAATGTTTTTGTTGGCGGCTGAAATCATTTCTTTTCCAGCCTATTGCAAATTAATGAATGGCAAAAATACGTCTTTTATTTGAATGATTTTGTTTTTTTCAGATTAAAAAATCTTAGTAAGTGAAAATAACTTCCCTCTTTTTGGGGTATTATTCATACATTTGTATGACTATATGAACTTTAAGGAGATATAAAGATGAAGAACTTGGTTGTTTTGTCCGGTGCAGGTATGAGCGCCGAGAGTGGTATCAGTACTTTTCGCGATGCGGGCGGACTGTGGGATAAATATCCGGTGGAACAGGTGGCGACTCCCGAAGGCTATGCCCGTAATCCGGAGTTGGTTATCAACTTTTATAACGAGCGTCGCAAGCAATTGCTGGATGTAAAGCCGAATGCCGGACACATCGGGCTTGCAGAGTTGGAAAAGGACTTCAATGTAACGGTCGTTACGCAGAATGTTGATAATCTGCACGAGCGTGCCGGCAGCACGCGCGTGATTCATCTGCATGGGGAACTGACGAAGGTTTGCTCCAGCCGCGACCCTTATAATCCGCATTTCGTAAAGGAACTGAAACCGGATGAGTACGAAGTGAAGTTGGGAGATAAAGCCGGCGACGGTACTCAGCTTCGTCCGTTTATCGTTTGGTTTGGCGAGTCGGTTCCTGAGATTGAAACGGCTGTGGATTATGTGGAGAAAGCGGATATATTCGTCATTATCGGTACTTCGATGAATGTATATCCGGCTGCCGGATTGCTCAACTATGTGCCTCGCGATGCCGAAGTGTACCTGATAGACCCTAAGCCGGTGGATGTACATTCCATGCGGCAGATACATGTAATTCAAAAAGGAGCATCGGAAGGCGTGCAGGAGTTGCGCTCGTTCACTTTAATGGCACGCTTATGCCTATATACTGGCACAAGATTGCCAATGAAGTGGCACATACAATTTTAAGCTGTACGGATTATTTTTTCAGTACCGCCCTCAGTACGAACCAGACATGATAGGCTGCCGTGCTTATCAGACCGTAATATTGCGCCATAATGCGGAAACGTTCTTTAAGCGAGGCTTTCCTGTTTTGGGTAGTCATGCCCTTCGTCCAGATAGTCTATTATCGTGAGGCGGGTATTGTGCAGCGTGTGTGCCTTTTTCATGATGCGGATGCACCAGTCAAAGTCGGCGGAAAAGCGGTACTTCAGGTTATACGGCTCTACTAAAATGCGTTTGGCAAAGAAGGCCTGATGGCAGACCAGCATCCCTTGTCTGAAGCTTTTCCATGTCAGCACTTCCGGGGCGGAGAGACGGCGCATGCGGATGAAGTGACCTTCCTTGTCCACCAGGGCCGTTTCACCGTACATCACATCGGGCAGCTCGCTTCCCGGCAGCGTATGTACCATTTGCTGCAGCGTATCGTCTTCGTGGAAGCTGTCGCCTGCATTAAGGAAGCAGAGGTAATCGCCCGTAGCCAGTCGGATGCCTTTGTTCATGGCATCGTACAGGCCTTTATCGGGTTCGCTTGTCACCTTTGCGATGTGATCCTTATAACGGTCTATGATAGAGAGTGTCTTATCCTTCGACGCTCCATCCACAATGATATACTCCACGTGGCGGTAGGTTTGCGAGATAACGCTCTGGATGGTATCTTCCAATACAGCCTCGGCATTGTAGGTCACGGTAATGACGCTGAACTTGGGGGTGGGATGGTTATGCATTTCTTCCGGTGACTTTGTTGTACAGGTCAATATATTTCTTGGCGATGGCGCTTTCCGAATAGTGGGTGACGGCCTTCCGGCAGGCCTGCTCGGCGAGGCTGGGATAATCCGGGTCGGTCAGTGTCCAATAGATGCCGTTGGCAAAATCCTCGGACGACTTGTATTGCGCCACGTATCCGTTGTGCAGGTGGTCTATCATTTCGGGAATGCCGCCCACGTTGAAGCCGACGCAGGGAATGCCGCATGCCATGGCTTCCATAATCATGTTGGGCAGGTTCTCTTCCAGCGAGGGGTGACGAAGAGGTCTACCGCATTGTATATGTTTACCAACTGGTGTTCGTTGCTCACAAAGTCCAGCGGATAGACCTTGAAAGGCAGCAAGTTGGCCAGTTGCTGCGACTCTTTGCCGAAAACGACGACACCGAGCTTCGTTTTCAGTTCGGGGTGCTTTTCCGCCAGTAGTGCGCACACGATTCTACCAGGTAGTCGATGCCTTTCCGTTTGTCCGTTATCTTTACCGAGCCGAACAGTACGAGTCTGGCGTCCTGCGGCAGTTGGCATCTGTTGCGTGCTTCTTGCTTGTTGTGCGGCTTAAACAGGTTGGTATTAATAGGGTTGGGGATGCAGGTAATCGTGTGTCCGGCGAGCAGGGCGCTTTTCTTGGCCAGTCCTTCCAGCCAGTGGCTGCACGTTACGAAATTGATGTGCCGTCCCTGATACAACTCCTGCTTCTTGCGGAAGTCCGGTAGGAGAGGTCTTTTCTGCTGCCGTTGCCGTGGATGAAAGGACAGTTGCCACACTCCTGCTGATAGCGGGTGCACTCGCGGGCATGGTGGCAGATGCCGGTACACGGCCACATGTCGTGCATGGTCCATACCACGGGTTTGCCCGATGCAAGGATTTTCTCGATGTTCTTCAGAGATAACATTCCCTGGTTTATCCAGTGGAGATGAATGATATCCGCCTGCTGGAACTCCGGAAGAGAGGTAATGTCCGTACCTGTATTGGCGATGTCCACGGCAAAGATATTCTCCTTTTTGAAGCGGTTGGCTTTCCATATAACGATACGCTCCCATACGAATTTCCATATCATGCGCCAGTTGTAGTTTAATGAAACCACGGTGATTTGGTCGGTCTGCTTGTCGCGTACCAGAAGTTTGGCCTTGATGCCGTTGTTCTTGAGCGACTCCATCAGTCTGCTGGCCGCTACGGCTGCCCCGCCGATGCGTTCGGATGTATTGATTAATAGTACTCTCATTTTTGCGGAATGTTTGGACAAAAGTACTGCTTTTGCTGCTTTCTGCTCTATAAATCTTTTATTTTTTTAGTCTGTAACCGCTAAACTCCCTATCTTTGCCGAGGTTAAAAGCTCGTAATGCCGGGAGCAGTGGAGATGTTGCGCTGAGCAACGGATTGAACGTCGTGGAAAACGAGTTTTTCGCCGGAAGAAACCTGGAGTTCATCGGTAGAAAATAAATGTGAATATGGGAGATAAAGGAATGAAAAAGCTGGAGCAACTGTGGCAGACTTTCCTGAGCGTGGTGAAGATTCTGCTACAATCCAAATGGCGTACGCACCTACCGTCGTCGTTCAGTAATCCGGAAGAGCTGTTGATACTTGCCAACGGTCCTTCATTGAACCGTACGGTTCGGGAAGCTCCGGACTTTGTACAGGGCAAGACGCTGCTGGCGGTGAATTTCTGCGTTACTTCCCCGATGTTCGAGCAGCTCCGCCCGGAGATATATCTGATAGCCGACCCTCTGTTCTGGATTGTTCCCGAGAAGCGGGTACAATTGTTCCGGACGCTTGCCGAAAAAACCGCTTGGCCGATGAGTCTGTTTATTCCCGCCCGTGCTTTGAAGAATAAAGAGTGGCAGCCTATGTTGGCGGATAATAGGAATATCCGCCTCTGCATTTACAATACCACTCCGATAGAAGGTGTGCAGGGATTCTGCAACTGGGTATTCGCTAAGGGTTGGGGTGTGCCCCGTCCGCACAACGTACTGATTCCTTCTATTGCCATCGGGTTGCGTTTGCCTTTCAAGAAAATTTATCTGGCAGGCGCCGACCACTCCTGGTTGCCGGAAATCACGGTGACGGACGACAACGTGGTACTGATGCACCAAAAACATTTCTATGACCAGAATAAGTCGCAGGCGGCAACGGTGACTCAGGAGAATCTGCATAGCGCACGGCTTTATACGATACTTTACCACATGTATGTGGCCTTTAAGTCCTATTTCGTGCTCGAAGCCTATGCGCGTCGGTTGGGCAAGGAAGTGATCAACGTTACGCCGGGCAGTTATATAGACGCTTTTAAACGAATGAAAGTATGAAAGACGGAATCATCATTCAGGCACGTACCGGTTCTACCCGGTTGCATAATAAAATACTGCTCCCTTTCTATGGCGGGCAGCGCATTATCGACATTTTAATCGGAAATATCAAGCAGGCCTGCGCCGGTAAGACTATTGTGCTTGCCACTACCGACCGTCCGCAGGATGATATACTGGCAGAGGTTGCCCGCGAAGCAGGTATCTGTTGCTACCGGGGAGACGAGGACAATGTACTCGACCGCTTTATCCGGGCTGCCGAACATTCAACCTTGACCGCTTTATCCGTGTCTGTTCGGACAATCCTTTCCTGCGTCCCGACAGTTTCCGGGCTTTCTTCGAGGAGTACGATGCCCGCCCGGCAGATTATATCGCTTACGGTTTTGCAGACGGCCGTCCCACTATCAAATCTCATTTGGGCTTGTTTGCCGAGCTGACGACTGCCGATGCCCTGCGCCGTGCAGCCGCCGCTACGCAGGAAAAACTGTACATAGAGCACGTTACGATTTATCTCTATACACACCCCGAAGCGTTCAGCGTTCGCCTGCTTCCGTTGCCCGATGAGCTGGAAGGGCGGTTGGATCTTCGCTTTACGCTCGATACAATGGAGGATTTCACCTTGCTGCAAGAGCTTTACGCCGCTTTCTGCGAGCAGACCGACCACAGCATCCATGCACTGCTCCGGTTGGTGGAGGCACATCCGGAGTATAGGGTCAAAATGCTGGAAAATATAGCGAAAAACGAGAAATAAGCTCCGGCTTTATCGCAGGGAGACTTCTTGGAAAAGGAAAAAAGATTATACTGTCGGGAAGAGGCCGGAAACAGTCGCTGACCGGACTCCATTCAGCCACTGACTGAAAGGGGATGACTCCCTGACTGAATGCCTTTCACTCCCTGACTCATTGTCCCCCTTTCTACAGTGTATTGTGGCAGGGAAGGAAGATAGATTTGATGATAGTAAACAAAAATAACAGTTGCCGAATGAAGAGTACATACATTATCGGAGAAATAGGACAGAACCATAACGGTTCCGTCGATATCGCCAAGTTGATTGTCGACCTGGTGTCACGTCCCGTACGCGAAGAAGTCTTTAATCTGGAACTCCGTCCTATGGACGCGGTAAAGATGACCAAGCGGGATTTGAATGAAGAACTGACCGATTCGCAGATGAACCGTCCGTACGACTCTCCCCACTCTTTCGGACGCACCTATGGCGAGCACCGCGCTTATCTGGAACTGACGGACGAGGAGCATTTTGAAGTTTACAAGCATGCCAAGTCATTGGGCCTGGACTTCGTGGAAACACTGTGCTCAAAAGGCTGCATGTCTTTATTGAAGCTCTTTACGCCCGACCGCCTCAAGGTGGCAAGCCGCGACCTTACCAACCTGCCGTTGCTGGAAGTGATGGCGGAAACCAGGATTCCTATCATCCTTTCCACCGGTATGGCAGGCAAGAAGGAACTGGACGATGCTTTGGAGGTTATCACCCGTTATCACAACGATATATCCATACTGCATTGCGTATCGCAGTATCCCACTCAGCCCGATAACCTAAACCTGAAAACGATAACTTATCTGAAACGGTATTACGGACAATACCATATCGGCTTCTCCGACCACACCATTGGCATTGCCGCTCCTGTGGTTGCCGTAGGAATGGGTGCGGAGATTATAGAGAAACACGTCACCATTGACCGCCGCATGAAGGGAACGGACCAACAAGGTTCTTTGGGACCGGACGGTGTGAACCGCATGATTCGTGATATCCGCATCGCCGAGCATTGGCTGGGCAGGGAGGAACTGTATATCGACCCTGCCGTCTCTGCCGCCAAAGTGAAACTGGAGCGTTCCATTGCTACGAACAAGGCGCTGCATCCCGGCGATATTATCACGGAAGAGGATATTCACCTGCTTAGTCCGGGCGACGGCTTTAAGTGGGCGGAACGAGATAAAGTGGTAGGCCGTCGGGTACGGAAGGAGATACCGCGTAACGAGATTATTTATCCGTCATTGATAGAGGAATGAGACTGTTAGCTGTCGTTGTTCTCTATCATCCCGGTAAAGATCTGGCCGGGAATATCAACAGTTATCTGACACAGGTGGATAGATTGCTGTTGTGGGATAATACGCCCGGGGGCGGAAAGAACAGTTGCCTTGTCGGGCATCATTCATCCGGAGCGTCTGGAATACAGGGGGTGTGGACGGAATGTAGGCATTGGCACTGCGCTGAATGATGCCGTGGCTTACGCCCGCGAGCATGGATACACGCATCTTCTGACGCTGGACCAGGACAGTTACTTCCTGCCAGGCGTTTTCCGGGATTATATGGCTGCCATCCAGAGTTACGGGGAAGAAAAGCGGGTTATTTTCTCCGTCAATTATTTTATAAAGTCTCAGCAGGCTCCGCTTTATCCCGTTGCCGACAGGGTGGATGAGGTCTCTTCCGCCATGACTTCCGGTACTGTTTATCCGGTCGGCTTGTTCGAAGAACTGGGCGTTTTTATGGAAGAGTTGTTTGTATGGGGCATCGACTGCGAGTACTGCTGGCGTGCAGCGCGTAAAGGCGTACGGACGGTTTGTTTCAAAAATATCCTGTTGCAGCACGATTTGGGGTATCAGAAGAAGAAACACCGCTTGCTGGGTAAGGAGGTTTTTCCGAACGAGTATCCGCCAGCACGTACTTATTACAATGTGCGCAATGGCATGGTGCTTCACAGACTCTATCCTGAGAGCCTGAACCTGAAAGCCCATTTGCGCTATCATCTATATAAACGGATTGTCTTTGTGCTGTTGTATGAAAAGCAGAAGATAGCCAAATGGAAGGCTCTGTGGGACGGCTATCGTGACGGAAAACGCGGTAAATTGGGAGAGCGTGGGCAATAGATATTCTTATATTCTTAATCTTAAAAGAAATAACAGGCATGTTACCGAAATTAGTTATTACCGATATTGACGGTGTATGGACCGACGGCGGAATGTATTATACCGCCGAAGGGGACGTTATGAAACGTTTTTCCGTGAAAGACGGCTGGGGAGTGATTTTTCTGCGCGAATTAGATATACCCGTTGCCATTATGACCGGCGAGAATACGCAAATCGTGCAAAAGCGCGCCGATAAGTTGAAAATCGACTATTGTTATTTAGGGGTCAAGGATAAAGTGGAGCAGGCTAAGGAGTTATGCCGCGAATTGGGTATTTCGTTAAGAGAGGTTGCCTTTATCGGTGACGACCTGAATGATTTGCCGCTATTGCGTCTGGTGGGTTACAGCGCCTCTCCCAGCAATACGCCCGAATATGTGAAGCGGGAGGTAAAGTATGTAACGGCTGCACATGGCGGTTATGGAGCTTTTCGCGAGTTTGTGGAGAAGCTGCTGAGCGATAACGGTGTACTGGAAAAGACGGTTGGGAAATTCCTGTAATGTCCTCTTTGCGTGTGGATGGGTCGTTTTCGCCGGACGTGTCAGATGTGCGGTAACGGTATTACTCTGGAAACGGCGGCTCTTCCCCGTTTCATCATGCCTTTGACAAATCCTGTCAGCCTTTGTGTGGCTGATTGCGGGCGGGGCAATTCCATACGTTTCACATCTTCCATAGTCCACTGCGGTTGATATTGCAGAAGCCGTTTTTCCGTATGCTCTATTTGTTCTTGCTGTCCTTTTCCGGTGTAATGGCGGATGAGGTTCAGGCATATCTGCGCATGGGATTGCCGGAGATTGTCGTATACGTCAGTCCTCCTTTCTTTAAAATAATCCATTAGCAACTCCCGGACAACGAGTGCAATGTCCAGTTTCCGATCTGTTCCGGCTTCACTCCAGATTGCTTTTCCGTGTTGGCGGTAGACAGCCATCGGACGCTTTATATAATGTATCTTCCCGAATTGTGCATTCAGCAAATGTATGGCATAGTCGTAGGTGCTGACACGGGCAAACCATTCGGGCAGTTCGCCAAACAAGCCCCGGCGGAACAAGGCGGATACGTTGGAGATGTAATTGCTGCGTGCAAGGTCTGATATGTCTGTATCCTGCTTCTGCCCGCCATTGCTGAGGCTCTTGGTTCCGCGGTCTTCGTAGTAGTTGATAACCCGGTGAAAACAGGTGGAGTAGTCGGGATGCGTATCCAGAAAATCTGCCTGGATTTGCAGTTTCCGTTTGTCTGTCCAGAAGTCATCTCCTTCGCAGATAGCGATATATTGTCCCCGGCATCGGGTGTAGGTTTGTATGAAGTTCTGTTGCAGTCCCAGATTTTTCTTCCGGTTGAATAGGACGATTTGTTCCGGGTACTTTTTTTGCCAGTCCTCGCAAATCTTTCCCGTACAGTCCGTACTGGCATCGTTCCCTATGACCAGTTCAAAGGGGAAGTTTGTCTCTTGCAGCATTACGCTGCGGATGGCCTCGTTGATGTAACGTTCCTGATTGTAGGTGAGCATCAGGACGCTGACTTTAAGTCCGGTATTATTGTTCATGTCCTTTTTTCTTTCGTATTAATTCCAGCGAGTCTTTCAGTATCTTCGAACCGGTGATATAGGCCGTACCTATATAAATGATCGTGCCGGCTGCCGCTTGTGTGACGAGCAGTAGCAACTGGTTCTCTATCCATCCGCCAATGGGCAGTAGCAATAAGGTCATCAGAATGCTGAGCCCTGCATATGGCAGTAAATCCATAAGTTGCATGGAAAAGCGGTATCCCGTGTAATGGGCGGTGTAAATCATATTGATAATGTATACCAGCAGGCGGGTGACTACAAGACCTGCTACCATCGTCAGCACATCTTCCCGATAGGTAAGCAGCACTACTGCCACAGTGAAGGCTATTTTGTAATATTCTATTTTGTATGCCGTCCGAACGTCCGCTTACTTTAATGAAATTATTGTTGATGGCAGTCAGTATGGTGAAGCAACCGCCAAGGCAGAGCAGTTGGAAGAAAGGAATGGAAGGCCACCATTCTTCTTTCAGCAGCAAGCGGATAACGGGACCTGCTGTAACGAACAGACCTGCCATGATGGGGAGTGTGATGAATGCCGTAAAACGGATGGTCTTGCGATAAGCCCTTATCAGCCTTTCCCGTTCGTTCTGGATGGTACTGAATATGGGAAAGGTGGCATTCTGTATACTTCCGTAAATCAGGCTGACACCCATATCGCACATTTTGTTTCCTTGCGTATAATATCCCAATTGTTTTTGCGGAAACAGTTTGCCGATGATAACAGAATAGATATTCAGGAAGCAGGTATTGATAAGGCTTGCCAATAACAGGCTTGAAGCGAATCCAAACAGTGACCGTATGACTGCGAAGCGGAAAGTCCGTTGCGGACGCCAGTTCTCGCGGCTCCATAGCAGGGTGGCGCGCGCTCCTGCCAGTATTACCGGTTGCAGGGCCAATGTCCATACTCCACAGCCGGTCAGTGCCATGGCAAGCGAGGCTATGCCCGAAACCGTCATGGAGTATAGGTTTATTTGCGTCAACGGTTTGAAGCGGATTTGCTTGTTCAGTATGGTGCTTTGTATGATAGTGAGCGCATTGATGGGAAGTGCCAGAAAAATGACAGCCGACAGTTCTACCAGTTTGGGCTGGTTAAAGAAGCGGGCTATCAGCGGGGAACAGCCCATCAGCACTCCATACAGCAGGATACTCATTCCCAGATTGAACCAGAAGACGGAACTGAACTCTTCTGCAGTAGTCTCTTTCTTCTGAATGAGTGCGGCACTGAATCCGCTGTCCAGTACGATATTGGCAATTGCGCTGAAAATGGCAAGCATCCCTACCAGCGCATAGTCTTTGACGGAGAGTATATTGGCTACGAGGATACCGACAATAAACAACAGAACTTGCTGGCCCATACGGTCCAGCAAGTTCCAGAGCAATGCTCCTATTGTTTTTTGTTTCAGTGAAGACTCGCTCATAAGGATTATTTCACTTCACTGCCGGGCTTTACTTCACGCAACAGTGAGGTTACTGCCAGTGAGCCGTCATAGTTTTCGGCAGAAAGTATCATGCCTTCGCTCACCAGTCCGTTCTTGAATTGGCGGGGAGCCAGGTTGGCGATGAACAGTACCTGCTTGCCTACCAGCTCTTCCGGTTGGTAGTGCTGGGCGATGCCGCTGACGATAGTACGGTTTTCCAGTCCGTCGGCTATCTTGAACTTCAACAGCTTCTTCATCTTGGGTACGGCTTCGCATTCCAATACGGTTCCTACGCGGATATCCAGTTTCTCGAAGTCCTCGAATGAGATAACGGGCTTGACAGGATTTGCTTTGTAACCGGCTGCCTCGTTTGCTTTCTTGGTGGCGAGCAGTTTGTCTACCTGTGCCTGGATAACATCATCCTCAATCTTCTCGAACAGCAGTTCGGGAGTTGCTAGTTGATGTCCGGCGGGGAGCAGGTCTGTATGGCCGAGCTCTGCCCAGTCGAAGCTGTCCATGTTCAGCATCTTGCGTAGCTTTTCGCTGCTGAACGGCAGGAACGGTTCGAAAGCGATGGCAAGGTTGGCAACCAGCTGCAGGGAGATATTCAGGATGGTGGCTACACGCGGCATGTCTGTCTTGGCAAGCTTCCAGGGTTCGGTATCTGCCAGATATTTATTACCGATACGTGCCAGGTTCATGGCTTCCTTTTGCGCATCGCGGAATTTGAATACATCGAGCAGCTTCTCCACTTCTTCTTTTACGTCGGCAAACTCTTTCAGCGTCTCGCGGTCGTAGTCGTTCAGTTCGCCTGCGGCGGGCACTACGCTGTCGAAGTACTTCTTGGTGAGTTGCAGGGCACGGTTTACGAAGTTGCCGTATACGGCTACCAGCTCGTTATTGTTACGTGCCTGGAAGTCTTTCCAAGTGAAGTCGTTGTCCTTAGTTTCCGGAGCGTTGGCTGTCAGCACATAGCGCAGCACATCCTGCTTGCCGGGGAAGTCTTCCAGATACTCGTGCAACCATACGGCCCAGTTGCGTGAAGTGGAAATCTTGTCTCCTTCCAGATTCAGGAACTCGTTGCTGGGCACGTTGTCGGGCAGGATGTAGCTGCCTTCCGCCTTCAGCATGGCCGGGAATACGATGCAGTGGAACACGATGTTGTCTTTTCCGATGAAGTGTACCAGACGCGTTTCAGGGTCTTTCCACCATTTTTCCCATGAGTCGGGCAGCAATTCTTTGGTATTGCTGATATAGCCGATGGGGGCATCGAACCATACATAAAGTACCTTGCCCTCGGCGCCTTCTACCGGAACGGGAATACCCCAATCCAGGTCGCGGCTCACGGCACGCGGCTGCAAGCCCATGTCGAGCCAGCTCTTGCATTGGCCATACACGTTGGGGCGCCACTCTTTATGGTCTTCCAATATCCACTGGCGCAACCATGCTTCATGTTTGTCAAGGGGCAGATACCAGTGCTTGGTTTCGCGCATTACGGGCTGGCTGCCGCTGATGGCGCTTTTCGGATTAATCAGGTCGGTAGGGCTGAGACTTGTACCGCATTTCTCGCATTGGTCGCCGTAAGCGCCCTCTGCGTGGCAATGCGGACACTCGCCGGTGATGTAGCGGTCGGCAAGGAAAGTCTTGGCTTCCTCGTCGTAGTATTGCATGCTGGTCTTTTCGATGAATTCGCCCTTATCGTACAGTTTGCGGAAGAATTCGGAAGCTGTATCGTGATGCGTTTTTGAAGTAGTACGGCTGTATACGTCAAACGAAATGCCGAATTCCTCAAAAGATTTCTTTATAAGCGTATGATAGCGGTCTACTACATCTTGCGGTGTAATCCCTTCTTTTTTGGCGCGGATGGTGATGGGCACTCCGTGTTCGTCGGAGCCGCCGATAAAGACCACGTCTTCTTTTTTCAGTCTCAGATAGCGGACGTAGATGTCGGCAGGTACGTACACCCCTGCCAAGTGTCCGATATGAACGGGGCCGTTGGCATAGGGCAACGCCGATGTCACGGTGGTACGCTTGAATTTCTTTTCCATTGTATCTATGTATCTCTTTTGTTATGAACGCTTTTAAGCAGTGCAAAGATAACGGTTTTCTCTTAAACCTACAAAAAGAGCCCTATATACTTCGTGTCCGGAATATTTCGTCTTTGGAAGAACAAGGATACGGTAATATTAAAAGGTTATCTTCTTGTCATTATGTATATAAATTGTATATTTGTGCGATTGTCGTACTTTACTAATATGAACAGACTATGATAACAAACCAATTGCTGCGTCCTGCCAGTATTGTGGTAGTGGGAGCTTCCAACAATGTACATAAACCCGGTGGAGCTATTTTGAGAAATCTGATTAATGGCGGTTATACCGGAGAACTGCGTGCCGTCAATCCGAAAGGAACAGAAGTACAGGGAGTTACAGCGTATGCTGATGTAAAGGATATTCCGGATACGGACTTGGCAATACTTGCCATACCGGCATCTCTTTGTCCGGATGCGGTAGAATTGCTTGCTGCGGAAAAGCAGGTACGTGCGTTCATCATTCTCTCTGCAGGTTTCGGAGAGGAAACGCATGAAGGGGCGTTGTTGGAAGACCGTATTCTGGAAACAGTGAATAAGTACGGCGCTTCATTAATAGGTCCCAACTGTATCGGGCTGATGAATACGTGGCATCATAGCGTGTTCAGCCAGCCTATTCCCAATTTGAACCCGCAGGGTGTTGATTTGATTTCCAGTTCCGGGGCCACTGCGGTGTTTATTCTGGAGAGCGCGGTAACCAAAGGTTGCAGTTCAGTTCCGTATGGTCTGTGGGCAATGCCAAACAGATTGGAGTGGAAGATGTGCTGCAATATATGGACGAGCATTTCGATGCTGAAAACGATTCCAGGATAAAACTGCTTTATATAGAAAGTATAGGCGACCCTGACAGATTGCTGTTCCATGCTTCTTCGTTGATAAGAAAAGGATGTAAGATTGCGGCTATCAAGTCGGGAAGTAGCGAGAGTGGCAGCCGTGCGGCATCCTCGCATACGGGAGCTATCGCCAGTTCCGATTCGGCGGTGGAGGCTTTGTTCCGTAAAGCAGGTATCGTGCGTTGCTACTCCCGTGAGGAGTTGACCACGGTAGGATGTATCTTCACTTTGCCGGAACTGAAAGGAAAGAATTTTGCCATTATCACCCATGCCGGCGGACCGGGGGTGATGCTGACCGATGCCTTGAGCAAGGGCGGACTGAATGTGCCGAAGCTGGAAGGTGAGCTTGCCGAAGAGCTGAAAAGCAAGCTTTTTCCGGGAGCTGCTGTTGGTAATCCGATAGATATTTTAGCTACGGGTACGCCTGAGCATCTGCGGCTTTGTTTGGAATATTGCGAGGAGAAGTTTGATAATGTGGATGCGGTAATGGCTATTTTCGGTACGCCGGGACTGGTCACCATGTTCGAAATGTACGATGTGCTGCATGAGAAGATGCAGACTTGCAGGAAACCGATATTCCCCATCCTTCCGTCCATTAATACGGCAGGAGCCGAAGTGGCCGCTTTCCTTGCCAAAGGTCACGTGAACTTTGCCGATGAAGTGACGTTGGGTACGGCTTTATCGCGCATTATGAATGCGTCGAAGCCGGCGAATAATGAAATAGAACTTTTTGGCGTGGATGTTCCGCGCATCCGCCGCATCATTGATTCCATCCCCGAAAACGGTTATATAGAACCGCATTACGTGCAGGCTTTGCTGCATTCTGCCGGTATTCCTGTAGTGGAGGAGTTTGTGTCTGCAAACAAGGAAGAGGTGCTTGCATTTGCCCGTCGTGCCGGATTCCCGGTAGTGGCAAAGGTGGTGGGGCCCGTGCATAAATCCGATGTAGGCGGTGTGGTACTGAATATAAAGAGTGAACAGCATCTGGCGTTGGAGTTTGAACGGATGATGCAGATTCCGGAAGTAACGGGTATCATGGTGCAGCCTATGTTGAAAGGAACGGAACTGTTTATCGGAGCCAAGTATGAGGAGAAATTCGGGCATGTAGTGCTTTGCGGCTTAGGCGGTATCTTTGTGGAGGTGCTGAAAGACGTATCCTCCGGTCTGGCTCCTTTGTCTTATGAAGAGGCTTATTCGATGATTCATTCGTTGCGCACCTATAAGATAATAAAAGGTACGCGCGGGCAGAAAGGGGTGAATGAGGACAGGTTTGCCGAAATTATTGTCCGCTTGTCCACTTTGCTGCGCTTTGCTACGGAAATTAAGGAAATGGATATCAATCCGTTGTTGGCCACGGAAAAGTACGTAATAGCAGTGGATGCCCGCATCAGAATAGAAAAGAACTGATTATACGTTAAAAGTCGGGTTGTTGTGCAGTATTTTGTTGGGATAGGCGTTTATAGGATATAACTTAGACTATAAACACACTATGAAGAGAGAAAAAGAACAATGGCTTAGAATTTTCAACGGCGTGATGTTCGGTGCATTGATTTTATTGGGGTTCGCATATTGCGATGAAAACAGTATGGGGGCAGGAAGTGAGAATTGTACTTCTTATGCCAAATATGAATTCAGAGGTAAAGTACTGGGAGAGAGCCAGCAGGTTGTGCCCGATGCCAGAATCCTGGTAAAGCATATAGCTTCTCCTGCCGACGGTTCATATGGCTATGCTGTTTTATCCGATACGGTTTATACCAAAGAAAACGGAGAGTATCTTTATCAGAATACCATAACCGGTTATCAGGACTTCCGTATTATCTGTGAGGACCTTACCGGGGTTTACCAGACCGATTCTGTGGATATAAAGATGAATCCGAAAGGTGGAAACGGCAGGTATGAAGGTAAAGATAACAGAGAGGTAGTCTTTAAACTGAAAAAGAGGGCTATATAAGACTGATACAGGGCTATCCGGCCCAATCTTCCCTGTCCAGGTTTCTGTATCCGATCGCTTCTGCCAAATGCGAGGGCTGTATCAGTTCGCAGCCCTCAAGATCGGCGATGGTGCGTGAAACTTTTAAGATGCGGTCGTAGGCGCGTGCCGAGAGGTTGAAGCGGTTCATGGCCGTTTTCAGCAGTGCCAGCCCTTTATCATCGGGACGGGCATAACGGGCAAGTAATTTGCTGTTCATCTGTGCATTGCAATATACACCGGGAATTTCGGCATATCTTTCGGATTGGGTCTGACGTGCGCGTACTACGCGTTCCCGAATGAGAGTGCTCGATTCACCGGGACGTGCATCCGACATCTTCTCAAAGGGAACGGGGATGACTTCGATTTGCAGGTCGATACGGTCGAGCAAAGGTCCCGAAATGCGGTTCAGGTATTTCTGTACTTGCCCCGGGCTGCATACGCAGGCTTTGGTAGGGTGGTTGTAGTATCCGCAAGGGCAGGGGTTCATGGATGCTGCGAGAATCAGGCTGGCCGGATATTTGACATTGCATTTAATTCGGGAAATGCTGATTTCCCGGTCTTCCAGCGGCTGGCGCAGTACTTCAAGTACATTTCGATTGAACTCCGGCAGCTCATCGAGGAATAAGACTCCGTTGTGTGCCAGGCTGATTTCTCCCGGTTGCGGGAAACTGCCGCCTCCTGTCATGGCTACAGTGGAAATTGTGTGGTGAGGAGCGCGGAACGGTCGTTTGGAGATAAGTCCGCTTTCCTGTTCCAGCTTCCCTGCAACAGAGTGTATCTTGGTGGTTTCAAGGCTTTCGCCCAATGTTAACGGGGGGAGGATAGAGGGAAGGCGCTTGGCAAGCATGGATTTTCCGCTGCCGGGAGCACCTATCAGTAGAATATTATGTCCGCCTGCAGCCGCTACCTCTAACGCGCGTTTTACGTTTTCCTGTCCTTTCACGTCGGAGAAATCCAGATCAAAGTCATTCTGTCGGGTATAGAACTCTTTACGGGTATCGACATGTACCAGCTCCAGTTCCTGTTTGTCGTTGAAGAACTCGATGACCTCTTTCAGGTTCTTTGCTCCGTAAACTTTCAGGTTATTTACAACAGCGGCTTCCCGTGTATTCTGCCTGGGTATGATGATTCCTTCAAAACCGAGTTCTCTGGCTTTTATGGCAATGGGCAGTGCGCCTTTAATGGGTTGCAGGCTGCCGTCGAGACTTAGTTCTCCCATTAACAGATAGCGGCTCAACTTGTCCGGTTTGATTACTTCGCTGGCACCTAATATGCCGATAGCCAACGGCAGGTCGTAGGCGGCGCCTTCTTTGCGGATATCAGCCGGTGCCATGTTGATGACGATATTGCTGGTAGGCATCCGGTAACCGTTTACTTGCAGTGCGGAAATGATGCGTTGGTGGCTTTCCTTGACAGCAGAGTCCGGCAAGCCGACGAGATAGAACATACAGCCTCTGGAGCTGTTGACTTCGATAGTGATGAGGGTTGCATCAATACCTTGAACAGCCGCTCCAAAAACTTTGATGAGCATGTAATTTGAGTGTTTAGTGATTAGGGTTTAGTGATTACCGATAGAAAAGTTATCGTTTCTTTTTCCTTTCGTTCTCTATTTCCCTCTTCTTTTCTTTTTCTTTCTTCTCTTGTTCTTCTATGTCTTTCAGCTTCTTCTCGATAGCCGCTTCGCTCAGGTTCTTTCCTTCAATCCTTCCGGAAGGGCTGAGCAGTACATTGGCAGGCAGGGTTCTTATGGCAAGTTGCTTTACAATTCCGGTCTCCCAGCCGGAAAGGTCGCATGCTTGCTCCCATTTCAGGGTGTCTGCTTCGATAGCCTTTTTCCACTTGTCTTTGTTAAGGTCTAAAGAAATTCCTAAAAGCGCAAATTTCTTATTTTTTTGTTCTTTCTTGTAGATTCTGCGGTAAACGGCATTGCTGTCGCGGCTCACGGTATCCCAGGAAGCCCAGAAGTGTATTAGCAGGTATTGGTCTTTGAAGTTCGAACGGGTTATCTGCTTCCCTTCGGCGTTGGGCAGGCGGAAGTAGGCGGCAGTCTTTCCGGTCGCAGCCTTTTCTTCTTCCTGGATGCGGTCGAGCAGCCCGTCGATATAGGGACGGTCTTTCAGTTCTCCCGTCATGTGCTCGGTCAGTTGTTTGATTAGGGTATAATCCGGCTTTTCTTTTTGTGCGAAGTACTTGTCAAGCAGGTAGATACTCGCTAAAGAGGAATGATGCTCATTGATAAATTTGCCGGCTTTCTCTTCCAGGACTTTTTCAGACGGTTTGCCCAATCCTTTCAGTTCTTTCCGGAAGGCGGTCAACTCTTCATTGTGCGGGTTGCCGGTTATTTCCATGCTGTTTAGTTCGGCAGCAGAGCCTTTTATGTGTATTTTGTCACCTTTATCCATGAAGAAAGGGTATCGGCTGCCGTCGCTGAACAACAGCCATGCAGCTACCAAGGTATCCGGAGAGAGTGTTTTCGAGAATTTGCCGTTCTCAACGGGCAGGGTATCCATGCGGTCGTACATTTCGTCTGCACCGTATATATATAAGGTGTCATTTCCCAAACCTTTGATTTCTCCGCTCAGACTGACTGTGTCGGAGCTTTTGCCACCGCAAGCGGATAGCATGATAATCAGGAAATATGCAAGATAAATATTCTTCATACGGCTTTCTTCTTCTGATACGTTGCTGCGAAAGTAGTTCTTTTTGGTGTGAATAAAAAAAAATGCCCGACATATTTCTATGCCGGGCACTTCTTTTCATCTTATAACCTTTATTATTTGATGATATTCATGAAGTCTGCATTCGTGAAGTATTTGGAGAATTCCAAATCAGAAGCAGCTTTCTTAGCCAGTGAAGAATCTTTGGCAACAGCTTTCTTCAGGTTGTCCATAACCATAGAAGAGTTGTTGGTTCTTGCACCTACAACAGCCATCAGGTAGTCAGTGTAAGCGTCCGGTTTAGCGATGCTTGACAATGTGCTCTTAGCCTTGTTGTAGTCCTTAGCCAGGATTTGTGCCAAAGCTGCACTGTTGGTCTTAGTGTCGCCAAATGCGTTAACGGCTCTGTCATATTGACCTTGAGCGATGTACAGGTTACCCAGAGCTTCGTTCAGTTCCTTAGTACCGGAAGCTTTGCCCAGGTAAGTTTCAGCTGCTGCCTTGTCGCCTTTTCTCAAAGCTACAAGACCCATGTTCATGTTAGCTTCAGCAGAATCCTTGATAGAAAGAGATTTCTTCAGGTAGCCTTCAGCCTTGTCCAAATCACCGGCTTGGTAAGCTAACTTACCGAGGTTGTTGTATGCACGGTAGTCGTTCGGGTAGATTTGAGTAGCTTTGGTGAAGATAGCTTCTTGCTTAGCAGGATCGTTAGTCAGAGTAGCTGCATACAGCAGTTCTTCGATGTTCAGTTGCTTAGCATCGCTGTCAGCCAAAGATGCGATTTCTTCGTCAGACTTACCGATTACGTCATAGTTCAAAGTCAGACGAGAACGACGCAGTTGCGGAAGGATTTCTTCTGCCAAAGTGCTGTATACAGAAGAGATATTCTTGATTTCCTGTTCTCTTTGTTCAGGATCAGAGTACATTGACAAAACGCGGAGAATCAACTCTTTATCCTGGATGTTGGATTTGCTGACCAGTTCCTGGAAACCTTCCCAGTCCTGTGCAGTATATTTAGTATCTACAGCTGCTTCGATTTTGCTCTTCTTCAAATCCTTGTTGATAACTTTGGCTGTATTGTTCTGACGGTTTTCAGCCAGGCCTGTATTCAGCTCAACGCCACCATCGGGAGAAGCGTATGCAGAGATTTCGATGTTGCTGATCTTCTTGTTGGCAGCTTCGTTGATGTTCTTAACTTCTTCGTTGAATGCTTTGGCAGTTTTCAACTCACTTGAACGGATGTTAGCCTGTTGAATCAGGAACATGATGTTTGCATCATATTTTTCTTTGATTACGCGTTGGAAAGCGTCGTCACCGTTAGCAGGATTAGCGCTGCCCAAAGTCTGGCCAACCAGTTCAGAAGTAGAGATAACACCGTCGGCTACTTTTACAGCAGGGATAGTAACTTCTTTCTTTCCGACTTTAGCTTTGAATTCCAAGTACAATTCAGACTTAGCCATTTCGGGAACATAGTCGAAAGAAGTCTTCATTGTGTAGCTACCACCAGCCTTGTAAGAGATAGTCTGGTCGTTGCCTTCTACTTTTTCACCCTGGAATACGGCAGGCTGACCTTTAGCTTCGCCGCCTTCCCATCTCAAAACCGGAGTAACTTCCACTACAGCTTTTTTCTTGAAATACTTTTCAGGGAATTTACCGTTAATTGTAGCAGGTACCTTACCGCCTACGGCTTCCAATACTTGCGGAGTCACTGTGAAATAGTCAGAAGACAGTTCACCCATTTTGCTGCTGCATGATGTCAAAACAGCAACAAGTGCCACTAACAAAGGCAGATACAATTTTTTAGTCATTTTAGATATAAATTAATTGTTTGTAATTGAAATTTGTCCATTCACAATTAGTTGCTATATTCCTATATATATAGCTTTGCAAAGATATTAATTCTCTTGGCAATTTGTTAATAATACTATCACATTTATTATAATTTAATAAACGCCATGCTCTTTCCTGTATTTAATATTGCGGGGATGATGCTCGATAATTTCGCTTCGGAGTCTGTTCCGGTCGATATGTGTATAGATTTCAGTGGTGGCGATGGATTCATGTCCCAACATGCACTGGATGGCCCGCAGATTGGCGCCGCCTTCCAGCAGATGGGTGGCGAAGGAGTGGCGGAACGTATGCGGACTGATATTCTTGGTGATGCCGGCTTTTTCCGCCAGCTCTTTTATCATGTGAAACACCATGATGCGGGAGATATTATTACCCCATCGTGCCAGAAATACGTAATCCTCGTATCCTTTCTTTATTTTCCCCAGGTTGCGGTCTGCAAACCAATACTTTATCTCCTTGATTGCACGAGGCGAGATAGGTACTAAACGCTGTTTGCCGCCTTTGCCTTCTACCTTAATAAACCCTTCCTCAAAATAGAGGTCGGAGATTTTCAGGTTACACAGTTCCGACACGCGTAACCCGCAGCTGTACAGTGTCTCCAGGATAGCCCGGTTGCGTTGTCCCTCTTTCTTCTCCATGTCTACGGTGGAAATGATTCTGTCGATTTCTTCAACGGTGAGTACTTCCGGTAGCCTGAACCCGATTTTGGGACCTTCCAGCAGCTCGCTCGGGTCGGCTTCCTGATAGTCGGCAATCACCAGAAAGTGGAAGAACGATTTGATTCCGGAGAGTATCCGGGCCTGGGAACGGGGATGGATACCGATGTCGTGGAGTCCTGCGGCAAAGCGTTGCAAATCATCCGGTGTTACGTCCGGAATTTCTATATTCTCTCCTTCCAGAAAGTGCAGAAGTTTCTGTAGGTCCGTCATATAGGCATCGAGCGTATTGGGCGAAAGCGCTTTCTCCAGCCTGAGATATTGCTGATACTTTCTGATTATCACCGCTCGTTTTTCCTTATTCGTCAAATTCTCTTCTACTTTCATTACTTTTTCCTATCTTTGCACCTTGAAAGAATGTTCTCTGTGGACAAAGGTATAAAAAAATGTGTTATGAGAATACAGATTATTAACGGCCCCAATATAAATCTGTTGGGTAAACGCGAACCTTCCATTTATGGCAGTGTTACTTTTGAAGACTACCTTGCCGGACTCCGTGAAAAGTATGCGGATGTACAGATAGACTATTTCCAATCCAACATCGAAGGAGAGTTGATAGACAAGATACAGCAGGTGGGTTTTGATGCGGACGGCATCATCCTGAATGCGGGGGCCTATACCCATACGTCCATTGCCCTGCAAGATGCGATCCGGTCGGTCACTGCTCCGGTGATTGAGGTTCATATCTCCAATGTGCATGCCCGGGAGTCGTTTCGCCACGTATCCATGATAGCTTGTGCCTGCCGGGGTGTTATTTGCGGCTTTGGGCTGAACTCCTACCGTCTGGCATTGGAAGCGTTAAAGGAATTATTAATATAAAATAGGTATAAGATTATGCTATTGAAACAGACAAAAATCGTTGCAACGATTTCCGATCAGCGTTGCGATGTTGATTTTATAAAACAGTTGTTCGACGCAGGTTTGAACGTAGTACGTATGAATACGGCTCATGCAGGCCGCGAAGGTTTCGAGAAGCTGATAGCTAATGTGCGTACGGTTTCCAACCGCATCGCTATCCTCATGGATACGAAGGGTCCCGAAGTGCGTACGACTGTCCTTGACGAGCCTATTCCCTTCAAGGCAGGCGATCGTGTAAAAGTGGTAGGCAATCCCGACCGGCAGACTACCCGCGAATGTATCTCCGTTTCTTATCCCAACTTTGTACACGACCTCAATGTGGGCGGTCATATCCTTATCGACGACGGTGACCTGGAACTGGTTGTTGTGGAAAAGAATGCCGACCACCTGCTGTGCGAGGTGCAGAATGAAGCTACTTTGAGCAGCCGCAAGAGTGTCAATGTGCCGGGTGTACGCATCAACCTGCCTTCACTGACGGAAAAAGACCGCAACAATATCCTCTACGCCATCGAGAAAGACATTGACTTCATCGCTCACTCTTTCGTGCGCAACAGACAGGATATTCTGGATATAAAGGCTATTCTCGATGCCCACAACAGCGACATCAGAATCATTGCCAAGATTGAGAACCAGGAAGGTGTGGACAATATCGACGAGATTCTCGAAGTAGCCGACGGTGTTATGATAGCTCGTGGCGACCTGGGTATCGAAGTTCCGCAGGAACGTATTCCGGGTATCCAGCGTTTGCTGATTCGCAAATGTATCCTTGCCAAGAAGCCGGTTATCGTTGCCACGCAGATGCTCCATACCATGATTTCCAACCCGCGTCCTACCCGTGCGGAAGTTACCGACATCGCCAACGCCATCTATTACCGTACGGATGCTTTGATGCTGAGCGGCGAGACGGCTTACGGCAAATATCCGGTTGAAGCTGTCAAGACAATGACGAAAGTTGCCGCCCAGGCGGAAAAAGACAAACTGGCGGATAACGACATCCGTATTCCTTTGGACGAAAACAGCAACGATGTAACGGCTTTCCTTGCCAAGCAAGCGGTAAAGGCCACTACGAAGTTGAAAATTCGCGCCATCATCACCGACAGTTACAGCGGCCGCACTGCCCGCAACCTTGCTGCATTCCGCGGCAAATACCCGGTGCTCGCCATCTGCTATAAGGAAAAGACCATGCGTCACCTGGCGCTTTCATACGGTGTGGAAGCTATCTACATGCCCGAACTTGCCAACGGGCAGGAATACTACTTCGCCGCTCTCCGCCGCCTGCTTCAGGAAGGCCGTCTGCAACCTACCGACATGGTGGGCTATCTGAGTAGCGGTAAAGCCGGTACGCAAACATCCTTCCTTGAAATCAACGTAGTGGAAGATGCCCTGAAACATGCTGAAGACAGTGTACTTCCGAACAGTAACAGATACTTGTAAAATTATAAATTGAGAATTAAAAAATGACAGTCTGCTGGCAGACATTTGTTTTTTTAATTCTCAATTCTCAAATTATATGACTTTAGACGAATATATCCTGCAACACATCGATGAAGAGGGCGACTATCTGAAAGCTCTTTATCGCGATACGCACCTCAAGTTGCTATATCCCCGCATGGCTTCGGGACATTTGCAGGGGCGTATGCTCAAGATGTTTGTTAGGATGATTCGTCCCCGGCAGGTGTTGGAGATCGGGACATATAGCGGATACTCCGCGCTTTGCATGGCAGAGGGGTTGCCGGACGACGGAATGCTGCATACGTTTGAAATCAATGACGAGCAGGAAGACTTTACCCGTCCGTGGTTGGAGAACTCGCCTATGCCGATAAGATAAAATTCTATATAGGTAATGCTTTGGAACTTGTTCCCCGGCTGGACATCACTTTCGACCTTGCTTTCATCGACGGTGATAAGCGCCGTTACATTGATTATTACGAGATGGTATTGGCGCGTCTTTCGGACGGCGGTTATATCATTGCCGACAATACCTTGTGGGACGGGCACGTTCTTGAAGAACAGCCGCATCGCACGGACTTGCAGACCATCGGGATAAAGGCCTTCAATGATCTGGTTGCCGCAGATAATCGGGTGGAGAAAGTTATACTGCCGTTGCGCGACGGACTGACGATTATACGTAAGAAATAATAAAGTTTGCATCCTCCCCCTTCACCCTTCACAATCCCTTTGCATCATCCTGTTCATGGGATTCTGCGGGTGAAGGGGGAGGATGCTTTTATTTTTTAAGCAACCGCTTGCTCAAGTACCGCACAGGATACCACACCGAGAGGAACCCTACGGTGATAACCGTTACGAATACCAGTATGATGTCCGTTGCATGCACGCTCACCGGATAGGCGTCCACTACAAAACTTCCGTTGCCGCCGCCCAGCGATATAAGTCCGAAGCGTTGTTGCAGGAAACACAGCAGCAGCCCTAATACAATCCCGGTAATTGCTCCGAACACCGAAATCAGCCGTCCTTCAAAAAGGAAGATACGGGCTATCAGCCGGTCATCGGCGCCCAGATTGCGTAGCGTCTCCGTATCTTCGCGCTTATCCAGTATCAGCATGGACAGCGAACCGATAACATTGAAGCAGGCAATTGTAAGTATAAAGGTAAGGAACAGGTAGGAGATGAGTTTCTCAATCTCCATGATACGGAATACATCCGCTTGCTGCTCGTAGCGGTTTTGCACGATGAAGCGATCGCCCAGGATGCGTTCCATTTTCTTCTGCACGGCATCGGTGTTGCTGCCCGGTTTCAGTTTCAGTTCGATGGCGGAGACTTCCGTGTCATAATTGAACAGCCGCCGGGCAAAGCCCAAGGATGTGAGGATATAGCGTGAGTCGTATTTCTGCTGGTTGACAACAAACACCGCTCCCGGCGAGAACAGATAATCCTGGTTGAAAGCCGCCGACGGATTGGCGATGTTGACACGTACATTCCTTTTAGGTGCATACACCCGCAACGGGTCGACAAACTGAAGTCCCGTGCCCAGCTCGGACACCAGCTCCACACCCATAAAGCCGTAGTCCACAACGGAATCGTTCAGAATGAACTTCCCCGTACCGTACAGCAGGCTGTCTATGGATGTCAGTTGCTCGAAGTTATCCTCCACTCCCTTGATGACGGCCATTGCCTGGCGGTCCTTGTACTGCACCATGGCATTCTCTTCCAGTGTTTCCGTCCACACGTCAATCTCGGACAGGGCGCGTACTTGCTGCACGCGCGATTCGAGCGGGTCGAACACCTTTCCTTCCCGAACGGTGATTTTCAGCTCCGGGTCGAAAGCCGTGAAGAACCCCGCTACCATATCCTGAAATCCGTTGAATACGGACAATGTGCACACCAACGCCAATGTAGCCAACGCCACCCCGCATACCGAGATGCCGGATATAATATTAATGGCATTATGCTTCTTCTTAGAGAAGAGATAACGGCGGGCTATAAAAAAAGGAAGATTCATGGTTGGGGATTAACCACTATTTCAGTAGTTCATCGATTCTTTCCAGATAATCCAGCGAGTCGTCCACGAAGAACTTCAGTTCGGGAATAATGCGCAGTTGGTGACGTACGCGGGTTCCCAGTTCAAAGCGGATGGACTTCATGTTGGCATTGACGTTCTTGATGATTTCTTCGCTCCGTTCAGAGGGGAAAACGCTGAGGTAGGCGCGTGCCACGCTCATATCGGGACTGATGCGTACGGCGCTGACTGAAATCAGTATGCCGGGCATTGATTTGGTCTGTAACAGGAAGATGTCGCTCAACTCCTTTTGGAGCAGGCGGGCTATTTTATTCTGTCTGGTAGTTTCCATACTCTATCGTTTTTTTGATTTGAAAAGCAAAGTTACTGAAATATATCGTTCTGCCGGTGATTTATACCATTTTTTTCATTCTTTTCCTTGTAGGAGAATCTGATTTATGACGTTGCAGGATTGTATTTTCATCTATACGGTATTCGCTTCGGCTACCGGGAACATCAGGTGTTGACTACTGTCAACAGAGCTGTTTACTGCTGTCAACGGATCGGCTGGCTATTGTCAACCGGGCTGTTGACAGTAGTCAACATCCGATGTTCTTCCTGAGAAAAAAGAATTCTCTCTATAGCAATACCTGATTTTCTCTGTATGTCTTTGTTATAAGGCTGTGAGGAAAAGCGTACTGCGCTATAGAAAGAAGTACGTATTGCTCTGTTATATTGGATACAACCCGGCTGCCCCGTAGATTCTATCTACTCTTGCGCTTTTTTGCGTGCAATCAGCGCAACTGCCGCGATCCGATTACCAGCAGTGCCAGTGCTCCGTAGGCAATGCCTTCCGTTACATGCAGACTTTTGGGGTCGAAGCGCATCTCAACGGTATGCTTGCCGGCAGGGATATACAAGGCGCGCAGTACATAATCCGCACGTCCCAGTCCGGCAGGTTTCCCGTCAATGGTTACTTGCCAGCCGTGCGGGTAGTATATCTCGGAGAATACGGCAATGCCGTCTCCCGCGTTTTCCGTTTCGTAAACCAGGTGGTTGGGTTCATAGCTCGTCAGGCGGATGGCGGAAAGGCTGTCTTTATGAGCCTCTGAAATCCCTTTCAGCACATCCTTGAAACGGGCATCGACAACGGCGGTTTCGGTGGGAAGAATGGTTTTGAGCGCATCAATCTCCTCATTGGCATTGTTTACGTATTGCACGTTCTTCACAAACCAGGCGTTGCCGTTGGCATAAGGGTTGAGGACGGGAACGGTCTGTCCCTGCTGTCCGGCGGGGAGGATGAAGTACTTCGTGTTCAGCATGTTCAGTACACGGAACTTGGAGGCATCCACACTGTCCATTTCTCCGCCTGCGGCGGCTATCGCTTGATAGGCAGCCTGCATTTCGGGAGAGATGTGACGTTCTATCAGTTCCTGGTAGCGACGCAGTTTGGCGGCATGGTATCCGCCTATGTTCTTATGCCAGTAGGAAGTGTTGTTCTCGTTGAAGGCATCGGTTGCAAAGTTCAGTACGCGGTAGTCCGGGCTTTTGTCCTGCAGGATGAGTTCGTCGGTCTTGGTTTTGCTGAACGTTTCCGTTTGGATGGAACGGGGCACGAACTGCTCGTCGTGCAGGTAGCGTTTGTTTACACTCCACATATCTACAAGGCAGAGAGCCGTAATGCCTGCAACGGTCAGCGACTGCCGCAGCTTGCCTGCCGCGTGGAGCCAAAGCAGCGCGCATCCGATGCAGATGATGATGAAGCTCCGCAATGCGTCGGCGCTGACAAGCGCACCCCGCATTTCTGAGAGATTGGCAAGGATGCCGGACAGTTCATTGGCGGGTATCATCTGCTGGTCGACGGCATTTTGCAGCATCTGCGCTTCTTGTGCGGGCACGAAGCCGGAGCCGAGGCTACCCGGCGCTACGGTAAGCAGCAGGGCTACACCGGCGGTCAGCGCAAGGCTGATGCCGAACGCTTTCTTGTTCGCTTTCCATATTCCGGGTTCTTCCAACACGCGCTTCAAGGCAAAGATTGCCAGCAGGGGAATGGTGAATTCCGCTATGACGAGGATGGATGATACGGCGCGGAACTTATTGTACATCGGGACGTAATCGATGAAGAAGTCCGTCAGCGGCATGAAGTTCTTGCCCCATGCCAGAACGATGGAGAAGAAGGTTGCTCCCAGCAACGCCCATTTCAGGGGGCCTTTTACGATAAAGCAGCCCAGCACGAAGAGGAACAGTACGAATGCGCCCACATAAACGGGACCGGCGGTCCAGGGCTGGCTGCCGAAGTATTGCGGGAGTGAGTTGTACAGGCTTCCGTACATTGGATTGGCCTTTTCCATGGCGGCTTCGCTCTGGCTGAGGGGGGCGGAGGAGGAACCGCCTTTGAAGTTGGGAACGAGCAATGTCCAGGTTTCGCCGATGCCGTAGCTCCAGTTGGTGATGTAGTCGCGGTCCAGTCCGCTGCTGGTTTGCTTGGCAGCATCACCGGTCTGCACCAGCTCGCTCTTGCCGCGCATGGTTTCCTTGCTGTACGTATAGGTGTGGTAGAGGTTGGAAAGGTTGGCGGCCACACCGATAAGGGCGGCAACCAGCAGTACGGCGCTTGCCTTGAAGAACCGGGGAAGCGTCTTGTTGCGCCACGCATCTTCAAAGTATGCTCCTGCGATGAACAGGATGACGAACAAGAAGTAATAGGACATCTGCACATGGTTCGACATGATTTGTAGGGCGATGAAGAAGGCTGTGAGTATGCCGCCTGCCAGCAGCTTGCCCCGGTAGGCGAGCACGATGCCCGCTATTGTGGGCGGGATGTAGGCAAGGGTGATGAACTTCCAGATGTGTCCTGCCGAAATCAGAATGAAGAAGTAGGACGAGAAGGCCCACATGATGCCGCCCAAGCCTGCCAGCCATGCCGGTATGCCGAATGCCCGCAGCAGGATGTAGAAGCCCAGCATCAGGATAAACGTCAGGTTGACGTAGGTGGGCAGGAAGAGCTGGTATATTTTCTGTGTCCATTGCAGCGGTACGGTAGAGTCGTAGGACGGGGATATCTGGTAGGTAGGCATTCCGCCGAAAAGGGAATTGGTCCAGCGGGTGCGTTCGCCTGTCTGTTCGTAATACTCTTTGGCTTCTTGTCCGGCGCCGGCTCCGGCGGCGGTGTCGTGCTGGAACAGAATACGTCCTTCTATATCCGCCGGAAAAAAGTAGGCGAAAGAAATCAGGACGAATGCCAGGATGGCAATTAAGTCGGGAAGAATCTTCTTTATCATCTTTGCTGGGTTATGGTTTATGTGGGGAGAGCCGAAAGGGTGAGGAGTCGACTCCCTTGACTCCTAATCTGAATTTCAGCGGCAAACTTATACATAAATATTGATTTATGCACCAGTTGGATAGATAAATCTGCTGAAATATCGTACCTTTGCCTTCCCTAAATCATATAATTCATAAATCTGAAATTTGGAAATCGGTAAGCATGACGATAGGTGTTATCAGTGCAATGGATAGCGAACACCGCCAACTGGCGGAACGTTTGCAGGAGAAGAAGGTAGCGGATTACGGGAATCTGCACTATGTGGAAGGTATGCTTGGCAGCAACCGCGTGATACTTACGCAATGCGGCATCGGTAAGGTGAATGCGGCGGTTGGAGCTACGGAGCTGATACGCCGTTTTGCCCCGGACTGCATTGTGAGTACCGGTGTGGCGGGCGGCATCGACGCTTGCCTCAAGGTGACGGATGTAGTGGCGAGCGACTCTCTGGCGTACCATGATGTATGGTGCGGTGACGGTAACGAGTACGGTCAGGTGCAGGGATTGCCTGCAGTGTACAAGGGGTGCGCCCCGCTTTTGGAACATGCTTTGTCTCTGAACAAGACCGGATTGGAAAGCCGTATTCATAGCGGACTGATATGTACCGGCGACCGGTTTATCACCAACCGCACAGAGCTGGATGCCATCAAACGCCGCTTCCCGGCTGGACTGGCTGTCGATATGGAGTCTGCTGCCATTGCGCAGACCTGCTATCTGTACGGCATTCCTTTCCTCAGCTTCCGTATCATCAGCGATACGCCGGGCGTGGAGGACCACTCTTCGCAATATGCCGATTTTTGGGGTACGATGGCGGAACGTTCTTTCCTTACGACATGGACTTTCCTTTCCACCCTGCCCGACAACTTATAACTCATAACTCACAACTTATAACTTATGAAGAAAATACCCAGCTTTACCATCGATCACATCCGTTTGCTGCGCGGTATTTACGTATCGCGCAAGGATGAAGTGAACGGAGAAGTCATCACGACTTTTGATATCCGTATGAAAGAGCCCAACCGTGAACCGGCATTGGGACAAGGCGCCCTGCACACTATCGAGCATCTGGCTGCCACCTACCTGCGCAATGAACCGCAATGGCAGGACAAGATTATCTATTGGGGCCCCATGGGCTGCCTTACCGGCAATTATCTGCTGATGAAAGGCGACTTGCAGCCGCAGGACATCGTACCGCTGATGCAGGATACGTTCCGCTTTGTTGCCGGATATGAGGGCGAAGTTCCCGGTGCTGCTCCGCAGGATTGCGGTAATTACCTGCTCCACGACCTTCCCATGGCAAAATGGGAGTCTGCCAAGTATTTGCATGAAGTGCTGGAACAGATGACGGAAGAGAATATGAACTACCCCGAGAAAGCGGAGTGAGTGGTTGAATGAATGTTGAAAAATACATTTATGTTAAGAGTATCTGTCATTCAGAGCTTCTTTGCGATGCTCTGAATGACAGATAGTATAAGCTAATTCCCCATATTTACTTGGTTTACTCCTAACTGCTTAAATAATTTCTATTCCTTGCTCCTTGCAAAGTTGCAGCCCTATGTCTTTCAGCTTGAATTTCTGTATCTTACCGCTTCCTGTCATGGGGAATTCTTTGATGAAGAAAATATATTTGGGAATCTTGTAACGGGAAATCTTGCCGATGCAGAAGTCGCGTACATCCGATTCGTGCAGGTCTGCCCCCTCGTGCCGGATAATGAATGCGCCGACCGCTTCGCCGTACTTCTTGGAAGGGATGCCGGCTACCTGCACATCCTTGACGCCTTCCAGTTGATAGAGAAACTCTTCGATTTCGCGCGGATAGATATTTTCACCGCCGCGGATAATCATGTCTTTGATACGTCCGGTGATGCGGTAGTTGCCGTCCTCGTCTTTCACGCCCAAGTCTCCGGAGTGCAGGAAACCGTTCTTGTCGATGACTTCGGCTGTGGCTTGCGGATTCTTATAATACCCTTTCATGGTGTTGTAACCGCGGTTGCACATTTCACCCTGCACGCCTACCGGGCACTCTTCGCCGGTTTCCGGGTCGATGACTTTCACTTCGGTATGCTCAAAGTCGCGTCCTACGGTGTTGCAACGTACATCGAACGAGTCGTCTATTCGCGTGGCGGTCATGCCGGGAGCGGCTTCCGTCAGGCCGTAAACGCTGGTTACTTTCATGTACATCTTTTCCTCTACCTGCTTCATCAGCTCGACGGGGCAGAGAGAGCCGGCCATGATACCCGTGCGCAGGCTGGACATATCGAACAGGTCGAACATCGGATGGTGCAGCTCGGCTATGAACATCGTGGGTACGCCGTAGAGTGCGGTGCATCGTTCTTTGTGGATGGATGCAAGCACCACCAACGGGTTGAAGCGTTCCACCATGACTTGTGTACAGCCGTGGGTAAGGCAGTTCATCGTGGCAAGCACCACGCCGAAGCAGTGGAACAGGGGGACGCAACAGCAGAGTTTGTCAGCGGCGTGAATTTCATATGCTCGCCGGTAAGGAAACCGTTGTTAGTGATGTTGTAGTGGGTAAGCATTACCCCTTTTGGGAATCCGGTAGTGCCCGAAGTGTACTGCATGTTTACTACGTCGTGGCAACTTACCCGGCTTTTGAGCTCATTCAGACGGGTGTCTTCCACGTTGTCGCCTAAAAGCAGAATTTCGGAAGTGTTGTACATGCCCCGGTGCTTCTCCTGCCCTACGTAGATTACATTTTTCATATAAGGGAAACGCTCGCTTTTCAGATGTCCGCGTTGGCAGGTTTTCAGTTCCGGAAGCATGGTGTAGGTCATCTGTACAAAGTCGCTGTCTTTTTCGCCGTTGACGATGCAGAGCGTATGCATATCCGAGTTCTCGCACAAGTATTCCAGTTCGGCTTGTTTATAGTTGGTGTTTACCGTTACGTAGACTGCACCTATCTTCGCGCAGGCATATAATAAGGTAAGCCAGTCCGGTACGTTTGCTGCCCAGATGCCGACGTGTGTTCCCCGTTCCACGCCGATAGCGATAAGTCCTTTTGCCATGTCGTCCACTCTGCGGTTGAACTGGTTCCAGGTGAAGCGCAGATTACGGTCGGAGTAAACAATATATTCTTTGTCAGGTGTAGTTGTGGCCCAATGCTCCAGCCATTGGCCAAGCGTTCTTTCGTATAACATAACGATGCTAATTAACGTATGAAGTATGAAATATAAGAGGGTATGTCAAAATTAAAATTCGCTTGCCGTTTGTTTCTTTTAGGCACGGATTACACGGATTTCATGGAAAAAAGAACAAAGAAAATCTGTGTTTCCGTAGAATCCGTGTAATCCGTGCCTAAAAGAAATCATCAAGTGTATTTTGACACACTCCCTTATGCCTTATACTTATCAGATTGGTGTATAAATTACTGCAAGTATTTTGGCTGCCTGCCCTTCATAGGCGTGTACGTGGTGCGGAACGATGGAATCGTAATAGATGCTGTCACCTTCTTCGAGCAGGTAGGTGTGCTTGCCGTAGCTGATTTCCATGGTTCCTTCCATAACCATGATGAATTCTTCGCCTTCGTGTGAGGAAAGTACGAAATCGCTGTCGTCCGTGGGAGCTACGTCGATGATGAACGGCTCCATGTGGCGGTCTGCTTTTGATTTGGAAAGAGAGTGGTACTCCATGTGTTTGCGCGAGTGGATGGCGTTGTTGGAGAAGCTGATGCTGTCCTTTGCTTCCGACTTGCGGCATACCACAGGACCGTTCTCGTCCTGGTCGTCAAGGAATGTGCCGAGACGCACGCCCAGTACGCGGGCTATTTTGATGAGCGGAGCCAATGAAGGCAGGTCGATATTGTTTTCGATGCGTTCGATTTGTTCGATGGCGAGCCCCGAACGTTGCGCCAACTCTTCCATGCTGATGGACTGGCTTTCGCGGAGTGATTTGATTTTTTCTCCTACAATCTTACTTGTATCCATAATGATAGTATTTTCAGTCTAAAAGGTTATGATTAATAGCTGTAAATTGCAAAAATAAGATATTCTTTTACTTGGTGCAACATTCTATGACGAAAAGTTTGCTTATGGTCTTTGCAGGTGTACAGGAGATTTTGTCTGTATGCCATCGCTATTCCGGCTTTCTCAGAGCAAGAGTGATATTCGCAGACGTATGGTTTATGATTGCATGAAGCCCGATAGAGGTTCCTTACTCTTTTATATCCAACTCTCCGGAGTATGAAATGGCTTGTCTGTTCATCGGCTGGATATGTATGTTGGCCGAACCGTCGGAATAGATAGTAAGGCTGTATTCATATTTATCTTCTTCGTTGCCGGTTTTGAAATCAATCCGGGTTTTTCCTTTTTTGAGACTTTCTTTCCTGTATCCGGTTATCGGGGCATTAAATATCAATCCTTTCCCGCCGCCGTAAGGTACATTGTATGCCACTCCGAAGTAGGGCAGGTAAGAAAAGACGGAGTCATTCCTGATTTCGATGGAGTAGTCGGATGTCAGGGCGCGGCTGCGACCTTTCATGGGTTGCATATAGTCTACGTTGATTTTGTAGTGATCGGCATTTATCGCTTCCCTGACGTTACGTTCGGTCTGTGCTTTCTTTTCACTCCGGCTTTGTGCTGTTGCGGATTGCATGGCAAACATTCCCGACAAACATAATAGAATTAATTTAGCTGTTTTCATCGTTGTTTGGTTTTAGGTACCAACAAAGATAAAGAGAATGTTTTTGAGAAGTAAAACAGATTCAGTATTTTTGTATGAGAATAAAGATTATTAAGTATGGTATATATTGAAACTCCCCGTTTGATATTGCGCGATTGGAAAGAAGAAGACTTCGTTCCTTTTGCAGAGATGAACGGGAATCCGTCTGTCATGGAGTTCTTTCTGCATCCTTTGTCCGGGGAAGAGTCGCGCAATCTTTTTGATACTGTCAGGAACGAGTTTCTTCAGTACGGATATGGCGGATATGCCATTGAGCAAAAGTCCGATGGAGCCTTTGTGGGTTTTACGGGCTTTCATAACTTTATGTTTGATGTGGACTTTGCTCCGGGTATTGAGATACTGTGGCGATTGAAGCAGGAATATTGGGGTCGGGGATATGCTACCGAAGCGGCGAAGTCATGTCTGGCTTATGCCAAGGAGAATCTTCCGTTTTCTATGGTCCGGGCTTTTACTTCGCTGACCAATAAACGTTCGCAACAGGTGATGCAGAAGATAGGGATGGAATTTGAAAAGAATTTTATGCACCCAGCAGTGCCCGACGGGCATCTGCTGAAAGAGCACGTACTCTATAAGATACAATTGTAATAGGCTTTTAAAACCCTTGTACAGGGAAGACAGTGATAAAAGTAAAACGGCGATATTCTCATTGGAAAATACCGCCGCTTTAATAAGTTTACCGCAAGTAAATTACTTACGCAAGCCGAGTTCCTGAACAATGGCACGATATCTGTTGATGTCGCGGTCTTTCAGGTAGTTCAACAGCGCGCGGCGCTTACCTACCAACATTGTCAAGGCTCTTTCTGTACTATAATCCTTTCTGTTGAGCTTCATATGCTCAGTCAGATGAGCAATACGGTATGAAAACAAAGCTATCTGGGCCTCTGCTGAGCCAGTATCAGTGTTAGACTTCCCGTATTTGCCGAAGATTTCTTGCTTTTTAGCAGCGTCTAAATACATAGTGTTTAATTAAAAAGTTGATAATTCTTTTCTCTTTCGAGCGTGCAAAGATAGATATTATCTTTTATATTGCAATGATATTCAGCAAAAAAATCTTTTCTCTGTGATGTATATACTGTAAAATTCGTACCTTTGCGGTCAAATAATAGGTATTATATGCAAAATATTAGAAACATTGCAATTATTGCCCATGTCGATCATGGGAAAACGACGCTTGTAGACAAGATGCTTTTGGCCGGAAACCTTTTCCGCAGCAACCAGAGCACAGGTGAATTAATGTTGGATAACAATGACCTGGAGCGTGAACGAGGTATAACAATCCTTTCCAAAAACGTTTCTATCAGCTATAAAGACACCAAGATTAACATTATTGATACTCCGGGACACAGCGACTTCGGTGGCGAAGTGGAACGTGTGTTGAACATGGCCGACGGATGCATTCTGTTGGTGGATGCTTTTGAAGGCCCGATGCCGCAGACCCGTTTTGTATTGCAGAAAGCTTTGCAGATCGGTTTGAAACCTATTGTTGTAGTCAACAAGGTGGACAAGCCCAACTGTCGCCCCGAAGAAGTCTATGAAATGGTGTTCGACCTGATGTTCAGTCTGGAAGCTACGGAAGAGCAGTTGGACTTCCCCGTTATCTACGGTTCGGCAAAGAACAACTGGATGAGCACGGATTGGCAGAAACCGACGGACAATATCTATCCGTTGCTGGACTGCATTCTGGAGAACATTCCCGCTCCTACACAGTTGGAAGGTACGCCGCAGATGCTGGTGACCTCATTGGACTACTCCTCTTATACCGGCCGTATCGCCGTAGGTCGTGTACATCGCGGTACTTTGCGGGAAGGCATGAACGTGTCTTTGGCAAAGCGCGACGGTACAATCGTCAAGTCGAAGATTAAAGAACTGCATACGTTTGAAGGTATGGGCCGTGTGAAGGTATCGGAGGTATCTTCCGGTGATATCTGTGCCTTAGTGGGTATCGAAGGGTTTGAAATCGGAGATACGATTTGCGACTACGAGAACCCCGAAGCATTGCCGCCCATCGCCATTGACGAGCCTACCATGAGTATGCTGTTTACTATCAACGACTCTCCGTTCTTCGGCAAAGAAGGTAAGTTTGTAACTTCCCGCCATATACATGACCGTCTGATGAAGGAGTTGGACAAGAACCTTGCGCTTCGCGTACGCAAGAGCGAGGAAGACGGAAAGTGGGTGGTTTCCGGCCGTGGCGTGCTTCACCTTTCCGTGTTGATTGAGACGATGCGCCGCGAGGGATATGAGTTGCAGGTAGGCCAGCCGCAGGTTATCTTCAAGGAGATTGACGGCGTGAAGAACGAGCCTATCGAGGAACTCACGGTCAACGTTCCCGAAGAGTATGCCAGCAAGATGATTGATATGGTGACCCGCCGTAAAGGTGAAATGGTGAAGATGGAAAGTGCCGGCGAGCGTGTGAACCTTGAGTTCAATATGCCGTCGCGCGGTATTATCGGTTTGCGTACCAATGTGCTGACTGCCTCTGCCGGCGAAGCTATCATGGCGCACCGCTTTAAGGAATACCAACCCTATAAGGGTGAAATCGAACGCCGTACCAACGGTTCCATCATTGCCATGGAGTCGGGTACAGCTTTTGCCTATGCCATCGACAAATTGCAGGATCGCGGTAAATTCTTTATTTTCCCGCAGGAAGAAGTTTATGCAGGACAGGTTGTAGGCGAGCACTCTCACGATAACGACCTTGTGGTGAACGTTACCAAATCAAAGAAGCTGACCAACATGCGTGCTTCCGGTTCCGACGAGAAAGCGCGTCTGATTCCGCCGGTACAGTTCTCTCTGGAAGAAGCGTTGGAATATATCAAGGGAGACGAGTATGTAGAGGTTACTCCCAAGTCCATGCGTATGCGTAAGGTTATCTTGGATGAGACAGAACGCAAGCGTGCCAATAAGAACTGATTTTACTTTTTAGTTGTTATATATAAGAAGGAGTGCTTCGCTGTAAAGGTGGAGCACTCCTTCTTTTATTGCAGGACAATGGGGTATCCTGAAGTTTTTATTTTATCGGTCAGTCTACGTATTTCACTTTGGCGGCATCTCTCGGCTTGGCGGCAGGCGTTTCGTCCGGATATCCGAAAGCAATGCAGTAAAGCAGCCGGTATCCTTCGGGAAGTTCCAGTCTTTTGAGGTATTCGGCAGCTTCGGGCGTATCGGTCATAAAGCGTGTGGGGCTTGCCAGACAGCAGGAGCCTATGCCCATAGACCAGGCGGCAAGTACCATATTCTCACCCAGCAGTCCGCAGTCTATCTGCGAGCAGTCGTACGAAGTGTCATTTCCGATGAACACTACCGTGGGCGCATTGCGGAACATATTCTTGAAATTGGGGTCTTCCGCCGCTTTCGGGTTCTTCTGTTTGAAGATTTCACTTACCGTTCAGGAATTCCGGATTGTCTACTA
>VOFI01002084.1_pt1 | contig 43873 bp, 57 predicted proteins | sample 5384131 | NCBI WGS metagenome assembly VOFI01 (sample SAMN12384728, study PRJNA508395) | human gut metagenome | isolation source: healthy gut H | host: Homo sapiens | reverse complement strand
AGATCTGCCAAATCATTCACGCCTGTGGAGCTCAGGTATATATGGATGGAGCCAACATGAATGCACAGGTAGGACTGACGAATCCGGTTTATCGGAGCGGACGTCTGTCACCTGAATCTGCATAAAACCTTTGCATCTCCCCACGGAGGAGGCGGCCCCGGCGTAGGTCCGATCTGTGTAGCGGAACATCTGGTACCGTTCCTTCCGGGACACGGACTGTTTGGCAACTCACAGAACGAAGTATCCGCCGCACCGTTTGGCAGTGCCGGTATTCTGCCTATCACCTACGGCTATATCCGTATGATGGGTGCCGAAGGACTGACAATGGCAACCAAGACAGCCATTCTCAATGCAAACTATCTGGCTGCTTGCCTGAAAGATACGTATGGCATTGTATACCGGGGAGCCAACGGCTTTGTGGGACACGAGATGATTCTGGAATGTCGCAAGGTATACGAAGAAACCGGTATCAGCGAAAATGACATCGCCAAGCGTCTGATGGATTATGGCTATCATGCTCCTACCCTCTCCTTCCCCGTGCACGGCACACTGATGATCGAGCCCACTGAAAGCGAAAGCCTCTCCGAACTGGATAACTTCGTCCTTACGATGTTGACCATCTGGAACGAAATTCAGGAAGTGAAAAACGGTGAAGCCGATAAGGAAGACAATGTACTGATAAATGCTCCGCACCCTGAATATGAAGTAGTAAGCGATCAGTGGGAACACTGCTATACGCGTGAAAAAGCCGCATATCCGATAGAGAGTGTGCGTGAGAATAAGTTCTGGGTAAATGTAGCCCGTGTAGATAATACGCTGGGCGACCGCAAACTGCTGCCCACATGCTACGGCTGCTTCGACTGAAGTAAGCTAAGCAACAACTGATTCACGATTCACCACAGAATAGCACGGGTATCACAGAGTAGAAATCATAAAAGATAAACTCTGTGAGACTCTGTGGTCAATTAAACTCTGGCATGAAACTCTCTGTGGTGAATCTTAATATCCTATTCCACGATGGTTATCGTACCGGCTTTAACTGTCTTTTCTTTCAACAATGCGCCCTTCCGCTTTATATCCCAAAGCTACGCAACCATAAACTTTGTGATTTTCGGGCACTCCGAGAGGAAGTCAGTTCTTCCAGTTTCACTGTATTACAGACGGCAGTAAAATGCCACGTTTCATAATGCATGCCGCTCGGCGCGTAAGCACCCGCTTCAAGGATGGCGTTCAAATCATCCGCCGGAATCTGCTTTCGATCATACTCACGTACACTACGCCGTGCCTTAATGGTCTCTAAAACTTCATTTGTTTTCATTATCTATTCTCCTGCCAATCGGATTTATCTTTTAATCAACCCAATCTTTACATTCAGTTTGAAATAATACACTCCGTTCTCTCTCTCGAGGAAGCCATACTTGTCTTTATCAACCGATCCCTTTTCGAGACGCGAATTCAGATAAAGAAAGTCCTCAAATGTTTTCTTTTCCGATTTATGATAGCACAGTACCTCACCTTTGCCATCGACCAGCAATATACCTTCAACTGCCGAATCGGTCCCATTGTATATTTTGGCCGGACGCATACCCAAGGCAAGTGCCAGCAGAAACTGCTTCATTTTAAACTCGTAAAAGCCATGCTTGCTGATCAGTTCCTCTTTTATCTTGAGAGGATTTATGATCTTCATCTGTTCGGTCAGTTCACTGACGCGTGTGATGCCGTCCAGGTGCATCATACGCACCATCTCTGCCAGCACACGAGGGAAGTGCAGATCGATCATCAGCAGATTGCAACGGAACACACGGTCCGCTACGTCCGAATACTTCAGCACACCTCCCAGACGCTCGATCATCATCATACGCTCGGCCACCTCCGTGGGTGATTCAGGGAGGGCATTAATCTTATTGACGGTCGGAGTGGCAAACTTGATACCGGACTGCTCCAACTTCAGGTTCGCCGCACGTCCACCATCCAGTAGCGGATTCATCGCACTGAGACGCGAACGGACATTGAAACCCGCCAACGGAGCCTCAGGATGCCAGAAAGCAATCGAGAAGTCGGTACGGTCCTCCGTCCGGGCTTCCAGATCAAAGATACCTGCCTCGTCCAGGAACTCCTCCACCCCGTCGGGTGACGTAACTTCATCCGCCGAAGAATTTTTAATCGCGTCCAGAATCAGGTCCGCCACTGTTGCAAAGTCCTCACGGGGAATACTTTTCTCCACCTTCTCACCTTCCATCCGGATGACCTCTTCTTCAATATAGTAACGCCGGGTGCCATCATGCTCTTCACGCTGGATCATTGCAATGGGCCGGTACTTTTCATCTTCTTTCTTTGCCTGCGGGTTCCAAGCGATACTTTTCCATCCGCCAGCAGACGGAAAAAGACGTACAACTCGCTCCACTCTCTTTTTTGTTGCTTCCAAATGCCATTCTATCTATCTTTTTTTATTATTTCGGAGAGGTGTGTCATCATTCATCACAGAGTTCCGACGCCCCCCTATCTCTACTATCCATTCCTTCCTGTTCATCTGTAATGCGGGCAGTCTCCACTTTCTCCAGCCGGGACCTTAAACGGGGCATTGCCGACTGCCGGATACGAAGCGTCATGCTGCAATCCATATCATACGACTGAGACAGAATCTCCGGTTCCTCCTCCTTTACAATCCGCATGACATCGTTCATAAAAGGATACTCGAAAAGTACGGTTACTTCCTCGTCCACAGTTTTCTCTACAATGGTGCAGGCAGCGATGGCCTCGGCGGCGGCGGCGCTTATAGGCCACAATCAGTCCACTAGTGCCCAACTTGATCCCTCCGAAATAACGGACCACAATAATCAGTATATCCGTCAGTTCGTTCGAGTTGATCTGTCCCAGAATCGGTTTGCCGGCAGTACCCGACGGCTCTCCGTTATCGTTGGCACGAAAATTCTTCCGCTCGTGTCCCAGCATATAGGCATAGCAGACGTGGCGGGCATCATAGTATTTCTTCTGGTACGCCTCCAGATGCACTTTTAATCTCTTCAAGGTACGAACCGGGAGAGCAATGGCAATAAATTTGCTTCGTTTCTCGGTATATGTTCCCTCCGAGACTTCAGTGATGGTCTTATAGGTGTCTTCTGTCATGATATCCGGAATCTTTTTTTGATGGTTCAAGCTATACCCAGTAATTGTACCTCGAAAATCAAAGTTGAAAAAGCCGGAATCGGGCCACTGGTACGTGTGCCATAGCCCATATTATAAGGGATGTAGACGATCCAGTGATCTCCCACCCGCATCTTTTGCAGAGCAATCTGCCATCCTTCGATAACCTCGTTCAGACGAAAAGCTTCGGGACAGTTCCGCTTCCAGGAATTATCAAATTCACGTCCATTGATAAGAGTGCCCTTGTAATGAACCGACACCACACTGTTGGAACGGGGCGTGGCTGCGCCGGTACCTTCCTCCAAAACCTTATATAATATGCCGCATGGCAATTCGTGTACATCCGCTTCGGTGCGTAATGTCTGCATGAATTGTTCGTTCTGCAATTTGTATTCTTCTTTTCGTCCCATATCTGTTTCCTGATAATAATTACTTCGGCGGCAAAGATACGGAAAAACGTACATATTTGAATAGTCCGAAACACAAAACGAATTCACCACAAATTACACGGATTAACACAGAACGGCATCAATTTACTGACGACCAACAATTTATCTGTATAATTCCATGCAATTTGTGGTGAATAACGAGTTTGGGTACATCCCCTCCTCTGTTTTCCATACCCAAACACTCCTCAATCCGATATCGGATCTCTTTTTATTCGAGCTCGTGTATCACCAGCCCGGAACGCAGTTTCGGTTCGAACCAGGTAGTCTTCGGAGGCATAATGTTTCCTGTATCGGCAATATCCATCAATTGCTTCATCGAAACAGGATAAAGTGCCAAAGCCACTTTCATTTCGCCGCTGTCAACCCGTCTGCTCAATTCGCCCAAGCCGCGGATTCCCCCACAAAGTCAATCCGGCGATCCGAACGCAGATCCTTGATTCCCAAAAATTTCGTCCAGAATCAGGTTGGAAGAGATGGTCACATCCAATACACCTATAGGATCATTGTCGTCATAAGTACCCGGTTTGGCTGTCAGGCTATACCATTTGCCATCCAGATAGAGCGCAAAGTTATGCAACGCATTGGGTTTATAAATCTCTTTACCTTTCTCTTCGATCTCAAAATTCTTTTCAAGGGCGGTCAGAAATTCGGCAGGCGTCAAGCCATTGAGATCTTTCACCACCCGGTTGTAGTCGATAATAGTCAACTGGTTGGCGGGGAAACATACGGCCATGAAATAGTTGTATTCTTCGTCTCCGCGATGATTAGGATTCTGCTTTGCCTTTTCGGCCCCTACCAGGGCAGCGGCAGCCGAACGATGATGCCCGTCGGCAATATAAAGCGCCGGCATGGCAGCAAACTCCTTGGTGATGACAGCAATGTCTTCGCTGTTGTCGATCACCCAGAAAGTGTGTCCGAATCCGTCACCGGGAGCAATAAAATCGTATACCGGCTTTTGAGCCGTATACTTGCGGATAATGGCATCGAGCACCGCATTGTCGGGATAAGCAAAAGAACACCGGTTCGATGTTGGCATTGTTCACACGGACATGCTTCATGCGGTCTTCTTCCTTGTCACGCCGGGTGAGTTCGTGCTTTTTGATGACACCGTTCATATAATCGGGCACGTAAGCACCCACCACCAGCCCATACTGTGTCTTGCCATTCATGGTCTGGGCATAGATATAATAATTCTCTTTGTCATCCTGCACCAGCCATCCTTTGTCACGGAACAGACGGAAATTCTCCGCCGCTTTCGCATACACCTTCTCATCATGTTCATCTGTCCCGACGGGAAAGTCTATTTCCGGTTTAATGATGTGGTACAATGATTTATCGTTCCCGGCAGCTTCTGCACGAGCCTCTTCTGAATTCAGCACGTCATACGGACGTGAAGCGACCTGTTCTACCAAGTCCTGCGGAGGACGGATGCCTTTAAATGGTTTTATTGTTGCCATAAGAACTGCAGATTACTTATTCACTCTAAACTTTTCACAACCCTCTTTCAGGAAACCCACAATCTGCCGTGCAGCTGCAATACCGGCATTGATATTCGCCTCGGCCGTCTGTGCTCCCATCTTCTTCGGAGTCGAGAAATAACGTCCGGCAAAGAGTTCGGCGAACTTCGTATTGGCCGCAGGCATGATGTCTGTGATGTATTTAAAGTCCGGCCGTTCCTCCATCAACTGGATCAATTCGTCTTCATTGATCACTTCTTTGCGGGCCGTATTAACCAGGATAGCCCCTTTCGGCATATTGGCCAGCAGATCATGATTGATGGAGTTTTTCGTTTCGGCTGTAGCGGGAATGTGCAGTGAGACGATGTTACAGGTCTTATAAAGCTCTTCGGCAGAGTCAACGGCTTTCACCCCATCTTTCTCTATCACATCTTTCGGGCAGAAAGCGTCATAAGCATAGAGTTCCATACCGAACCCCTTGGCAATACGCGACATTGCGTCCCCATGCGTGGATACCCAGTTTCTTTCCCATCAACTCCATACCCGATGTTCCGTTATAGAAGTTACGGACAGCATAAACAAGCAGGCCAAACACCAACTCGGCTACAGCATTCGAGTTCTGTCCCGGAGTATTCATCACACATACACCGTGTGCAGTGGCTGCATTCAGGTCTACATTATCGTATCCGGCACCGGCACGAACTACTATTTTCAACTCTTTCGCTGCATCGAGCACCTCGGCGTCGATGATGTCACTACGGATAATAATGGCATTCGCATCTTTCACTGCGTCAAGCAGTTGGGCTTTATCTGTATATTTCTCAAGCAGAACCAATTCAAATCCGGCTCCTTCTATTTCTTTCTTGATGCCATCCACCGCAATCTTGGCAAATGGCTTTTCGGTTGCAACAAGTACTTTCATTTCTCTTATTCTATTTTGGGAGGAATTCACCACAGAGGATACCGCAGACACCAAATGCCGTCATTCAAGAGAGCCCTGTATCCTTTCCGTATGCTCTGTGGTAAAATCACATTATTAATGAAGTTTCTCAAATTCCTGCATGCAGTCAATCAATGCCTGTACGCTCTCTTTCGGCATTGCATTGTAGCAAGATGCACGGAAGCCACCCACCGAGCGGTGCCCTTTGATGCCGGACATTCCTTTATCCGTAGCGAACTTCAGGAAATCGGCTTCCAGATCGCCTATTCCGGTGCCATCACAAAGCAGATATTCATGCGCGAACGGTCCTCCTTAGCAGCTGTCCCTACAAACATCTTGTTGCGGTCTATCTCGGCATACAGCATGTCTGCCTTCTCCGTAGCCCGGCGATCCATCTCTTTGACGCCACCCTGAGCCTTGATCCAGCGCAAAGTCTGCATGGCGGAATAGATAGGCAATACGGGAGGTGTGTTGAACATGGAACCGCCGTCGATATGGGTCTTATAATTCAGCATGCTCGGGATGTAACGTGACACCTTGCCTACCGCATCGTCTTTTACTATGACGAATGTAACGCCGGAGGGAGCCAGATTCTTCTGAGCACCGCCGTAGATACAAATATACTTCGAAACGTCCACCGGACGGGAGAAGATATCAGAAGACATGTCGGCTACCATCGGAACCGGTGAATCAAGATCTCCCTTCAATTCCGTACCATAAATCGTATTGTTGGTGGTCACATGGAAATAATCAGCATCAGCAGGTATGGTAAAGTCTTTAGGGATAAACGTATAGTTCGCATCAGCCGAAGAAGCTACCTCAACCACTTCGCCAAAGCCTTTCGCCTCTTTCATCGCTTTTTTAGCCCAAACACCGGTGTTCAGGTAAGCTGCCTTCTTCTCAAGGAAGTTGTAAGGCACCATGCAGAACTGCATACTGGCACCACCGCCCAGGAAAAGTACCGAATACCCTTCGGGATGTTAAGTATTTCCTTAAACAAAGCAACGGCTTCATCCATAACTGCCTGAAAATCCTTGCCACGATGGCTGACTTCCAACACAGAAAGACCTGAACCGTTGAAATCGAGAATGGCTTTCGCTGTTTCTTCTATTACTTCGCGAGGGAGAATGGAAGGGCCTGCACTGAAATTATGCTTTTTCATTTGATGAGTGTTTTTGGTTATACAATTTCGTTATTTTATGTCTACTGACATGGCGAATTTACAATTTATTTCCTCTCAACAAACGTTTCCTGTAAAATTACAATCTTAGAGGGCATTTATCTTACTTTTTTAATGGTTTATGCAGGATTTATACACCATTTTGTTATCTATACATGCCAAGATGGTAGAAAAAGTTCAAACTGATATTATTACACGATGTTCTATTCTGAAATGAAAGAGAGAATGACTAAAAAGTGAATATTTATAAGAAAGAAGGACTAAAGCCGGGAAGAGCCGGAAACCGGAAAGCTGTTTCACCACAGATTTCACAGATTAACACAGATTGATGATTGATCTTATCAGCAAAAGTTGAAAGTGCCGTGCCAATCGGTGTAATCTGTGGTGAATCCGTTCCGTGTCAATCTGTGCAACCCATGGTGAACTCGTCATGTGTCAATCGGTATAATCTGTGGTGTCAGTGCCCTGCCTCCTCTATCCGATAAATCCGGTTTAATCCGCCTCCTCGATCACCGTTTTCATCCCTTTGATCTTCTCGCCACGGATCAGCGTCAGCAATTGCTTCATTTTGGGGCGCCGCACGGCAACAAAGGCATAATGATCTTCACGTCGATTGCTCCGACGTCCTCACGTGCCAGATTTCCTTTTTTATAAAGGAAACCGGCTATGTCAATCTTGCTCAATTTGTCCTTCTTCCCTTTTACCTATATAAATAGTCACCCACTGGAGGTTTAGCCGGACGGGGTGCATTTCTCCGGCAAGTCGAAGATCTCAAGCTCCGAAGGTATATAATCCGGCACGCGTTCCTCCGGATTCAGTATCAGATAAGAAGTACCCGTCGCATCCCAACGGGCAGTACGGCCATTGCGGTGGGTAAAGGCTTCTTCGTTCACCGGCAAATGATAGTGGATGATATGCTCCACCTCCGGAATATCGAGTCCACGGGCGGCCAGGTCCGTAGACACCAGCACCGGACAGCTGCCATTACGAAACTTATACAGTGCCCGTTCCCGATCCGGTTGCTCCATACCTCCATGAAAGCGTTCATTGGAAACTCCTTTTTCCGTTAGTAAGGCACTCACACGGTCCACCGCATCCCTGTGGTTACAGAAAACAATGCTCGAACTGCTTCCCAGTGTGCAAAGCAGCTTATACAGGGTCTCTATCTTATCTTTAGCAGGCGAAACCACCTTCATCAACCGCAAACGTGATTCCTCCACATCGTTTGTCAGGAAATCAAGCTTTATTGTACGGTTCAGTCCTGTAAATTGCGGAATCTCTTCCGCATCTGTTGCCGAAGTCAGAAAACGCCGTTTCAAGTCGGGCAACTGTCCGATAACCGTTGCCATCTCTTCCTGAAAACCAAACTCCAGGCATTTATCAAATTCATCGATCACCAACAGACTCACTGTGCTTGCATCGAAGTTCTGCTTGGAGAGATGGTCGTTCATACGGCCGGGCGTACCGATGATAACCGCCGGCTGCATTCCTTTCATCGTACGGTGCTCTTCCATCGCCGGACGTCCGCCATAGCAACTCATCGCCTTGAATTCCGTCCCCATCGCCTTGAACACCTGCTCTATCTGCAATGCCAACTCACGTGATGGCACCAGCACCACGGCCTGCACTCCTTTCACGTCGGCCTTCAAAAACTGCCGACCAGCGGCAACAGAAAGGCCAGGGTCTTGCCCGAACCTGTGGGCGAAAGTAATATCAAATCTTCGCCACCTTTATTAAATGCCTCAACAGACGCTTCCTGCATCGGGATTGAGTTGTTCTATTTTCAACCTTTCGAGTATATCCTTCAAACCATTCATTTCCATTTTTTATATGATTTTGAATAATGAATAAAATAAAAACTGAGATACGGACAATAAAAAAGCAGTCTTTTTGTGATGAAAAGACTCCTATGATTTATTAAGATTATCCAGAACCTGTTTTCGAGTGCCAGGTGGAACTTGAAGTTCGGGAAGTCTTTCTCAATCTGCAGGAAGTCTTCCAGATAGAACACCTCGTTCAGTGCACGGGCACCGTAGAAGTAGTTCATCGTACGGTCAGTGATATGCAGCGTCTTGGTCAAGTGCATAATCTGGGCACGCAACGGAGCCATACCTGCACCACCACCGATCCACATCATTTCGTTCTTCGAATCCAGAATCGGGTGGAAGTCACCGTAAGGTCCACTCATGGTCACCTTGTCACCTGGCTTCAGCGTAAAGATGTAAGAAGAAGCGATACCCGGCATCACATCCATAAAGCCCGGTCCCTGATCCTTCGGTTTGAAAGGAGGAGTAGCGATACGTACAGTCAGCATGATGCGGTCACCCTCAGCCGGATAGTTGGCCATAGAATAAGCACGGATGGTCGGTTCGTCGTTGCGGCACTTCAGGCCGAGCAGACCGAATTTCTCCCATGCCGGAAGATATTCGTCACCGATCAGGCTCTTGTCGATGTCCTTATCATAATCCATCGAGAAGGTAGGAATCTTGATCTGGGCATACGAACCCGGCACAAAGTCCATGTGTTCGCCCGGAGGCAGAGCCACGATAAACTCTTTGATAAACGTAGCCACGTTCTTGTTCGAGATCACCTCGCACTCCCACTCTTTCACACCCAGGATAGACTCGTCGATCTTGATCGACATATCCTGTTTTCACTTTCACCCTGGCAACCCAGACGCCAGTGATCGTGCCTGTTGTTTACGGCTGAAGAAGGAACTTCAGAAGGCAATATTTCACCACCACCTTCAACAACCTGACATTTTACACTGTCCGCAGGAACCTTTACCACCGCAAGCCGAGGAAAGGAACACACCGTTTACAGACAGCGTATTCAGCAATGTAGAACCGGAAGCTACGTCCAGTTCCTTGTCGCCATTGATAGTCAGTTTTACATTACCCGAAGGCACCAGAAATTCTTGGCAACCAGCAGGATAACAACAAGCAGGATGACAACCACGAGGAATACTCCAATGCTTGCTAAAATAAAATTCATATCCATTGTTTTATTCCTTTCTTTATTAGATGTTCAAACCAGAGAAACACATAAACGCCATTGCCATCAGGCCTACAGTGATGAATGTGATACCCAAGCCTTTCAGCGGAGCAGGCACGTCAGAGTAAGCCATTTTCTCACGGATAGCGGCCAGGCCTACGATAGCCAGCAACCAACCAATACCGGAACCTAATGCATAAGAAAGACATCCCATAGCCCACACCGATATATTTCGGGTCACTCGGACCAAGGTTGATGCGCTGCTGCATGAAAAGAGAGGCACCCATGATCGCACAGTTTACAGCAATCAGCGGCAGGAAGATACCCAGTGAAGCGTAGAGTGAAGGAGTGAAGCGTTCTACCACCATCTCCACCAGTTGCACAATACCGGCAATTACGGCAATGAAAAGAATAAAACTCAAGAAGCTGAGGTCAACACCTTCAATAATAGCATTGGCAGCCAGCACCTTAGTTTGCAACAGGTAGTTGACCGGAAGCGTCACCAGCAACACGAAAGTCACGGCGATACCCAGTCCTACGGGCAGTCTTCACATTCTTCGAAACAGCCAGGTATGAACACATACCCAGGAAGAATGCGAATATCATGTTGTCCACAAAGATGGAGCGGACGAATAAATTTTATAGAATGCTTCCGGGAAGAATAAAGTTGAGCAATGTGCCCGATCCGAGCAACTCGCGGAAGAAAGCCACGATGATCAGTATCTTGGCATATCCCAGACCATTACCTACACCGTCGAGGAATGACTCCCACGGACCGTTTGCCATGGCAAACGCTTCGAGGCGTCCCATCAGGATACAGTTTGTAATGATCAGACCTACGTATACCGAAAGCGCTGTGCTTACATCGCTATGCAAACGCTTTCAGCAACTCACTTACTATAGTTACCAATAGCGGCTACTACAACCAACTGTACGATGATACGGATACGGTTAGGAATCGTCTTACGCAGCAGAGAGATAACGACGTTTGAGAATGCCGTAATCACCGTTACTGAAAGACCCATCACGATGGCCGGCTCCAGTTTGGCCGTTACAGCCAGTGCCGAACAGATACCGAGCACCTGCACGGTTACCGGGTTATTCAATCCCAGCGGAGTAGAATACTTCTTTATTCTTTTTAGAAAAATAATTGGTCTCATATTCTATCGTTCCTCCTTACACCTTATTTAGTTGAAAACTGATAATCATACCATTTTTCTCTACTGGCAAAGTGTCCACACCTTTCTTTGGGAAGTGATTGTACCGCTACCCGAAATTCGTTCTGGAAAGCAATCGTTGCGATTTCAGCACCTAAGCCCGGAGATTTCACTGGCGTGGCGAGAAATAAAACACCGTAAACAGTGTCTTTATCGGCATTCAAAGCCACATATCCCCAGATAGCTCCCCCAAAGGCCCGCGCCATATACAAGGAATCACATATTTTGTTTCTCCATTCACTTCAGCAACAAATACGTGCAAACGATTGTTTTCCTTTTGCCTCTTTCTCATAACTGATAGAAAAACCATCGGTGTTTTTCGTAAGATTTCCGTCAACAGTCATCAGCATATCACCCTTTACATATTTATTATATTCAGCATCGGCATCTTTCACATCTCTGATGTTCAGTGCAGACAAAATTTGCTTCTTGGTGTCCAACTCCTGGTTTTTATTCTGAATGTCTTTCAGAGAAGAGCTGACAAATGCAAGCAGGAATGCCACGATAACAACCATTACCGAAGCATAAATGATAGTATAAGAGTTACTATTTGTATTCATCTTTCTTGTTCGGTTTAATTGTTAGACTTAATGGCGCGTTTTTCACGCAGTTTGATGTTGCTCTGAACCACACAATAGTCGATCAGCGGAGCGAAGATGTTCATCAGCAGGATAGCGAGCATCATACCTTCGGGATAACCCGGGTTCAACACGCGGATGATGATGGCCATCGCACCGATCAGGAATCCGAAGATGTACTTACCGGTTTCCGTACGTGCGGATGTCACAGGGTCGGTAGCCATAAACACAGCACCGAAGCAGAAACCACCCAACACCAGGTGTTCGTACCAAGGCATGTGAGCCATGGCAGTTGTCGGGACCCACAGTATTGAAGATCCATCCCATGAATGCACCGCCGACGAATACCGAAAGCATTGTTCTCCAGCTTGCGATACCTGTCCACAGCAGAATAACGGCACCAATCAGAATAGCAATCACACTGGTTTCACCGATAGAGCCCGGAATCAGACCGCAGTCACCATATCCCACGAGAAGGGAGGCTTCTTGGGACCGGCATTCCAGTAGCACGCCACACCCAGCGAAGTGGCCGCTGTCAGTCCGTCTACCGTGTTACCCAATCCGAAGATGCTGTCTTGTGCCACCCAAACGGCGTCACCCGACATCTTGGTAGGATAAGCGAAGAACAGGAATGCACGGGTCACAAGGGCAACGTTGAACACGTTCATACCTGTACCTCCGAACACTTCTTTCGCGAAAATAACAGCGAATGCAGTAGCTATGGCCAGAATCCACAGCGGGCAGTCTACCGGTACAATCATCGGGATCAGGATACCGGAAACAAGGAATCCTTCCTGGATTTCTTCTTTCTTCCATTGAGCTACGACGAACTCAATGCCCAGACCCACTACGTATGATACGATAATCTTAGGCAGTATGGCCAGGGAAACCGTAAATGAACATTTCGATGAAGCTACCATAGCTCCGGTATGTGAGTGAAATGCTGGTAACCTACGTTGTACATACCGAACAGCAAAGCCGGTATCAACGAAATAACCACAATCGACATGATACGTTTGCTATCAATCGAGTCGTGGATGTGCGCTCCCGATTTCGAAGTGGTGTTGGGCACGAACAGGAAAGTTTCGAAGCCATCGAACACCGAACGAAACGCGTGGAGTTTGCCGCCCTCTTCAAAGTTCGGCTTTATCTTATCGAGATAATTTCTTAACGCTTTCATTAATTATGAATTATAAATTATGTGTTATGAATTACATCATTTCAGCACGAAGCATATCGAGTCCGGCACGAACGATGCGTTGCAATTCCAGTTTCGAAGAGTCGACAAATTCGCACAAAGCAAAGTCTTCGGGCGCCACTTCGTAGATACCCAGAGCTTCCATGCGGTCGATGTCCCCGGCAATGATTGCTTTGATCAGGAATTCAGGCAGCTAAAAATAATGAACGGTTGACTGAACTGATTGAAACGGGGCATGATCCATCCCAGCATTTCGTGGATGTCGTCCACCTGGGAATTCACATGTGAGCTGGCTGTCGAAAGCGCCCAGGAATCCGTTCGGCTTCACTTGTTTGCCTGTCAGCACATTGCCGCTGATGTAACGCAACTCTTTGTCCTTCGTCACGTTTCCGGCAAACACATGGGTCAGCAGTGCGCCGACTTTCAGTTTGCAATAAGCAGGTTTCACCACTTCAGATCCTGTAACGGCTACGGTACGGGTCAGGTCCACCCGTCCGGTATTGAACAGACGTCCGATGAAGATTACGGCTTCCGCACCGATAGTCCACACCGTCTCACCTTTCACTACGGGAGCTACGTGATTGATTTGTACCCCTACATTTCCGGCAGGGTTCGGTCCGTCAAATACGGTTACTGTGACATTTTTAGCCTGTGTCAGGGCTGTCGATTTTTGTTTGATGCTGATACCCAGATACGTTTTGGCTATTTTAGCCAGGGCATCCAGTCCTGTCTGGAAATTAGCTTCTTCCCCTTTCAGAACGTATTCGAAATCGGGTGCCAGCGGGTTGCTGTCGAAAGCAGAGATGAAGATAGCCCGCGGAGCGACTGTCGGATCGGCAATCACGTCATACGGACGCTGTTTCATAAAATGCAAACATACCAGCTTCCAAGAGTGCAGCTTTCACAGCCTCGCCATCGAGTTTGGATACGTCCTTCTTGCCGAATTCTTCGTAATCCTGCTCTGCGGCAGCCTCCACCACGATGTTCAGCACCTTACGGCGTGCACCGCGCTCCACGCTTGTTACAACGCCGCTAACGGGCGAAACAAATTTCACTTCAGGATGATTCTTGTCGATAAACAAGGGTCCCCCGGCCATCACATATTCCTGCTCTTTCACCACCACCTTCGGAGTCACTCCTGGGAAATCATCGGGTACGAGTGCGTAGAATCCCGGTTCTTTCACCGTTGAGAGCTCTTCGGCAGCTTTTCCTTTCAGGTTGATGTCAAGGCCTTTACGTAACTTTATTACATTTGCCATGTGATTATATAAAATAATGGTTTCTTATAATTTGCCCGCAAAAGTAATAAATAATAATGTGAATAAAGAGGAAAAATGAAAGGAATTACGGAAATTTCTCCAATTCACCCTTTGAACAAGCATCAATAGATAAAAAGGCTAAAAACGAGGAAGGGTTTTGAACGATCGACGAGAACGGTTGTTGAACGATGGACCGTTAACGGTGATTAACTGTGAACTATTAACGGTGGTTAATTCTAAACGATCAGTGTTTGCCAACGAGAACGATCAGCAAGGATGTTTAATTAACAACGGATAACGAAGGATGCAGAGATGTAGCAGAAGAAGATGACGGAAGGGAAGCAATCTCCGGCAGCACTGAGGGATAATTTAAGAAAATTGACCATATGGGGGCTGGAAGGTGTGCCGGAATTGTGCCCTCCTTCCCGTAATACCAATTTTCATTTCTATGTTACCGATTACCGGCCCATCCATCGACGGTCAATCCGTATTTATTTCCGACCGTTGATCGTTCGCCGTTCAACAACCGTTCATCGCCGATCGTTCAAAAGCGTTCACTGTTCCGGTGCAAACATCGGGTCCCAAGCAGGCAAACGGATTGGTTTCTGCTTCAGGATTTCCAACACCTTGGGAGTTGCAATTTCTTCTCCACTACCAGGCGGAACATGTATTCATCAAACCATTCATCCGTCATAATCAGATGTCCCCTGATAGCCGTTGGTTGCTCCCCAACTGTTTTCTACCATCCATTTCACCGGGTTTATTATCTTTGACATCCACCGCCATCAGAGTCATGGCATGGCTCGATCCACTGGCAAACGTCTGCATTGCTTTTTTTTGTCCATCCCGAAGGTAGTTCCCATCAGCGATGCATAATCATAATTGTTCACGTCGAGCAATCCTCGCTCCGAGTTCAGGAATTTGCCCACATCGCACGAGAAATACATCATTGTGCTGTCCTTCAGTGATGCGATGGCCATCTCCTTGATTTCGTCAGCAGGCAGATTGACGTAGGTCCAGTTACGTCCGTCGTAGCGGTGGCGGTCAAAATCAATTTCGTAACATTTATAATATTCGCGGCTCGGATCATTCATCAGCATCACGTAGTTATCCAGCAGGTTCTTGTCACCATATTTTTCCAGGAAAGACATCGGCGTATATTGTGCAGTCTCCACCGGATTTCCCTTCTCGTCCTTGCGTGTCCAGGTAAACTCGGTGGGAGGAACGCCCAGGTTGAGCACCAGCATACGGTATACGGTGCCCAGCATCTCCGTCTTGTCCTTCTCGAGCGCAGGCTGTTTGGCCCCCTTTGCGGCGCGGTCGCGCAGTTGCAGACCATACTCACGCAGTTTTTCGGCAATCAGCCCTGCCATGCGCGATGTATTCTCACTGCTGTTCGTCTCGGGCATCACCTCTTTGGGTACCAGGCCATATTTAGAGACAATGTCGGCCACCCCGGTAAACGTGCCGCCATCACTCAGCGGATTGCGGAAGAGCCATTCCACCATTTTGTCATCCATCGGCTTTTCGCGGGTATCGATAACGCCCTGCAGGAAAAGATTGGCCTTCTCCAGCTGATCCCAGAAGAAGTTGTAGTTCTGCGAAAATTCAAAAGACCCCAGTCCATACCGGGCTATTGCTTTGGCACGCATCACGTTCAGCCCAGTGAACAGCCAGCAACGGCCCGACGACTTCTGATCTGTAATTCCTTTTGAGTCAACTTTGATGGAAAAGTGAGTATCCATCCCCTTCAGGTTGTCCTGATTCAAAGCGCCAGCTTGGATGTCATTGTTACCGATTGCATTGCGGATGGCTTTGTCGGTTGTCGTGCCTTGGTAGCTTTGTTTGATTTGGTTCAGCATTTCCGGACTGATACCTCCCTTGTCTTGCTGCGCGCATACGGTTAGGAATGCGGCACTTAGAGCAAAAACAGATAATATTCGTTTATTCATGTGGTAAAGTAATTTGGTTAATAAAGGAGTCTTCTCCTTTTTCTTTTGCAAAAATAGTATCCTTTTCCGGAACTTTTGTCACAGTATTTAGATTTATTATCTATTTGGATGAAAACTTATCCAAATAAAATAGTTTCCTTTGCACCAATATTCATACAAAGCAATGAAAAGATATATAATAGGTATATTGATGGCGATCATGCCTGCCGCATTCGTTACGGCCCAAGACAAAGGCATTTCAACAGTAAAAGACGGACAGACAGCCGTCGGCAACACATTCAACACGGACACAGCCAAGCAAGACAGCACCCCTGCCCTTTCGAAACGTGAACTGCGGCGTCAGCGGGTAGCCCGGCGCAACCTTCATTACAACATTCTCGGAGGACCCAGCTACACCCCCGACTTCGGCCTGCTGATTGGCGGAAGCGCTTTGATGACTTTTCGTATGAACCCGAGCGACACCACCCAACAACGCTCCGTGGTACCTGTAGCCATCGCACTAATGTTCAACGGCGGACTCAATTTGTTCTCCAAGCCGCAACTATTCTTTAAAGGCGACCGCTTCCGCATCTTCGGACAGTTCAGTTACAAAAATACACAAGAAAACTTTTACGGCATCGGTTACAGCACCAATAAAGATTATGTGCGCAGCGACACCACCAGCCAGTACCGATACAGTGGATTACAGATCAACCCCTGGTTCCTGTTCCGCCTGGGTGAAAGCAATTTCTTTGCCGGCCCGCAGGTCGACCTCAACTATGATCACATGTACGATCCGGCCAAATACCTTGTCGACCAGCCCTCTTACAAAAAGCTGCCGGCGGCACGGACAAAGGCTATAAGAACTTCAGTTCCGGTGTCGGCTTCCTGCTGACTTACGACACACGCGACGTGCCCGCCAATGCCTATCGGGGCATGTACCTCGACTTCCGCGGCATGATGTACCAGAAGTTCCTGGGAAGCGACAATAATTTCTACCGCCTGGAGATAGACTACCGCCAATACAAGACTCTGCGCAAACGCGGCGTGCTTGCCTGGACGGCACAAACGAAAAACGTGTTTGGCGACGTCCCTCTCAACAAATACGCTCTCAGCGGTACTCCGTTCGATCTCCGAGGTTACTACATGGGCCAATATCGTGATAAGTCGTCACATGTCGTCATGGCGGAATATCGTCAGATGATCAATACGGACAAAGGCAACTGGGTGAAGCGCATGCTCAACCATGTGGGCTATGTGGCTTGGGCGGGATGCGGATTCATGGGCCCTAACCCGGGAAAAAATAGAAGGTGTCCTGCCTAACATGGGTGTGGGTCTCCCGCATTGAAGTGCAGCCCCGCATGAACGTCCGCCTCGACCTGGGACGCAACATGGTGAACAAGCAAAATCTGTTCTACTTCAACATGACAGAAGCATTCTGAGAACCTGTTTTATATTCTTCCTGAATAAATTCTCAATATAGGTTCGACCTGTTTTTGAGTTTCTTTTCAGTCTGTTTCCCCGTTTTTATGCCTCACATAGCCTGCTATGCTCCCACAAAGACGGGGAAATATCCTTTGAAAACAAATCTTCCCTCCCGACAGAACTTAAACAGGCACTAAATAAAAATATTACTGCATTCGATGCTTTATTTCTAAAAAAAGGGGTATATTTAGGGCATTAGTTGCAAATTTGTCTTATATTTGCACGGATTTCACAAGCAAACAGGCAATATATACAAATAAGTACATCGATATGAAAAGAGTTTTATTCATACTATGTAGTATACCCCTACTTCTATTTTCACCGGTTTCTTTCGCAAATGCCCAGGAAACCAGTGATTTCTCAAAACTAAACCCGGAAGATTACACCAACATTTCACTTCCTCCCCTCGATCTGTTATTCGAAAACGCCAAAGGAGGACCGATCTATGAACTTGCCAGTGTAAAAGAGCAGATCGAACGCAAACTGCTGGCAAAAGAAAGACGGGCGGTACTTAGCTTTTTTAATATACGGGAAGTTATCAATGGGGAAAGTTCGGTAACGACTATACATTTACCGATGTTTCAACACCTATTTTATATAATTATTCTACTTCCAAACAGCAGACATACACTGTAGGAGCGGCCGTGAATATTCCTCTTGACGAGTTATTCGACCTTGCTCCACGTGTAAGGCGCCAGAAGCTAAATGTGAAAAACAGCAGCTTTAGAGCGCGAAGCCAAATTCGAAGATATGAAAAAGAAATTATTGAGCTTTACGCAACAGCGACATCCCAATTAAGTGTTTTGACATTACGTGCGGAAGCTTTAGAATTAGCTACTGTTCAATACAGTATTGCCGAAAAAGATTTTGCAAATGGAACAATAGAATCAAGCACTTTATCTGTAGAAAAAGGAAGACAATCAACAGCTTTAGAAGCTTTTGAAAAGAGCCGGTTTGAGTTAACCAAAAGTCTAATGATCCTTGAAGTTATAACCCGTACACCAATTCTACGAAAATAAACATAACATTATGGACTATATACTCTATCTTTTCCGATCATTATACCGTGTCAAATGGTGGATTCTATTAGGAACTCTCATCATATCTGCTATTGCCTATTACTTGACAGGAAATATGAAGGGTGGCTATAATGTAGAGGCAACTCTCTACACAGGAGTTGTGTCTGGCTATAGTATCGAAGAAAATACTAAAGTAGACTGGGCCTTAGCTCAAAATTCCATGGATAACCTTATCAATATAATACAGGCTGAGAGCACTTTAAAACGTGTATCTTTACGACTCTTTTCACGTGTTTTGGTCAAAGGAGACCCAAATAAAGACAACGAAGGCATAACCTCTGCCTGTTACAACTTCACTTACAATCATATGAAAAATAGTAAGGATGGTAAAAACTCTTATCTCTCTTATTGATAGAAGTAGTGAAGATAAAACGATGGAGAACTTCCAAAAGTATGAACGTCCGGATATGAACAACTACATTTATGGGCTGTTCTATTTTCAACATATTTATTATAGCTATAAAGCCCTAAAAAACATCAAGGTAGACCGCAAAGGAAGCAGCGATTTATTAAGAGTAAGCTATCAATCCGGTGATCCTGGTATTGCATATAACACTGTTGAAATTCTCATGAAAGAGTTCGTCAATGAATATCAGGCATTACGTTATGGAGGTACTGACAAAGTTATAGAATATTTTAGATCAGAATTAAAACGAATCGGTAAAGAATTGACAAATTACGAAGACGATCTTACACAATATAATGTCACTAATCGTATTATAAACTATTATGATGAAACAAAAGAAATAGCAGCTATCAACAAAGAGTTCGAACTGAGAGAGCAAGATGTACTATTCAACTACAACAGTTCCAAAGCAATGCTGAACGAACTTGAAAAGCAAATGGACAGTAACATTAAACGGGTCATTCACAACGTTCAATTAGTGGACAAAATAAACCAAGCCTCTGATCTAACAGGCAAAATCACTCAGATGGAAACAATTTCCACCTCAAGTGAGGACAGTGGTAGACAACTCTTAGAATACAAAAACAAATTATTACAAACCAGACGAGATCTATCAGAGATTTCCAACCAATACGTAGCTGGTCAATATACAAAGGAAGGTCTAAACAAAGGTACTATTGTAGAACAATGGTTAGATCAGCTTTTATTATTTGAAAAAGCAAAAGCTGAACTAAAAATAGTACAAAAAAGCCGCAATGAATTAAATGCAAAATACTTGCATTTCGCTCCTGTGGGTACTACTATTAAAAGAAAAGAAAGAATTATCAACTTTACAGAACAAAACTACCTGACCAATCTAAAAAGCTACAATGATGCATTATTGCGTAAAAAAAGCTTAGAAATGACAGCCGCCATTCTAAAAGTACTTAATCCTCCTGCTTACCCAATTAATTCAGAGTCGACTAATCGTCGCAAAATTGTTATGATGATTGGCGTAGGTAGTTTTATAGGGTTAATTGCCTTTTTCTTACTGATAGAATTTATCGACCGTACTCTAAGAGATTCGGTTCGTACGCGAAAACAAACAGGAAGTCCTGTATTAGGTGCGTACCCTGCTCCTATGAAGTTCAGTCCCATCAGTAAACAATGCGAAGACATTGCTACTCGATATATGAGTAGTTCTATTCTTCGATTCTTTACGCAAAAGAAAGAAGGAATGCCATACATTTTGAATATGCTCAGTACAGAAGATGGAAGTGGGAAAACCTATTTAGCCAACAGACTAAAAGCATATTGGGAAGGTATAGGTCTACATGTACGTATGCTGAGTGACGGGACTGATTTTGATTCTAATTCTTCGAAATACGCTTTGGCAAACACAATAACAGACCTGTATATACCACAAGAAGAAGATATTTTAATTATTGAGCAACCAAGTTTGAATCGTGCCAACATACCTGCATCTATACTACAAGACGCACAATTAAATTTAGTAATAGCGTCTGCAGATCATGGCTGGAAAGACATAGACAAAATGTTGTTACAAAAATTAAAAAAGCTCAATTAGGCAAAGCGCCATATCTCTATCTTAATTGGGCCCCTAAGTACGAAGTTGAAACTTATACGGGAATGTTGCCCCCATATACATTCTTACATAAACAATTGTATCGTTTATCACAATTAGCTCTGACAGAAAGTTTCATCCGCTGGAAAAAGAATTCAAGAAAAAATTATCAGGACGACGATAACGATGACGATGAATAACGAAGAAGAAATATACAATAGAGACCCACATCAATCCAGTCGTAGTTTTTATGTTCTATTCGCTCTTCAATTTTTGCCAATATTGGCAAGCATATTTATTGAAGTGAAGCTTGGGATAGCTACTTTGGCAATAATAGTGCCCATGACTTTTATTACTTTAATTGCCTGTAGTAATCGTCAGACAGATTGGTCGCATTCTCGCAATATAATATTATTACTTTTTTTCATATGGGGCATATATTGTTTATTGGAAATATCAAATCCTAATAACGTACAGGAAGCCTGGAATATTAGTATTGGACATTATTTATTCATTCCTATTATATGTGCAGTTCTCGTACCGATTTCTATCCGTGACCGTAAAGGTATTGAATCTTTATTATTCATTTGGGGAATCTTTATATTGATAGTTACCATCAAAGGCTATTGGCAAAAGAATCATGGTTTTACCGATAAAGAACTTTATTTCCTTTATACATTAGGTGGTGCCCGTACACATATAATATGGTCCGGTATCCGTTATTTTTCTTGTTTCTCTGATGCGGCCAATTATGGAGTTCACTCGGCTATGGCAGCCAGTGCTTTCGGTATCGCAATGTTTTATGTTCAAAAAAGATGGATGAAAGTTTTTTTTGCATTTATCATGATTTGCGGTATATATGGTATCGGAATCTCCGGTACACGTGCTGCAGTTGCAGTTCCAATTGGCGCCATTCTTATGTATGTTTTAATATCGAAAAACACTAAATCCATTATAACAAGTAGCGTCATCTTGATAGGTGTCTTTTCCTTTTTCTACTTTACCAATATTGGTAATGGTAACCAGTATATACGTAAAATGCGTTCGGCTTTTTCGTCCTACAGAAGATGCTTCTTATCAAGTACGAGTGGAGAATCGAAAAAAATGAAGGTATTAATGGATGAAAGACCAATGGGATATGGTTTAGGACTATCCAAAGGTGGGAGATTTAACCCCAAAGAACAAATGCCCTATCCACCGGATTCTTGGTTGAGTAAGTGTTTGGGTAGAAAGTGGAATTATTGGATTGACATTATATTTACTGATTCATGGAGCTCTTTTTGCCTGGTGCTCTTGGATACTGATGTTTAAAATCATGAACCAACGTTTAAGAGGATTATTAGCAGCATGGCTTTGTACAAATGCAGGCTTTTTATTGCTGCATACGCCAATGACGTCATGATATATCCAAATCCTTTTATTATTTATACAGGTTTTGCACTCTGCATAACTGCTACAAATATTGATCCTGTCATGCAAAAGAAGACGATGAGATGAATAGAGAGAAAAAAGAGATTGATTATTAACGAAATAAAAATGGATCCGATTTATCACAAAAACAAACATTCATGAAACAAACGCCTCCTTTGATATCTTTTATCACCATCTGTTACAATGGGCTGGACGACACTTGCATGTTGATAGAATCGCTACGCGACACGATCAGTTCCGTCAGTTATGAAATCATTGTGGTGGACAACGCATCCCGCCAGGATGAAGCCTCCCTGATACAGGAGCGGTATCCCTTTGTACGGACTCTCCGCAGCGAGAAAAACCTTGGATTCTCGGGAGGAAACAATCTCGGAATACAGATAGCACAAGGAAAATACCTGTTCCTGATCAATAACGACACCTACCTGACCGAAGACGGACTACCCGTCCTGATAGAACGGTTGGAGAGCGATCCCCGCATCGGGGCCGTATCACCTAAAATCCGTTTTGCCTTTCCGCCGCAAAGCATTCAATTTGCCGGATATACCAAGCTCAGCCGGTATACGATGCGCAATAAAGCATTGGGCATGGGATGTCCGGACGACGGGACTTTCGACACTCCACGCCCCAGTGCCTACCTTCATGGAGCTGCGCTGATGCTGAAACGGGAGGTCATCTGGAAAGCCGGACTGATGCCGGAGATCTATTTTCTCTATTACGAGGAGCTGGACTGGTGTACCAGCATGACGCGTGCCGGCTATCAGCTGTGGTACGAGCCGCGCTGCACCATCTTCCACAAAGAGAGCCAAAGTACCGGGCGGCAAAGCCCTCTCCGCACCTTTATATGATGCGAAACCGAATGCTTTACGCCTGGCGCAACCTCCCGGGAATGGAACGTTGCTTGGCTATCGCTTACCAAATGCTGATCGTAGCTCCCAAAGACAGCCTGTGCTTCGTCCTGAAAGGAGAGCCCAAGCTGGCAAAAAGCCGTCTGGCACGGAGTGAAGGGTTTCTGGAAGCTGTGTTGAGTGACAGTCCACCACAGATTACACAAATTAGCACAGAGAGGAATCATTTTCTTGGGGATATCCATAAACGAGAAAGTGAAATCCTGTGGAACTCTCTGAGATTCTATAGGATTCTGTAAAACTCTGCCAAAATGATCCTCTGTGTAATCTGTGGGTGAACCGCAGCTGAACCGATTTACACAAATATATCGACCCATAACCTACATTAAGACTTATGATACTCATACTAACCTTGATCGACTGGATCCTGTTCGTTCTGCTGGCACTTTGCGTAGCTTATCTGCTGGTGTACGCTATTGCGTCCAAATTCTATCGTGCGCCCCACTATCCGGAAGCGGACAAATTGCACCGCATCGCCGTCTTCTTCCCGGCCTACCGGAAGACAAAGTCATCATTGACTCCGTACGCTCTTTCCTCGAGCAGGACTACCCCAAAGAAATGTACGATGTATACGTCATCTCCGACCACATGCAGGACTCCACCAACAAAGCCCTGAGCCGACTCCCTATCCGCCTGCTGGTGGCTACCTACGAAGACAGTTCCAAGGCCAAAGCCCTCCTACTGGCCATCAGCACCATCGAGGAAGACGGAAAGGCGAAAGGACTGGGCAACCGCCAATTAGCCTTTATGTATGACATTGCCGTGGTGATGGATGCCGACAACGTGACCGTACCCGGATTCCTTTCCGAGGTGAACCGTGCCTACTCCGCCGGAGTGCAGGCGATGCAAGCCCACCGCACAGGCAAAAACCTGAATACGGACATTGCCTTGCTCGACGGAGTGAGCGAGGAGATCAACAATGGATTTTTCAGGAGCGGACACAACGCCCTCGGATTGTCTGCCGGACTGGCAGGCTCGGGCATGGCTTTTGATTACTTCTGGTATTACGATGCCGTGCAAAGCCTGGAAACCGCAGGAGAGGACAAAGAGCTGGAACTTACGCTGCTTGAGTGCAGGATGCACACCGTCTATCTGGAAAACCTACCTGTCTACGACGAGAAAACGCAAAAAAAAGAGAACATCAAGAATCAGCGCCGGCGCTGGATGGCAGCGCAATTCGATCTTGTGTGAGGGACTGTCCTTCATAAAAAGCGTCAAGCAGATGGAAGGATGGTGGCGGTGGTGGCCCTCTTTCGATCTGGTCGATAAAATCATCCAATGGATGCTCCCTCCGCGCCTGGTGCAACTGGTAGCCGTTTTCGGATTCACTCTGCTTACCACACTGGTCTACCGTCCGGTAGCGTCTAAATGGTGGATATTGTCGGCAGCACAGGTTGCCGCCATGTTTATCCCTGTTCCAGCCCGCCTGCTCAACGGTAGGCTACTAAAAGCACTAATGCAGGTGCCTTCGCTGGCATTGGGGACCATAGCCAGCCTGTTCCACCTCAAAGGGGCCAATAAGAAATTTATACATACCGAACACGGTGAGTGATACGGGTTACCACAGATTTACACGGAGTTTCGGTTTCTCGTTCACGGGTATCCCGAAGAAAATAAATCCTCTGTATAATCCAGTGTAAATCTGTGGTACCCCCCGTCAACCGTACACTACCCGCAGCAAAACCTTAAAACAGGGACACGCCTTGATCCACTATTCGGGTTCTATCTCTCCATCGCCGTTCTGATCAGGGTTCAAATCACAATGGGCACCCATTTCGTAACCAGGATAAACTACTAGGAGCATACGCACCAGTACCTGCAGCGAGTAAATCAACACATTATTACCTCTCAACTTTTCCATATTTTACGAGAAAATAACCGTTTTCCTTAAATCTTTTTATGTATCTTTGCTAGATTGAAACATCATCACACTCAAAAAAGAATGGAACAATGCAATGAACGTCCTAAAGTTAGCGTTATTATCCCTGTATATAACACCTGTAATTACGTACAGGAAGCACTGGAAAGTATTTGTCAGCAGACACTGGAAGAATTGGAAATTATCGTAATTGATGACGGCTCTACCGATTGTAGTAGAGCAATCGTGGAAGAAATTGCAATCAAGGACACACGGATTCAAGTTTATAAACAATCTAATCAAGGACTTTCTATAACACGTAATCAGGGACTGAAATTTTCTACTGGGGAATATATTTATTTCATGGATAGTGATGACTTTTTAGAGCCTGATGCACTTGAATTATGTTATCGTAAATGCACAAAAGAAGCTCTTGATTTTGTTTTCTTCGATGCTGAAACGTTCACAATTGAACCGAACATACCCGAAAGCTCCTTCGACTACCAAAGAACTTTAGATCTACCTGAAAAGATATGTTCAGGCATAGACATGTTAAAAATACAACTAAAAACATACAAGTTCAAATCATCGGTTTGCCTAAACTTATTTCACCGAGAGTTCATTTGTGAAGAGAGACTTTCATTTTATCCCGGTATATTACACGAAGATCAACTCTTCATGATACAAGCTTATTTGCATGCTTCTAAAACAGGATTCATTCGTCGTTCTTTCTTCCATAGGCGTATCAGAACAAACTCTATCATGACTAAAAATTCACATGGAAAAATATGGAAGGATATCTTACTGTAACTAACGAATTATTAAGAGAACTCCCAATTTATCCAAAAACATATCACCATACAATATTCTTTTTTTTACGACAGATGCTGGATGCAGCTGTATGGCAAGCACATACATTATCTTTACCTCAACGTATAAAACTATTCAGCCTCTGTCTCAAATATTATAGGCCATATGTAACTATGCGAACGCTAATGGTATTATTACTAAAAACATCCATCCATCCCAGACAATAAAGAAACAACATATTTCTAATTATAAATCCAACGCCCTCACCTTCTCCATTGGAAAAGCAGAGTAGCTTTAAAAATAAATTTATGACTTCACTCAAGCACCAACTATTCTCGGGGGTATTCTATACCGCCCTTTGCCAAATACAGTGGCATACTCGTATCACTTGTCGTAGCAGGCGTATTGGCACGCCTAATTTCACCAGACGACTTTGGTGTAATGGCTGTAGCAACAGTAATCATTGCCTTTTTCAATCTATTCACCGATGTAGGACTATCACCTGCCATTATCCAACACAAAAGTCTAACCAAAGAGAATTTATCAGGACTCTTCTCTTTCACAGTCTGGACGGGTATCGGTCTGGCATTTCTTTTCACAGTTGCCTCATGGCCCATAGCGGCTTACTATAATCGGGAAATCCTTGCGCACACTATGTCAGTTACTAGCTATAAACCTATTTTTTTGCTTCAGCTACTATTGTTCCCAATGCTTTGTTTTTATCGCAATAAAGAATTTAAATTTATTGCCTTGAGAAGTTTCGTTATACAGATAGCCACTGGTATAGCAGCTGTCATAGCAGCCTTATGTGGAGCCGGGCTTTATGCACTAATTATAGGTCCTATTTTATCGGGTATCCTAATATTTGTGGTTTCCATACATCATTATCCACAACGTCTGAAATTTACACTTGGGCTGGATGTATTGCGCCAAATCTTCTTATTCTGCCTATCAATTCCTGTTTAACATTATTAACTACTTTAGCCGTAACCTGGATAAACTATTAATCGGTAAATACATGGGGATGTCTCCTTTAGGTTACTATGAAAAATCGTATCGCCTGATGATGCTACCCTTACAGAACATCACACAAGTAATCACTCCCGTAATGCATCCCATCTTCAGCGACTATCAAAATGATCTTGAACGCTTGGCTTCAGGCTACGAACGCATTGTACGTTTCTTGGCTTTCATTGGACTGCCATTAAGTGTATTACTCTACTTTACAGCCAGCGAAGTAACATTGATTATTTTTGGCGACCAGTGGATACCATCAATCCCTATATTTCAAATACTCACATTATCGGTAGGCATTCAGATTATTCTGTCTTCCTCTGGTTCGATTTTTCAAGCAGCTGGCGATACAAAAAGCCTATTTGTGTGTGGTTTGTTTTCATCTGCGCTCAATGTAACTGGTATCTTACTGGGTATTTTCTGGATTGGCACACTTGAAGCCGTAGCATCATGTATCACACTTTACATTTACTGTTAATTTCATACAATGTTATTGGATAATGTATCAAGTAACACTACATCGCAGCCTGCGCAATTTTGTAGCTCAACTGATATCGCCGCTTGTTATCAGCATCTTGCTGACTGCCGTACTCTATCCACTCAGTCTACTAACAGAAGGAGGAAACATTTTTCTGACCTTAATTGTAAAGAGTATTATATTTTCATTATATTTGGGTGCTACATACAGTTAACCGGTGAATACGACATCATCGGTAAGACCAAAAGCATCATAAACAAAAACAAAGAATGAAAGCACTGTTTCTTGTATTTCACGGATTCGACGAAGCAAACGGAATCAGCAAAAAAAATCCAACACCAAATAAAAGCACTAAAAGAGTGCGGTTTAGACGTATGTACCTGCTATTATGAACAAACATCAGATGGACATTGGAAGTGGATAGCTGACAATAACATTTTAGTCGATTTCGGACATAGCACATGGGGAAAAATAAGAAAACGTATATGTTTTAAGCCCATAAGAGATTTTATAATTTCTGAAGGAATCAGCTTTATATATATCCGTTCTTTTCATAATGCTAATCCATTTACAATACAATTGGTCAGTCAGCTTAAGAAACATGATGTAAAAAGTAGTAATGGAAATTCCAACATACCCTTATGATCAGGAATATATAACTTTCAAGATGAAACTTGACCTATTGGTTGATAAATGTTTTCGCCATCATTTAGCAAAATTACTTGATGGGATCATCACATTTTCAGATGCCAAAACCATCTTTGGAGGACCTACTATTCGTATCTCAAATGGAATTGATTTTGATTCAATACTACCTAAAAAAACAAATAAATGATACAACTTATGAACTACATTTAATTGGAGTGGCAGAAATACATTATTGGCATGGATATGATCGTATTATCAAAGGATTGGCAGAATATTATCTTACAAAACCTCAATACAAAGTATATTTTCACATTGTAGGCGAATTAAGCGGAGAACGTGAACGTCAAGAAATATTGCCAATAATCAAACAGAATGCCTTAGAGCCTTATGTTATTTTATATGGAAACATGCATGGAAACGACCTCGACCAACTATTTTCTAAGGCAGATATGGGCATAGGTAGCTTAGGACGGCACCGAAGTGGAATTACTCATATAAAGACTCTAAAAAACAGAGAATATGCAGCCCGAGGTATCCCGTTTGTCTATTCAGAAATTGATGCAGACTTTGACCACTGCAATTATGTACTTAAAGTACCAGCCAATGAAACTCCAATTAATATACATGAATTGATATCTTTTTATCATAGCCAATCATGGAACATAAATGTTATTCGTCATTCCGTAGAAAATTTATCATGGAAAATGCAAATGCAAAAAGTTATCAATGAAACTTATAAATAAATTAAATACTTAATAAAAACATGAAACGCGTTTTATTTGTTAATAATTACGACATGATAAAATCCAGAGAATCATACAATAATGGGAACTCTGCAAGTCATCATCAATTCGGAACTAATGAGCTTCTTGAAACTGGTGAATACGCTATCGACTATATGCTGATTACTCCTAAAAATCACAAAAATAAAATATTCAAATTAGTGTCACTTCTACCTTTATGGTTTAAACTCTATTGGAAAGCGCGCAATTATGATATTGTATATGGAGGAGCGGATTTTACAGTAGACTTTTTGGGAATATTAAAACAAATAAAATTATTTCGTCCAAAACTTATTGCCATATTTTATCACCCTCCATTCACCATAAGGCTGAAATTAGAGCAATATGATCATCTTATTTTCATCAGCCAATTTGCTCATCAAGCCATGTGTAAGGAGCTGCCCCAAAAAGCTAATATGCTAGAATTTATGCAATGGGGACCAGATCATAAGTTTTATGAACGCCTAGCCCCTATACTTAATTTCCAAAGACAATATGGAGAACATCATATTCATTAGTAATGGTAAAACCCGACGTGACCACGAGACATTAGTGAGTGCTGCTGAGAAGACAGCAAGCCATACAATTATCGTTAGTGACAACCAAAGTATTCCTACAAATTACAAAGAAGGCAAATATACTCAAATCCATATTCAAGAGAAACCCGATGACACTAGAATGGTGCCCTTACTCAATAGCTGTTCCGTTTTAGTTATTCCAACTCCCCCATATGAGCATCCACTTGCAGCTATAGGAATGACTAGTTTTGTCGATGCATTAGCCTTGGGTATGCCTATTATCGCAGCTGATAATACAGCATACAGAGATATTATCATTGAGAACAACATGGGAAAGATCTACAAAGCAGGGGATGTTGATGATTTAGCAAATGCCATGAATTATTTAAAAAAATCACCAGAAAGAATTGTTGAATGTGGAAAAAATGCATGGCTATTTGGCAAAAAGAATGACATAAATCATTTCGGAAAAAACTACGTAAGTTATTTGAATCATGAAAAATAATATCAAAAATAGCTTATTGCATTCCGTCTTTATACTATCCTAGTGGTATGGAACGGGTTTTAACATTAAAGGCCAATTACTTTACTGAGTTCTTCGGCTATGAGATACATATCATTTTAACGGATGGAGAAAATAGACCTCCATATTATGAATTGCATCCCAATATTACAATCCATCAACTTGGAATCAATTACGATCATCTATATGAAGCACCTATCCATAGGCGCATCTTAGAATACTTAAAAAAACAGAGAGTCTTTCGAAGACGCTTGAACGAATGTCTAAATGAAATAAAGCCCAACATTACAATATCATTATTGAGACGAGATATTAATTTTATCAATAAGATGACAGACGGAAGCATAAAATTAGGAGAGATACATTTTAATAAATCAAACTATCGCGAATTTAATCCTCCTGGACTTCCCAACTTTATAAAAAAAAATTAATCAAACGTTTTTGGATGAAACAACTTATATGTAAGTTACGTTCATTAGAGCGGTTTATTGTCCTTAGCCATGAAGATGCAACAGAGTGGACAGAATTAAATAATGTAACCGTTATTCATAACCCTCTTTCATTTATTCCAGAGTCACATTCTGACTGCAGCAGAAACAAGTGATTGCAGTTGGAAGATATATGCCACAGAAAGGATTTGATCGTCTAATATCTGCATGGAAAATTGTATCCCAAAAACATCCGGACTGGATATTGCGCATATATGGTGATGGTATGCGAGAAAAGCTCCAAAAACAGATTGATACGTTAGATATTGGCAAAACCTGTATATTAGAACACAGTGTACGGAATATCATAGAGAAATATTATGAAAGTTCTATATTTGTTCTATCTTCACGTTTCGAAGGATTTGGAATGGTCATCACAGAAGCAATGGTATGTGGAGTACCTCCTATAGCATTTGCTTGTCCATGTGGACCACGTGATATCATTGAAAATAATATTGATGGTATATTAGTAAAAAATGGAGATGTAATAGGATTAGCAGATAAAATCTGTTTCCCTTATAGAGAATGAGAGTGTACGTAAAGAAATGGGAATTCGTGCACGCCACAACGTAGAACGCTTCAAAATAGAAAACATAGCACTTCAATGGAAAAACTTATTTGAATCAGTTACTAATTAAAAGAAAAATATTATGAAATGGTACACAAAATATTTACAAGTATACGAGAAGCCTTTTTCTGAAGCTCCACAAGAGATCGTTGAAGAAGTTCGAAATAAACTGAAACTACTACAATCTGACAATCCGCTTGTAACAGTCTCTTATAGGATATAATGAAGAAAAACATCTACTAGCGAGTTTATGGTCTCTAAGTGAAATGAAATGTAAATATCCAATAGAAATTATTGGTACAGATAACGATTCCAAAGACCAAACAGCAACAATCTATGAAGCAACCGGCATTCCATATGTAATAGAGCATCAACATAGTTGTGGACATGCTCGCCTCTGCGGATTAAAGCGTGCCAAAGGAAAATATCACATTAATATTGACTCCGACACTATGTATCCCCCACATTATGTTGAAACAATGGTTGATGCATTAGAACGTCCTGAATTGTAGCAGTAAGTTCATTATGGAGCTATATTCCCGATAAAGAACATTCGTGGGTCGGATTAAAAATATATGAATTCATTAGAGACATCCATTTATGGATACAATCAATCAAACGTCCTGAATTAAGTGTACGAGGACTGGTATTTGCATACCGTACAGATTACGCTCGTCAAGTAGGTATCCGCACAGATATTAGACGGGGGGAGGATGGCTCTTTAGCTTTACGACTCAAAGAATACGGAAATATATATTTTATACGCAAAAGAAAGGCACGTGCAGTCACGGGATATGGTACCATCAGCGCTGACGGCTCGTTATTCAACAGTTTTAAGGTACGGGCTATTTACGCCCTCAAAAATATAGGTAGAGTATTTACGCGAAAGAAAGAATATAAGGATGAAGATGATAATTTAATAAAATCATGAAAGAAATATTCGAGAAATTACATCGTCCAATTAACCCCGCTGGGTATATCACTGAAATAGATGGATTCCGTTTCTTTGCTATCTTTACAGTCTGCCTGTTACATCTCAATAACTTTTTTGGCAGAAGTATCGGATATGATTATTACCAAGGAGTCAAAGATATCAATTCATGGAGTTGGTTCATTAATCGATGTGGTTTAGGTGTTGAGCTTTTTTTTGCAATTAGTGGATTTGTCATAGCATTACCTTTTTTCCGTCATTATTTAGAAGGCAGTAAAAAACCTTCTTTAAAACAATATTTCTATAGAAGGTTAACTCGCTTAGAAGTACCTTTTATTTTATCATGTGTCATCATATATTTGGCATATGCCATAACTTCTCAAACAAATATACTTGCGGATATAAACCATTTATTCGCATCAATAACCTATACGCACACTCTAATTTATGGTGTATGGCCTCCTTTTAATCCAGTCATATGGAGTCTTGAAGTGGAAATTCAGTTTTATGTATTGGCTCCATGGTTAATTTTATTTCTTTTTCGGTTCAGGAAAATATTCATGGTATATTCGCATCACTATATTATTTTGTTTTTCATTAATATTAAAAGGTTTCTTTTATAATGAATTGAAACAATTACATTTACACCTGTCTATATTAAACCATCTTCATTATTTTCTTGTAGGGTTTACCATTGCATATTTATTCTTACGACAGAAAGAACTGTTATATAGAAAATACTTCATATGGGACATTGTTGGATCCATCTGCTTTTATTTACTCTTCTATTTTATATGGAATCCTAATCAACTATACTTTTGTATAGCATTGTTTTTGTTATTTCTAAGTGTCTTCAAAGGATATTTTATAAATTGGATATGTAGAAGAAAAGTATTATACATAATAGGAGGAATGTGCTACACAATTTATTTACTACATTATCCATTATTTCATTTTACAGGCAAACTAACTAAAAAAATACTCCCATTTGACTTTTTACTATTCGAACTATTTAATACAAGCTACATTATTACTTCCAATTGTATTTACAATATGTTGTTGTTACTATATATTAATAGAGAAGCCTTGTATGAACAAAAATTGGCCACAAACACTCAATGCAAAAATTAAACGTATTACCTATTTTAAAATAAAGTCATGAAAATATACATTAAAACCATAGCAATATTCCTTTTGATACTATTAGCAGCTTCATGTATCAAAGAAGTTGACTTGTATAAAGGAGGAAGTTTAAGAGAACCGGCATATTTATACCCTTTTGATCAAGAAAATCAAAATGTGACAGCCGAGATTACAATCAAAACCAATTCAACTATCAATTTAGAATTGTTAGATGTTTATTTTGCACCTCTAAAATATAACAAACATTTGCTAATTATGCTTACCCAAGACGATTGTAAGCCTAGTATCTATCCACGAACATGGGCAAGTATCAATGGAAAGCCTCTTTCGGGACAATATTACTATCATTATGAACAATTAAAGCAAGATGATCTTCCACCAGATATTTACTATTTAGGAAAAACCTTAGGATGTACTGATGGAACAGGCAAAGAAGTTAGATTTTCATTTACAGCTACATTAGCTGCAGACGATAACTACATGGCCGAAGAATCAATAATAAATTTGGGATATAGCAAAGACAATTATCGTTTTTATGGAAGAAATGGCATTTTATGGGAAGATGTGATTGATATAGTTAATTATGGCAATAGTATAGCATTTCATAACGTAAACACTAAGGAAATACATAACATAGATAGCATACAAAAACATTATCTTATTGGACAAGATAGCATACAAAAAAAGATTATCGGGCAGAAAATGTAAAACGCTTTCAGAACCTGATGGAAACATCGATTATACTACTGCTGCAATTAACTTAGATGATATAAAAACTATCACAGCAGAAGGTGGTGAAAAGGTATATCCATTTCATAATCTTACTAATCTAGAAAATCATACATTAAATAGAGTCTTTCATGATAGTCCTGATGACTTTAAACAGGTGATAGAGCAGGAACGATCTATACCTACTGTGGATCGGTGCGCTATTAACATCGGTGTACATTCTACAGATGCCTTCTGGACCGACTTCCTCCTTTGGCTGAACGACACTTATGGCAAAGATGGCGAAGATTGCGTATGGATGCCTAGTCAAGAAGAATATTATGAATACAACTATTATCGCATGCATGGAAAGATTGAAAAGAGCGCAAACGGATCGACATTGAAATTGATCGTCAACTTGCCGAGCCAGGAATATTTTTATTACCCTTCAGTCACCATCAACCTGAAAGGACTGAAGAAAGAAGACATCAAGTCGATAGAAAGTAACAGTGCTGTCACCGGACTGTCTTACGGAAATTATCAGGACGGAGTCATGCTGAACATTGACTGCCGACGGTTCCTGGTTGAACACGCTACGCACTTTGTAGAGCAATATGAAAAAGACAAAACAAACCAATCGAACAAAGCAGACGCACTCTACTTTGTAAACATGCTTAAAGAATCAAGTAAGAAAGCCGAATTATTGAACCGAATAAAATAAGAGATACTATGATGACAACACTGCAAATCCTTTTCTGGCTCTCCCTCTTCCTCGTATTCTATACCCACCTGGGATACGGAATACTGCTTTACATACTGGTCAAACTGAAGGAACTCTTTGTGAAACCTGTCCGGCGACAGCTCCCCCCGGACAAGAGACTGCCGGACGTGACACTCTTCATCACAGCCTTTAACGAAGAAGAGGTGGTGGACGAGAAGATGCGTAACTGCCTCGGGCTGGACTACCCGGCGGACAAGCTGCACATCGTGTGGACCACCGATGGAAGCAACGACTCTACCAACCAGCGACTGGAAAACTGGCCGCAGGCCACCGTCCACTTCCAACCCCTGCGGCAAGGAAAAACGGCCGCCATGACACGGGGCATGATGCTGGTGGACACGCCGCTCGTAGTGTTTACCGATGCCAATACGATGCTCAACCGCGAAGCGATACGCGAAATAGTCCGTGCTTTTGAAGATCCGAAGGTGGGATGCGTTGCCGGTGAGAAAAGGATAGCCGTGCAAGAAAAAGACGGTGCGGCGGCCGGAGGAGAAGGCATATACTGGAAATATGAATCGACACTGAAAGCACTGGATGCACGCCTCTACTCCGCCGTAGGAGCCGCAGGCGAACTATTTGCCGTACGCCGGGAGCTCTTCACAGTGATGGAACCGGACACGCTGCTGGACGACTTCATCCTGTCGTTACGCATCGCCATGCAGGGATACAAGATAGCATATTGCACGCAGGCGTATGCCATCGAAAGCGGATCGGCCGACATGCGCGAGGAGCAGAAGCGGAAAGTGCGTATCGCAGCCGGCGGACTGCAATCTATCTGGCGGCTGAGAGAACTGCTCAATCCGTTCCGTTACGGAGTGCTGACGTTCCAATACGTATCGCATAGAGTGCTGAGGTGGTCTCTGGCACCGGTGCTGCTGTTCGCGCTGCTTCCACTCAACATCGCCATTCTACTGGCGGGGGGCTCCCCTGTCTGTTACGGCACCATCCTGGCACTCCAGCTCCTATTCTACATCATGGGAGGATGGGGCTACTACCTTTCTACCCGGCAAGTGAAAAACAAGCTGCTCTTCATCCCGTATTATTTCCTGTTTATGAACATTAACGTAATGAAAGGTGTTAACTACCTTCGTAAAAAGAAAGGAACAGGAGCATGGGAAAAAGCCAAAAGAACAAAAACGGAATCCTTAAACCAATAAATCGGACAAAGCATGGATAGAATATTGCATAACGTAGACAATGCCCACAAGATACTTCAACTGACATCCGACACACTGATCTTGGTGGACAAAAACGGCACGTGTCTGGACATCGACCCACACAGCGATTTGTGGTTTCTGCAAGAAGACAGACTCTTGGGGAAAAATCTGTTCAACCTGCTTCCCGACCATACCTTCCAGAAACTGCTACCGGACTTCAGGCGGGTGACCCAACAGGGGATAACGGTGAACCGCAACTACCGGCTGCCACTGGAAGGGGGCGAAACGTATTACTTCAAATGTATCATGCAGCCGTACGACGGTGACAAGGTGCTGTGCCAATATCGCGACATCACGGCGCGCAGCAACGTGAAACTGCAACTGGAACGCACCAACTACGAGCTGAAGGAGATACAAAAAGCGGCACAAATAGGGCAATGGAAATATTCATCGCGAGAGAAGACATTCTATTACCGGGGATACAACGGAATCGTATGCACGGAAGAAGAGCGGAGCATCAACTTTCAGGATTACTACGAAACCATCCTGAGCGAAGACCTGCCCGCCGTGAACACGTGGATGGAAGCCAACCGCCGCGAACTCTTAAAGGAATACATCGAATACCGCATCCTGCTGGAAGGACAGGTATACTATATGCGCCAGCAATGCTACCTGCGGAATGAAGAAGAAGATGGTAACATCGTCCTGGAAGGGTATATACAGAACATCACCGACATACAGCGGAAACGAAACGACATCAACACGCTGACGCATGCCATCAACAATGCCAAAGAAAGTGTGTACGCGGCACGCAGAGACGGCACGCTGATATTTGCCAACAGGCAGTTCAGGCTGAACCACCGGATCGCGGAACAGGCGGACTTGTCACTGATACGGGTATTCGATGTCGTGGGCGACATGACCTGCATAGAGGACTGGGAAGAACGTTACCGCAGCATACGGGAAGGCCAGACCCTCAACTTCCTGGCCTACCAACCCCTGAAGCACGATAAAAACACACTGGCCTTTGAAGGCACCATGTACAGTGTGACAACGGATGATGGAGAAGAAACCTTTTGGTCGTTCACCCACGACATATCGGAACGCATCCGGTACGAATCGCAGATCAAACGCTTCAATCGTATCATGGATACCACGATGGAGAACATCCCGGCAGGTATCGTGGTAAAAGATATCGAGAACGATTTCAGGTACATCTACCGTAACCGGGAGTCGTACAACCGGGACATCAGCTCAGAAAACGCCATCGGAATGAACGACTTCGACTACTACCCGCCGGAAATGGCACAGCAGAAGCGAAAAGAGGATATGGAAATTGCCGCTACCGGAAAAGGGATGCACTGGATTATGGAGGGCAAGGACAAAAACGGAAATTTGCTGATTCTCGACAAGCAAAAAATCATGGTGGAAAGCGAGGACTTCTCTCCCATCATTGTCAGCATCGAATGGGACATCACCCAGCTGGAACTGATGCGCCGTGAACTGATAGAATCGAAAGAGAAAGCGGAAACATCGGACAAACTGAAGTCGGCTTTCCTTGCCAACATGAGCCACGAAATACGCACGCCCCTCAATGCCATCGTAGGATTCTCGCGCATCATCTCGGAGAGTGACAATGCGGAGGAAAGGAGGGAGTATTACGAGATTGTAGACGCCAACAACGAACGGCTGTTGCAACTGATCAACGAAATATTGGATCTTTCCAAAATAGAGTCGGGCATCGTAGAGTTCACTTACGGGCCGGTGAGGCTGCACACACTTTGCAAAGAGATTCATGATGCACACGTATTCCGCTGTCCGCAGGGAGTGGAACTGAGGTTCGACTCGCCGGACGAAGCGCTAAGCATCCACTCGGACAAGAACCGGATCTTCCAGGTATTCTCTAACCTGATAGGCAACGCGTTCAAGTTTACCACAGAAGGCAGCGTAAGCTATGGTTACAAACAGGAAGGCGAGCGAGTTGTATTCTACGTCAAAGATACCGGACTGGGTATCGAGCCCGAAAAGCTGGGAAGGGTATTTCAACGGTTTGCCAAACTGAACAATTTTGCCCAGGGCACAGGTCTGGGATTGTCAATCTGTAAAACGATCATCGAACGGCTAGGCGGAGAGATTGCGGTCTCCTCGGAAGTGGGCACAGGAACCACATTCACCTTCTGGCTGCCTCTTGAGAATGTCATACAAGATACGGAAACGGGAACGAACAGCCACTTGCCCGGCGAAGCCGTCGGAACACAGCCGTCGGAAGTGCTCCCGGCCAAAGAGGATACGCCCCGCCCCAAAGAGGAAACGACGGAAAAGGAAGAGGACCTTCGGGCAACCGCAGCCGGAACGGAGCAAGCCACCATACTGATAGCCGAAGACACAGACAGCAACTTCGACCTGCTGAACGCTATTCTGGGTAGAAAATACCGCTTAGTCCGCGCCAGAGACGGCATGGAGGCCGTGACCATGTATGACGAGGTAAATCCGGATCTGATATTGATGGACATCAAGATGCCTAACTTAGACGGACTGGAAGCTACCAGAATTATCAGGCAACTGTCCGCGGAAGTACCCATCATTGCACAAAGCGCATACGCTTACGAACACGACCGGAATGCAGCCGAAGAAGCCGGATGCAATGACTTTATCTCAAAACCGATCGCTCAGGAAAAGCTAAAGGAAAAGATAAAGAAATGGCTGAAATAAACCAATTCACCACGGACTACACGGATTGACACGGATCTCCTCGGAGTCTGTCTGAATTCCGCTTGAGATCAACCGGATAAATAATCAATCTGCGTTAATCCGTGTAATCTGTGGTGAACTAAAATGCGAAATTCAAAACAATGGGAAAGAAAGCTGTATCCAAACTATTTTATTGTACGTCTATTGCACTGACTTTTGTCCTGGCCGGCATCACCATTGCCGGAGCATTCGCCGGACACATACCTCCCGAACACTCCACTCTGATGCCTTTCATCGGGCTGGCGCTGTCAGGACTGTTATTGATCAATCTTGCCGCCGCCATTTACTGGGGGATTCGCCGGAGGTTCTGGATCATCATTCCGTTGATAGCCATAGCTGCCAACTGGCAATATCTGGGTCGGATCTTCCAACCTCCTTTCACGGCCGGAGGAAAAGAGGCAAATACACTGAAAATAGCGACATACAACGTTGACAGTTTCGGCAACGAGCAGTCGGGATATTCGTGCAAGGAGATTGCGGCTTATATGAAAGAGCACCGGGTGGACATTATCTGCTTTCAGGAGTTTGCCGGCAACCGGTACTTTACTCCAGACAGCATACGGAACGCATTTGCAGACTGGCAGTATGCCGTCATTCCGCAAGCTCCGGACAGTACACCTATCTTGCAGGTAGCTCTGTTCAGCAAATATCCGGTGAAGGACAGCAGACTGATCACTTACCCCGATTCAAGGAATTGCAGTATGTGGTGTGATCTGGACGTAAACGGACAAACGGTTCGTGTTTTCAATAACCACCTGCAAACAACGGAGGTCAGCCAAAATAAGCGCAGACTGGAAAGGGAACTGGCTAAAAACGAACTGACAGGCAGAGAGGAAGCAGTGGCCAGACAATTGTTGGAGGGACTCAACGAGAACTTCAGGAAAACGTGCGGCGCAGGCAAAGACTTTGGAACAATTAATCCGCACCACCCCCTACCCTATACTGGTTTTGCGGTGACTTTAACTCTCTCCCATCGTCCTACACATACAGTACCGTGAAAGGTGACAATCTTCAAGACGGATTCCAGACTTGCGGACATGGGTACATGTATACGTTCCGGTACTTTAAACGCCTGCTGAGAATCGACTATATTTTCCATTCCAAAGAATTTAAAGGGGTAGATTACTATTCGCCTGACCTCAATTTGTGCAGTGATCATAATCCGGTAGTGATGGAGGTGAAGATGTAAACGGGAATGTATCTAAACGCCTTTTCACCCCCATAACTCTCTCGTTATAATATAAAAGAAGGCCGTCCTGATTACTCAGAGCGGCCTTTCTTAATTATAAATGAATTAGTTTTCTTATTCTACTTTCTTCAAAGAGTCTGCAACATATTCAAACTGTCCTTTACCTGTCACTTTATACTTAATGGTATATTGTGTGGTAGAAGAGCCATCGTAAATGGCAAAGTTAATTGTATAGAACATCTACACCTTCCACAACATCCGCACTACCATAGATTGCTTTCAATCCCGGAAGGAATGCTTCTGGCAAACGTTCGAACATCAACTTAGTAAGATCGGCATCCGACATGTTGCCATAAGCGGCAGCATTTTGTTCTCTCCACTTGCCGGGCGGAAATCAAAATTATTCTGATAAGCAGAGCTACCATAATAATATTCATTATTACTCTTACCACTAAATATAGGCGCATATTCTTGTCCCTTATTGGCAATCACCCAATCGGTGATGGTCTGATAGAATGCAGCAGTTTCTGCATCGCCCTTTTCTGCCTTCAAAGTAACCACAGTGCTCGGGTCAAAGTTCCACTTGCCGTCAGACAATACAAACTGCTCTGTCTTATCGACAATACGTGTATTCAACTCCCATCTCGCTTTTTCGGCAGAATAAGTGTATTCATCACTGTAGATCTTCAAATCAGTACCATTATAATATCTGTAGACTACTACACGTGCATCGCCATCAACAGGATATGCCACCATCCGCGACAGATAAGCGGGCAGATAGTTCACAGCCGGAACATCAAAGTAAAGTAGCGTTTACTCTGTCCCCATATCTCCGTAATCGGCATATGTCAGGACATATACGTTATTGCTCTTATTCTTCCAGTTCTTTCCCATCGTATACTTTCACCGCGTAAGTAGGGTAGAGAAAAGACTGTTGGCCGAATAGGTACCTACCATGATGTTATCGATCTGATAAGTAGTGGTTTTCTTATTGGCACCATCACCTTCATGTACTTAAGGCTACATACACCTTCTTGCCTGCATAAGCTAACAAAGACACTTTACCTGCAGAAGCAAACGTACCGTAACCACTTGTCGGCTTGGTAGGAATGCTGAAATCTGAAGTCACATCAACCCAATTGGCAGTACCGACATTTTCACCATCGAAATTCTCTGAAATAAGCACTGACAAGCAGCTGGCATTATAGTATCCACGGTCACGTCAAAAGCGAGATAATCACCAGCAGTAACAGAAATAGCAGGGGTAACCATCCAGCCGACGCATGCCCCTTTCGTACCGTTTGCCGAATACTGAACATACTGGTTATCATCATAAGAAGTAACCTTCCACTGAGTGTCACCGGTAGAGCTGATAAACCAGCCTTTGAGCTCTTTCAAATCTCCGGTAGGAAGCGCCTCGAAGTTTTGCCACATCAACGGATTCTCCAACTGTCCCTCTCCCAACTTATAGTCAACGAAAACAGCTGTTCCCTTTTCGGCATCTTTGAACTTTTCGTTCAGGATCTTAGACATCTGACCTTCTGTCTTTTCATTCAGATAAGGCGCAAATGCATTCTCACCATAAACCAACTTGTATTCGGCATCCGTCGGTTTCAGATATTTCACCGAAGCATACTCCGACAGCAAAGAAGACATCGCTTTTTGTACTTATACGTAATCTTTTGCACTCGAACCCTTATCGGCAGTGTAATACTTATCAAGCAAGAAAGCAGGTATGTAATCCGCTCCCGTGATCTTCTCTGTCAGATACATGTTAGTCTTCACATTCTCAAGATCCTTAGACACACCGGCATCTGTAGCAATCTTCTTATTGGTCGAATTTGAGCTGATAGTTGCATAGTCAGCATCAGTCAGCGTATACTCTATCTTCATCAAATTCGTCGGTTGGGTCATATCGTCCAATCCTTCGAAGTTGTCATCGTTATATTTACAGCCGGACAGCAGAATCAACGACACCGCTACAGGCATTAATAGATTTCTATTCATAATTTAAACTTCCTGTTTTTAGATTAGAAATTAACTTTTAATCTCAAGCTATAAGTACGGCCGAATCCGTAGAACACATTGTAAGCGGTCTTCCAATCGTGATTGCTACCATCTGTCGCATCAGAAATATAAGTCTGGTCGAATAAGTTGTTCACGTTACCTGACAGTACTGCATTCAGTTTACCAAAGTTGAATTTATAACTTGCGTTCAAATCGAAAGTACTTGCAGTCGGAATACGCCAAGGAGTAGAAAAGTCTTTCTCACTGTTCATCACCAGGTCGTTTGAGTTCAATGACCAGTCAGCATAATTACGTGCGTATAAGTTCCAGTCGATACCCAGACGAAGGGCTTTGTCGATCTTGAAAGTAGCACCCAAAGCTGCGGTAGTCTGTGCAGATCCACCCACTTTCACATCTTTCAGGTTCAGTTTCATTGTACCCGGTTCCAGTCCGTTAGCTGCCGCATTTACAAGAACGGTCACATCCTTACCATCGCTTCCCTTGATAGATGCGCTGTTCACAAATTGACCTTCTACAGTGAAGCTACCCGAAGCATTGCTATCCCAACGCCAGTTACCGATAGAGAACATACCGCTCAAATCCAGCCATTGGAAAGGTTTTGCTACAAAATCAAGTTCGACACCCTGGTGCAAAGCATTCACACCCTGCATGTTGATAACAGACTTGGTAGAAACCAGCTTACTTGCATCGTAAGGCTCGCTAAGGCTGCCTTCATAGTAGTTTGTGATATCCTGTGAACGGGTAGTGGTTTTATCCATCCAACGAGTGTGGTAGGCATTGATGTTCACAGTAAGGAAGCTCGAACGATAGCCGTATCCGATTTCGAAAGAGAACACTTTCTCGTTCACTGCATCGGGGTTTGTCGCATTACTGACTGTTGAATTAAGGAAAGCACCTCCCGAGAAGAATGGAGCACGGCTGATATAACCGATATTGGCAAACACATTATGATTTTCGGTAAGGTTGTAGTTCAAACCTCCCTTTGCATTCCAACCGATGAAGTTGACAGTTTTTGATTTGGCGTGCGCCTTGTCATAGTAAAAACGGTCGTAACGCCAGTAACCGGTATTAGAAACCGAACCGGAAATGAAGGCACTCAACTTATCTCTGTTGTATTCACCTTGAGCAAATACTCCCTCAGACATCACATAGCCATCAAAGTCACGATAAACAATATCACCTACTTTCAATTTCTGGTTCACAAATGAAGAACCGGCAGCAGCAGCGGCATTGTTTGAAGCCAAAACACTTTTTCTTGAAGAAGAGTCTACATAAAAGTCACCACCATAGAGGTCAACCAATTCATTGGTGTGTGTACCTTTATAATAACGGTAGTCTATACCACCATAGAAATCGAAGTAATCACCGAACTTAGTAGTATAAGTAGAAAGCAGACCATACCAGTTATGGAAGTTCTTAGACTTCGACATTGCCATAACCGAACCATTCTCACTCCTTCATTCAAAGCATATATTTCATCATACGCAAATGTACCGTCGGCTTTACGGAAAGTCATATTCAGGTTACCATTGTTACTGCCATACCAGTTACTGCGATCCGCACTGGTCAATCCCTGACCGGAATAGCCATATCCACGACCGATAGAAGCATACAGAGCCGTACTCAAACTTGACTTTTCATTAATCTGCCACAAATGGTTCAATGACAACTGAGGTTTATTATACACATTATATGCCGATGACTTTCTTTGTCCGTTCAGCCCGAATCCGTAGGTAGGGTTATAACGATAAGGCTTCTCACCATTCATATAATTCTTCGCAACTTCCTGCCATCCTTCAATGGTAAGTCCGTCTTTATTTCCACGCTGATTATGCCACTGGGGAGCAGCAAAAGCAGTAAATGACAACTGATGATTGTCATTGAAACGCTTTGTAATATTCACAAACCAGTTGTAGGCTTCGTAGTTGGTTCCCTGGATATAACCATCGGCCCAGGTCTTACCTCCCAAAAGGGTCATGGCCCAACCTGATTTGGTCAATCCGGTAGATACCTTGAACAGGATTTTGTTCAATCCGTCGTTACCCATACCATAAGATACGAAACCGCCTTTGTTGGCATCGATTGTATTAGTCACAATGTTGATAGAACCACCCACTGAAGGAGCCGCTACCTTTGATGCACCCAAACCACGCTGTACCTGCATGCTACGAGTCACATCACTCAAACCGGCCCAGTTCGACCAATAGATGCCACCCCATTCCATATCATTCATCGGAACACCGTTAATCATCATAGCAGAGTTCTCAGTCTTAAAACC
>VOFI01001947.1_pt1 | contig 43903 bp, 45 predicted proteins | sample 5384131 | NCBI WGS metagenome assembly VOFI01 (sample SAMN12384728, study PRJNA508395) | human gut metagenome | isolation source: healthy gut H | host: Homo sapiens | reverse complement strand
GGGCAACAGCAGGCTTTGCCGGGAGGGGGAAGTGGTATTGAGGGTGGCACATTAACAGCTCAAAAAGTCTTTACAGATAATCCTTTTGATGAAGCGGGAAATTTAAGATCTAATATTAAATATCAAACGGGTGAATTTAAGTATAATTATGAAACAGATGCTAATGGAAGGATATCTAATTGGAATACAGATAATCTGCAATTAACGGAACGAGATGGTCGACTAAATTATAACTCGAACTCTCCAGGAAAAATTGAAGGAGATCATGCAGGACACTTAGCGGGAGATAGATTTGGTGGATCACCAGAACTGGATAATATTGTATCTCAATCACAAAATGTTAATTTAAGTCAATATAAAAAGATTGAAAATCAATGGGCAAAAGCTATAAGTGAAGGAAAAGAGGTAACGGTAAATGTTGATATTAAATATGATGGAGACGGTTTACGTCCTATAGAATTTAATGTAGAATATACAATTGATGGTGACTTCTTTAGTCAAAGTATCCTAAATTAATGGAGGAAGTGCAATGGAAAAAATGTTTGAAGACTATTTTTCAGAAATACAAGCGGACATGGTGTCAATTTGCTTGGAATATGTGGAAAAAAGAGCTGAGAAGATTTATATTTACTGTTCTTTTGAAAATGGTATGATATCCAGTGGTTTCTTTTATAAAGTTAATAGTAAAATTGTAAAGAAGAACAAACTAAATGACGTTATAGTAGATGGGCAAAAAAAATACGATGTATCAATACCTAGACAAAAGGGAGCTATTAATATTATTAATGATGATATAAAGGCTCTTAAGAGATTATGTCAAGAATATCAAAAAGAAATGCCAACACAGATTAAATTGATATATGATGTTATATCTAATAGATTAAATGCCGATTATAGCTATGACATAATATTTAGTAATGATCAAAACAAGACGGCATATGATGTTTTAGATGAGTGGTATCAGTTAGAAAAAAGTAATGAATAATAATTTTTAAAGTTCGGCACAGAAAATAAAATATGTTGATTTCAACTGAGATGAAATTGTATTACAATATAGTATCAGGAAAATATGACAAAAATACAAAAGTAACATTTAATTATTAGAGTGGGGATATATGGATACAAGGTTCAACCAGACAAAATTAAAGAAGCTCCAGATCTTCAATGGATCACAACTAAAGTATTTGGCATTTGCATCTATGCTAATAGATCATGTTAATAACGCTTTAATAACACCTTATTTGAATGGACAAGGTTTTCTATTACATTTGTCCAATCTATTTTCTATTTTGGGCAGAATTGCATTCCCGCTGTTTGTTTTTCTTCTTGTAGAGGGATTCTTCAAAACCAGCAACAGAATGAAATATCTGATTATGCTTTTAATTTTTGGTGTAATATCAGAAGTGCCTTTTGATTTGTTTACATCAAAAACTTGTTTCTCTCCATATTGGAACAATATAATGTTTACCTTAGCGCTATGCCTTGTTACAATTTGGATTATTGACATTCTTAAAGATAAAATCAGCAATAAATATCCTTGGTATGCTTTATCAATCCTGATTGTAGCATTTTTTGGGTTTCTATCTATGGAGCTAAGTCTTGATTATGATTATCACGCAATAATCGTTGCCTATCTCTTTTATATATTCTATGATAAACCTCTCCTTGGTGCTGGCCTGGGCTATATATCAATTATAAAAGAACTTTACTCATTTATAGGTTTTGGAATGACTCTAACTTATAATGGTGAAGAGGTAAGCAAAATAAATGGTTCAACTATTTCTTTTATCCAGTACATATTCTAATCTTAGGGCTTTTGCGTCTATATTTAGACATATAGTTTATACTGGACGGGCCGCGTTGGTCATTCAATGAAAAGCCAGATTCGCAGGCGGAGGCTTGCTTGCCAAACGAAGTAAAACAGTCGGAATTAGAAAAGAATCGCAGGGCGTATATAAAGGTCGGAAGTTGCTATGTATACGCTTTCCCTGAAATGGCAGAATTAACGGCTGTTCTAAAGGCTATTCAGATGATTGAATGAGTCTCTACAAAAAACACAATAAACACTAATAGCAAAAAGAGGCTCCCTTCGTTATGGATGGGAGCCTCTTTTATGTTCCCGAATGAATAAATCTACATTGGGGTCTGAATTTTAGTCTCCGGGAACACAAAAGGGAATTGGGAAAAGGGGATAAGGGGAAAAATTTCTTTTATAAGTTCTTGCATAATTAAATAAAAAACACAGTATCAGCGGTATTTATAAGACTTTCAAAGCCATGAAATACCGCTGATGTTCTATCCGTCTTTATAAGTCAGTCAGTTATATCAGTTAAACATGATTTTCGATAAGGCCTGCTTGGATGCCGTCCGTTCTTTATATCTTTTTATCAGGTTGATCGCCAGCTTCCGGGCCATGTTCAGGTTTTGCTGTATATTTTTGTCCTCTATCTGGCACTGGGCATGGATGTCTGATCGGAAATGCAATTCTGTATCCGGGGGGCATCTGTCATTCATTTGTGGCTCTGGATTGGAAGAAAAATGGGGAATTGGTGATTTATGATCCGTGGGATGGAAATATAGGGACATATACAATAGATGAGGCATTTTATACCGGCTTTTTGTCGGCACAGGGAAAAGGGATTTTAAAATGGGTGCAGTACATCGTATAAGATACAAAAGGGGAGTGATGTTATGATCAGTGCAGCAGGAATCAAGGTATACAGCTATCTGAATATTACCGCAGTTGCAGATTTTTTTATGGAAATAAAACCGGGGGATCACGGAAGGATGACACTCCGTGGGTATCTGGCGGGAATGCCGGACGTCGGAAGGCTGCAGGAGGAAGCGGTTAGGATTACGCTGCAGGAGGACGGTGACAACCGTGAGCAGGTATTGTTCCAGGGGATCATCCAGAGTGTGCACACGTTTGTGGAGAACGGTGTGTGTCAGGTGATCCTGTCAGCCCTGACTAGCAGCATCAGACTGGACCAGGAGGAGAGAAACCGCAGCTTCCAGAAAACAAAAGAGACATACCTTGGGATTATGAGGGAAGTGGCAGGGAACGTGTCCGGCAGTGGACTCTCCGTAGAAACAGGAGTCCCCGTCATACAGTACCGGGAGACAGACTGGGAGTTCTGTAGGCGTATGGCAGCCGGGGCAGGGCAGGTACTGTACGCTGATCCTGCCAGCCCGGAGATAAGACTTTGGGCAGGACTGGAGGAAAAAGGCGGAACGGCTTCATTTCCAGCAGACCGGTACAGCGTCTGTGTGGATGAGACCTATTACCATATGAAAAGCGCTGGGGAAGGGAAAAAAGAATTTTTATACTACCGGACAGAGTCATGGGAAAATTATGAGATAGGGGAAAGTTCTTTTTATCAGGGACAGAGGCGGTATATTTTTGAAAAAACAGCCGAACTCGTTGGCGAAGTGCTTGTCTTTGGGTATAAACTTGGAGGGAAGTGCAGGTTTGGGCAGAAGAGGTATGCGAACCGGAAAATGACAGGAGTTTCCCTGCGTGGAACAGTGAAAAAGCGGGAGAAGGAATCGGTGTACCTGAAACTGGACATTGACGGGGCAGACGGGGAAAGCGCTGCATCCATATCCGTGGATTCCGCCCACAGGAAACGTCATGTATTGTATGCCGCAGGAAGGGACGGAGGCATACCTCTACTTTCCAGAGGCAGAGGAGGAAAGTGCATATGCAGTCAGCGAGATACATAACAGCAGGTGTCCGGTCTTTGCAGATGCGCAGCGTCGGGAACTTGTGACGGAGCATGGAAAAAAGCTGCATATGTATGCGGATGTGCTTGGTTTTGCCGGAGGGAAGGAAGAAACCGTGCAGGAGTGCCGGATGGGAGAAGACGGCATACATTTCGGTGCGGGAAAGGGTAAGCTTCAGGTTACGGGGAGGGAGCAGATTCTCTTCCATGCACCGGAGATTTCCCTTGACGCAGTGCAGAAAATCGGACAGTATAAAATAGAGAGCAGGGCAAAAGGAAAGGAGGGGATGCTGTATTCCGGAGGAAACGGAAATCCGTCAACCGGAGGAGGCGGTGATGGAGCAGCAGAACTGCAGAATGAATACAATGCGCTGTCATCCCAGGGAATCCTGGCAGGAACGGAATACGAATACTATAAGCCCTTTGATGATGCACCGGAGTATGAGGAGTATAAGGAGGTGCCGACATGGCTGAAGGTCGTGGCGGGGGTCGCAGTTGCAGCTGTGGTAGGACTGGCAGTGGGAGCGCTGGTAGTTGCAACGGGAGGACTGGCAGCAGCGGCTCTGGGAGTTACAGCCGTGAAACTTGGGGTGATAGCCGGAGCGCTGACCGCAGGGGCAGGAATTGTAGCAGTTGCGGCAACGGCAAGCAGTGACAGAAAGAACGGGACAGAGTCCTCCTTGGGAGATTATATCAGCAATGCCTTTTCGGCGTCTGCAAGAGTGGGAGCATCCTGCATAGCCATAACTCTGGGGATGTATGGGGCAGAGATGATGGCGGTGACCGTGAGCGGTGGCATGGGACTGATTCCCGTGGGAGGAACGGTTGTGACTCTGTCACAGCTCGCAGGTGCATTCCAGCTTGTGGCAGGAATAGTCACAAGCCAGAATCTCCTGTTTCAGATAGAGGAAGTACTAATGTTCTATACCTCAGGCAAGGAAATGGGAGCGCCGACAGGAAACGGGAGGCATGACAGCGCCCGAGCGCTTACCGAGATGGCAAGTACGCAGTTCGCATTCTATGGACTGATGAATCCATATACTTACCAGAGAGCAAAGATCACGCAGCTGCCGAATGAGACCGCCTTAACCGTGCCGGGAGGAACGGGAGTGGCAGTGGTGCCAAACGGGACAGTGCCAGCCTTGAATCCGCCATACCTTCCGGGGCAGTATACCGAATATCTGGCAGCGGTGCAGGGATGGGCACAGCAGGCTTTGCCGGGAGGGGGAGTGGTATTGGGGGTGGTACACCAACATCAAGACCTACATGGAGACAATCGGAACTTGATGCAGCAACTGATTTTCCAGATTATGATGCACAAAAATCATTTATTAATGGAGAAGAGGTTCCTTATGGAACAAAAGGAAGTGTACGTCCCGATTATTACAAGGATGGGTTTAGTGTAGATATAAAAAATTACAACGTAGAAAGTGCAAGTGGTAGAAGTAATCTTGCGCGGAATATTGAAAAGCAGTATTATCAAAGAATAGAAAACTTGCCCGATTGAACAAAGCAATCAGTTATGATTGATATTAGAGGTCAAAATGTTTCAGATGAAGCTTTAGGTGCGTTGTATGATGACATTATGCAGAGAACAGATAATGGTGTTGAAATACTGTTTAAGATGGACTAGGAGGATAGCATGGCAGTTGGATTTAAGGTAAAGTTTTATTGGTATCAAATAGGAGATAGTGATTTTTTACATTCATTCTTTTCTACAGTAGCATATAATTTAGAAAATGGGAATTGGGGAAGTCGTTTCCCAGTAATTATGAACGAGTTATATCAAGGGAAATTAGAATGCGATAATACGGATAAGGCATTAGAGGAATTAAGTATAATCAGAAAAGAGTTACAAAAATTCAGTCCTGAGAAGGTAGTATGGGACATAGAGGATTTGTCAAAACAACCCCCATGGGGAAATGATATTAGTGAAGATATTACAGATTTATCAAATTATTTTGTAACAAGTGATGGGAATGATTTCCTAACTGTTTTCTCTCATGCATTAGAGAAAGCAAAAGAAGTCAATGCTGAAATTGTAATAAAATCCATGTAAGAGAATGTGAAACTTTTTCTGTAAATGATGTTATGAAGGGTCTTCTATGATAAAATAAATTATCATAAGGAGGCCTTTTTACTATGGCAAGAGAAAAGAAACCTATACACAGAATGCAAATGACAGAAGGAAAACGTAACATCATTCACCAGCTTTTAGAAGAATACGATATCCAATCAGCGGAAGACATCCAGGATGCATCCTAATCTTCGTATAGAAGTAACATCTGAGATATTACCAGATGTTAAAGTTACAGGTAAAAGTAATTTTGTAATTCAAAATGGACAATATGTAGAATAGAGGGACAAATATGGATATAACGAAATTAGAGCAAAAAAACAAATGTATCTTTGCTATCAAATTGGCAGAAAAGGCATCTTCATATTTGAAAGAAAGTAATGTAAAGGGATTAATAAATGAAGCTATAGAAGTTAGTTGGAAATGGGTACATACAGAAGAAAATGTAGGAGAAGTATTATATAACTTTTTGGATAATGAAGAAAATGGATTTACATTATTCCAAGAAATGGAGGAAGATGAAAAAAAATAAGTGCGTGGGACTGTATTATAGATGCTGTTGCATATGTATCAAGAGCCGCATACGAAAACGAAGGCATAAAATATTTACCTGAGCCCATTGAAATTGTCGATGACAATATTTTCACACATATGGTGCAAAGTTTAACTTTGTGTGACAGCATGGAATGTGAATATATTGAAAAGGTATACAAAAAATGTTTGGAAGAAGTTAAATAGGTTAATTTGGTAATAATTTTGTAATATTTTTCTTGAGGATCTAAAACGTCCATATTACAATGGCACTCACCAGGGGGTATAAGGGGAAAAGGATTCCTTTTTTAACTAAATAAAAACACAGTATCAGTGGTATTCCAAGACCTAAAAGTTTTGAAATACCGCTGATTTTTCGTGTAATTATAAATCTGCCAACTGCATCAGTAAGGAAAAAGCATTGCATCCCCATTCGGAAAGCAACAACAGTATAAGCAGCCTCTTGTGCATGGATAGCATCTAGCCACTGCATTATGACATTTCGCTGTTCATCAGATAAATCAAGTTTTTCATATTCTGCATTCAGTTCATTTTCAAGTATTGTGGCTTTGAGGTAATTAGTATCCTGTGTTGAATTCTGGCAAATGTTATTGTAACGCCGTTTTTTCAGATGGTTATAAAGTAGTTGAAAAAAGTCCATATCCATCATGTTTTGCACCTTTCTGACAACACACGATACCGAGAAATTCAAAATCAATCCATTCACAGAACCCAAGAAGAAATACTTTATCCATGATTTGAAGTAGGAGCATACAGAGGTGGATAAGGAAACCGGAGAGATGATTATCGTTCCCGGCAGGGAAGATTCCTACGAGCGGCTTTCGGAGGTAGAGAAGCAGTTTGCAGAGAAAATTATTGTAAACTATCGCCCTTTCATTTATTGGTTAAGTACATGGAGGGGCGATAATCAGTTATATAATAAATCAGTAGATTCTGGAAGGTAATTCAATTATAAAGACAATTACCATGCTGAAAATATAAAGAACATGGCAGCTAAAAATGTATGATTGCAGACATATATACAAAATATTACCATATGTCTTATATACAAAATAAACCAGGAGGTTTTTGTAATGCTTTTAAAAGAAGAAATCAATAAATATTTGAACTATTGTAAATTTCAAAAGGAACTTAATGATAAGACGATAAAGGCATATAAGGCGGATTTGGAACAGTTTATTACAGTGATAGGAGAAAATAATCCAGATAAAGAAACGTTGAATTCATATCTCTTATACCTTCATTGTATGTATAAGCAAAAAACAGTTAAGAGAAAAATTGCCAGTGTGAAAGCTCTATTTCATTATTTGGAGGAAGAAGAGATAATAGAGATAAATCTATTTCACAAGGTAAAAACAAAGTTTAAAGAAGAAGTTGTTTTACCTAAAATTATTCCAAGAGATATGATAGAGCAGTTGTTGAATCATCTTTATAAGGAAAGAAGTATTAAAGAATATTCAGAGTGGCGTAAAAAAATCATTTTAAGGGATATTGCAGTAGTGGAAACACTTTTTTCAACAGGACTTCGTATTTCGGAGTTGTGCCATTTACAAAGTAAATATTTTGACTTGAAGAATGGTGGGTTATGTATCCGAGGAAAAGGAGGAAAAGAACGGTATCTTCAAATAGGAAATAATGATGTATTGTCTATATTGAATGTCTATAAAGTATGCTTTGAAGATGAGATAAAGAGGCATGGTTATTTTTTTGTCAACCGATATGGAAAGCCATTGTCTGAACAATCAGCCAGAAGTATGATACATAAATATGCGGACGAAATACAGGCAGATATAAATATTACACCACATATGTTCCGACATTCATTTGCTACTTACTTGATGGAAGAAGATGTAAATATCAGATATATACAAAAAATGCTTGGGCATGCTTCTATTACGACAACAGAGATATATACATATGTGACAACTGAGAAGGAAAAAGAGATATTGAGAACAAGACACCCAAGAAACAAGATAAATATAGGAGAAAATTTCGATAATTTGGTATATTAAGATTGCTAAATCTTTGCAAAATTTATATAATTAATATGGTAACGATAATTAGGAATTATGGGGTGGATAATTTGGTGGTATCTGTTGGATTTAGATTGGCGAATTAAGGAATGGATAATCAAAGGTTATCTATCAAATACGATTAGGAAATATTGCGAATAATAATAAGAAATTATTCATTATGCTCAGTTTAGATAAGTGCTGTGCTGAGCATAAGATAATTTTGAATTGCTATCACTTAAAGCGATTTGCTGTATTGAAAAGGAAGGTATGAAAGCACTATGAAACAGATAGGCGAAGTTTTTTCCAAATTGGAAATAGCAGCATCTGCTGATTTTCTGAAAACAATTGTTCCATCGGAACCCCTGAGAACTGAAGAAAACTCATTCGAAGCAACAAATCAAAATTTTGATGAATCTTTCAAAGGTTCTTTAATGCGGCATGGCATATACAATAATTGTGGTTTTACAAATGTAAATTTTGAAGGAACGATTGGAAATAATTCTATTTTTAAAAATTCTAAATTTGAAGACTGCAAATTTGTGAATGCAAATTTTATGTATTCTGATTTTTCCAATAGTAGTTTATTAATCAATTCTAGTTCATGTAGATATGATTTTTCTGATTTTACTGGTACAAACATTTTCCAAAGTAACATAGACGGAACTTCCTTTAGAGAATGCTATTTTCGAAACGGTACATTGGAAACTTGTGAAATTAAACAATGTGATTTTGCAAATTCGACCTTTAGTAATTGTTTTATTAAAGATATAGATTTATCCGTAACTACATTAGATTTTGCCGAGATTACAGATACTAAATTTCAAGATGTTACTTTACCCTTTTTTGGGATATTGAATCTAGTAAATGGATTTGAACAAATAGTTCATCAGGAAACAGTTTCTTTTAAGCCGGCAAGTTCTGATTATATGGTAAAGGGGGAAAAATATATTGAGGATATTCGATTACTTAAACCCGTTTTTTATTATGAAAGAAATTTTTTGGCTCTTGCAAACATATATGCTTATGATGGTGAAATAGAAAACACATATTATACCATATTAAATGGTTTAACATACGCATGTAGGAACAAAGATTTCAGCCTGATACGACATCTTTGTAAATATGCCTCCGTCAATAAATACTTTAATTTGGAACAACTAAAATCATTCTATGATCTTCTGGAAAATAACGTTAATGTCCAACAATTACAATATGTTGAATATCGTAACTACATTAATGAACTTTCTATCGCAAAAAGTTTACTTATTGATAGTCCTTTTAATAGAGATATTATCGAAATAAATTTAAAAACAAAATTTGATTATACTGATGTGGATAAATTAACAGAGACATTTAATATTATAAATAGTACACTTGAACAATATGCGCCCGACTCAAATAATTGTATAACTGTTAGGCACAATTCTCCAATAAATCTTACGATTTTAGTATCAGATAATATATATACATTAATTCTAGTCTTTATGGCACTTGAAGTAGTTTTTAATAGGTCTTGTAACGGAATAGAAAAAATACAAAATATTATTAAGAACCGACGGGAAATTAAATTGCAAAAATTGGAAATGGAGATTAAAAAAATAGAGATTGAAAAAATGAAAGCCGAACAAAAGCGACAACAAGACACTCACCACATACTGCTTCCAAGTGATTTTGAAAATATCTCTTATATTGTTAAAACAATCAACGATTTGCCAAAGGAACTTCGGAACTGCAAATAAGAGAATAGAGAATAAGGCACAGTAAAAATATACAGACATTTACTGTGCCTTTGAGTGGTTAGCGACCACCACCGCCGCCGCCACCGCCGCCGCCACCAGACATTGCAGTCGAGCAGTTATCATATGCATCCTCCATATGATATTCGGCAGCTAATTCTGCAGTATCTTCATCAAAGACTGCAAGAATGGTACCTTCTTGTAACATAGCATTACACCTCCTTTTTCTTTGAATCTGTTAAATATCCTCGTTGATACATTTTTAAAAACAAAATAGTCAAATCTTCAAGGATATAAACATTTGGCTCAGACTTTGTCAAATAATCTATCGCATCTGATATTGTATGCGCTGTTTTGAAAAAATCAATAATAAATATCAAATGCTTATTTCCTATCATATAATGATGTGTTTTCCAATTATAGATAATATATACTTTTTTCTTTGCGTCAAAGCCATAAACCAATGTATCTGGAATACAAACCTTTGTCTTAAATCTATTGAAACTGCATTAGTTACAGGAATAGCACTATTCATCTGTGCCTTCCACTTCAAAGTATGTCTTGCCGTCTCACTAAGCCTGTAAAAAATATGTGGTTTTATAAAAGAGTCTATTGGCATCCATGGATAAAGCATTTCACGCATGTATTGATCTCGCTCCATAAACAATTGTTTTTCTAAATTGGGTTCTCTATCCCATTGTAAAGTATTGCCTAGAAAGTCTCGTAATTGGCAAGGATAATAAATTTCTTTATTTCATATTTATCCGGGCAACGAAATACATGGCTACTAATATCTAGATTAAACACATTGAGATTAAATGATACAAGAGGATATTTTTTGCACAAATAATGTAAATAATCATAGGTTTTCTTCCGATCATAAGAATTTTCACTAGGAAATCCAATAATCATAGGAAAATGGGTGGAAATTCCCGCACTAGAATATGTAGCACATATTTTTTCTACTATATCGAAAGAAAAATCTTCATCAAACTTATTCATTGATTTGAGAACATTAAGCGATGCCGACTCCAATCCCAGTCTCAATTCCTTTAAACCCGATTTCTGAAGAAGTTCAATCAGGTTTTGATCCAAAAGTGATTTTTCTATACGACACCGAGCCTGCCATATAATTTTAATTTTATTTTGTATAAAAAAATCTGCTATATATTTTAGTTTATGTGGATGAATTGCTTCATCTATAAACCATATATATTTGATCTCTTTTTCTTTATGCAAATGTTCTATAAGATAATTTAATGATGTTTCAAGTGCATTCTCTGTAGAATCATCATTATTAAAATGATATTTCTTGTTAATTCCACAAAATGTACATTTGTTCCAATAACACATATTGTAGGGTTGCAAATGCACATTAGCTAAGTCACTTATAGAATGCTGAGTTTGAAAAATCGGCACATAATTTTTCCTATTAGCCTTATAGGAAGTCATATGTATTTCATCATCACTCTTATATATTAAATTTGGAACCGTTGAAAGCTCCTCATTATTTTCTAGTGCGCTAAGCAATTTTCCTTCTGTTTCATCGTAGTATTCCAATATAATTGAATCAACCATTTTAAATAAGTAATCATTTTGAGTTAGATATGATTCCAATTTGTTTAATGAATAATACTCCGATGAATGTCGAGAAATAGAAATATGCACATTAGGAAACTCTTTTTTTATTAAGCGACATATTGCCATGTTATAGAATGTAGGTACACCATCTATAAAAACAACAGGGGCTAGTGCTTCTCTAATTTGAGGCAAGACATATTGCTTGACAAAATGTAGATAGGGATTCTTTTGTTCATCTAAGCAGTCATAATATATTTGTGAAGCAGAGTAATTATTTGTTTCAAAACCATTTTGAATCGTAAGCCGATGAGGCTTAAAAACATATTCCGAATAAATGTTACAAACAATACTAAATGTTTCCAAATAGCGAAAAAAATCTTTTGCAGATATGTCAGAATTACAAACTGATTTTTTGGCGATTTCAACTTGCTTAATAAAAGTATCTATATCCGATATAATAGCAATATATTTAGGCGATACAGGAACTATTTTATCAATAATTAATTTGATTTTCTTAGAATCAAAAATATAAGACCAAAATAAATTGGAAGCATCCAACTCCCTTCCATTCAGAGTTAAAACGGTAGTTGATAAGCCATTTGGTATAGGACTATAAAATTCATGAAATAACCCACCCACGGATAAAATTCGTATATAATTCATAATATTTCTCCATTAAAAATACAGCAAATCGCTTTAAGTGATAGCAATTCAAAATTATCTTATGCTCAGCACAGCACTTATCTAAACTGAGCATAATGAATAATTTCTTATTATTATTCGCAATATTTCCTAATCGTATTTGATAGATAACCTTTGATTATCCATTCCTTAATTCGCCAATCTAAATCCAACAGATACCACCAAATTATCCACCCAATAATTCCTAATTATCGTTACCATATAAAAAATGATTTTTTTTTTCGGCAGCCCCCTTTACCTGCGGTAAATTAGGTGAAGGGGGCTTTTGTCTAAAAATATTCTCTTTTACTGCACTTTGATAATTTCATATCTGTGTATCAGGCACATATCCGACCGGATGGAGAGTACAAGTCAGGGTACAGTTATAATTAAGTGGCTAGTATAGCAGCCGTATTCGAGATTTGTAAATCTGAGTAGCCTCTTATTAAAAGGAGATAAGATTTTTTGTATGTTCACAGGTTGATAAATAGGAAGTAATATGAGTCAGTCTTTTTCGATTGTTACAATACGAAAGGGCTAAAAGGAGTTCTGATGAAGATTCACTTTTAAATATCATAAGAAGATTGCTGAGAAAAGTGTGAAAAATATTATGTATTGTCTGTGGAGAACACGTAGATTGTTTACACTATCCAGTTGTGAGCAAGCCAATAATAATTATGTAAAATAGTTATTAGAAAGGATGTCACAATTATGACTGAGAACCGTATCCGTGAGCTCCGCAGGAGCCACAACATGTCACAGGAAGCCCTTGGGACTATAATCAACACCACCCAGCAGGCGGTAAGCAAGATGGAAAAAGACACATGTGCCATCTCCACAGACCTGCTTATCGCATGGCAAGGTATTTTAATGTTACTACTGACTATATTCTCGGGCTGTCCGATATAAAACGGGATTTGAGCGGGCAGATCCGCATGAATCAGGAAATAGACCAGTGTTATGACATTGTACTCCGCTACAATAACCTGACGGACACGAACAAAAAGACACTCCGGTGTCTTCTCAAACGTTTGGAACAGGCTCAGTTGGAAGAAGGGGAATCAGATATAGCAGAAGAGGTACTTAAAAATGCTGAAGATAGCCATATGTGATGATGACCTTGGTTTACGGGAAGTCTCGAGAACTTGGTATTAGAAGAAAGCCGGAGCATGGAATCCGGGCTGATACGAATGTGTTTTCTGATGGAAAGACACTTTTGAAGAGCATACAGTCCGGGGAACGATACGGACTTATTTTTATAGATATTGAAATGGAACAGGTTGACGGCATTTCTGCCGCACGGAAAATCCGTGAGACAGATCGTTCAGTGCTGTTTATATATATTTCAGGATATGACAAATATTTAAAGGAACTGTTTGAAGTGGAACCGTTCCGTTTTCTATCAAAACCGTTGGATAAAGAAAAATTCCGCAGATATTTTAAGGAAGCCTGCCAACGGATAGGAGAAACGGAAATATTTTTCCAGTTTACATTTAACCGAGAACTCCGAAAGGTTCCTCTAAAAGATGTGGTATATTTTGAAAGCCGCAACCGCGTGGTACATATCTTCTTTGGGGACGGAAGTACAACATATTTTTATGGTAAGCTGAGTGACGTGGAAAAGGAACTAGCAGACAGCCGGAGGTATTTCCTCCGCATCCACCAGTCATTCCTTGTGAATTATGATTATATAACAAAAATGAATTTCTATAATCTGACAATTCGTATGAACGGAAAAGAAATTAATCTAAAAATCAGTGAGGACCGACAGAAGGGAGGTGCGCCGCCAGATTTGTGCAATGGCAGCGGGAAAGGCAGTCATTGAATGAAGGAATATTTTTCGCTTATACTGATCTTTCTGCTTCCAGTACTACAGCTTCTGATCATACAGAGATGCATAACGACTCTTTTGGGTTCCGGAAACAGGAAACCTATAGGTATGATAAGCTGGCTTTTATACTATGTATTTCTGGTGACAACAGGGGTTGAAGACCTATTTCCTCCACAATTTCTGCTAGTTGGAAATATTCTCATGGTGTTTATGATCAGCACTGTTACCAGAAAAAAGAGTCTGAAAAAGTGTTGTATCAGCACCCTTCTTATTTGTACAGTATGGATGGTGGTAGAAGTCATAGCGTTACTTATCCTAGAGGCGGCCGGTATGGACGAATGCGTCATTGATGTTGCCGGAAGCTTCATATCCAAGATGTGTATGCTTCTGTTCTCTGTACTGCTTGACCGTTACACAAAGGAAAAGCAGTATGCAGAGATTTCCCTGCGATATTTTATTATAGCCCTTCTGGTGCCGGTAAGCAGTATTTATATGATGCACCACATCTTTCTTATAGCGGCATCGCATTCGGAATATTCCTTTTTTCGGTTGTTGCAGGCATACTTCTCCTGCTTATCAATTATGTGATCTTTACAGTATATGACCGGGTGGGACAGGCAGCGGAGCTTCAATCCCGGAACCGGCTGTATGAACAGCAATTAGATTTATGCAGCCATCAGGCAGAGGAACGGGAAGGTTATTATCTGGAACTGCGGCGGATGCGGCATGACATGAAGAACCACTTATCGGGAATTCTTGGCATGGTAAATTCCGGACAGACAAAAGAAGCCAGTGATTACATACAGAAGATGCTGGATGATGGTATCGGAACTGGCTCAGATGAAATCTCCCACACTGGAAACATCGTGGTGGATTCCCTTGTGAACCATAAGTATGCCCTTGCCCAGAAGGACGGTATCCCGGTTTGAGGCAAGGATATTTATTCCGTCCGTACTGCCGTTCCAGAGTGGACACCTAGCCATTATCTTTGGAAATCTGCTGGAAAATGCACTTGAGGCCTGTAGGAAACTGCCACAGGAGCAGAGATATATCATACTGGAAGCTACTTATATAAAAGAAATGCTCCAGATTTGTATAAAAAATGGTAGTCCAGAGAAATTAAAAAAAGACAGCAGCGGACGATACCTTACCACAAAGAAGGATAATGGCTGGCATGGAATTGGTCTTGCCTCGGTAGAACAAGCACTGGCTGATTATAATGGAGAACTGTTCACTAAGTATGAACATGGAGAATTTCGGGTATCTGCGGTGTTATATAGTAATTCTGTAGAGGAAAAATGACGTATTATGTCGGAAATTCAACTTATAAGGTCTATAATTAGGTAAGAAATGCTATACTCCTGTTTAATAAAAATAGGAGGTATTCATTATGTCAAAGAAACAGGCTAATATCGCAGCAACAATTTTAGAGAAGGTAGCTCGTAATTCTGTGAAAATGGCGGCAGACAGCAGATGTATGTATGTTCTTCATCAGCCGAAGCAGCCGGAAGGAATGAAAGAATTCCGTAAATAAATCGTTGCTGCAAGAGGTAAATACTGCAATATCTGTCGAGTAGAGATTACTCATGGATATGGCAGTATTTTTTTTGTGAAAAATACCGTTAGCTGGAAGAAGTAGTACTTCTGGTATAGCGTAAATTAATTGACTAGACCGACCATATTGGAGGAGAAGGCAATGCTTTTGTGACTTATCTGAGACACATTGGAACCATTAATTACTTTAAATCCTACTAGACAAGTGAATTAGGTTAATTATAAAACATAGGAATAAAAAGCCAAGAAGAACTTTTATATACTATTTACAAAGAAATACAATAATTAATTGGGTGCAGTTTTGCATGCTTTATTTTGCATGGGAACAGCACCTTTTTTTATTGTCTTTTTCCAGTAAAGCAGAACCCAGAGGTCCGCCAGATGTCCTTCATTTCAAAAAAATTACGAAATGGAGGACATTTGAATGTCAGAATGGATCAGAATCAGAGTAAAGGATTTTTATAAAGATGCAGTCGGAGAATTGGAATACACCTATGTGACCAGAGAAGTCTACGAGGCACTTGCTGATACGTTCCGGAAAGAAGCCCACGCACAGGAAATGCGGGATATCAGACATACGACCAAGGGCGGATATACAGAAGGAGAAACGGAAGATTTGGTGAAGATGACCGGGGAATCGGTAGAGGATACGGTCCTCCGGCAGATGGAAATAGAAACCCTGCAAAAAGCAATGCAGTCACTCACCCCAGTGCAGAGAGAGCGGCTGCATTTTTATTTTTTTGAGGGCATGACATACCGGCAGATCGCAGCGAAAGAAGGGGTTGGAGAGAAGAACATCCGGGAGAGCATAAACGGTGCGGTAAAGAAAATAAAAAAATATTTTGATTAATACCCCCTCAAAACGTGTTTTTCTGTGAGTACCTTATGAGAGGAACTTTTTCTGGACAGATGGTCTCTTCCGGGAATCCTCTCATGTCTCGTGTGTGGATACGACACAGGCAGACAAAACGTACATTGAAAAATGCCGGAGAGGAATGCAGGGCTCCGAGCGCAGGATGGAATCACGCCATATCCTGCCAGCCATATCCAGCAGTTCAGATACGTTAGCCGTTTCATGAGCTGCGTAACCGGGGGCGCAGTGACACTCCGCAAATCGGGCGAGATGTTCTTTCTGCCAGCCATGCTGTGAAAAAGATCGCATCTAAGGAGCCGAGCGGGAAAAAGCCGGGGTACAGCCTGTCTGTGGTGGACAGGCGCGAAGAGGGGAATGGCCTATAATGATACACCTTGAGATTAGCCAGCACGCAGTGGTGGAGGTGAGATTCCTGTGATGTCTGTCTGCCCTTTATGGCAGGAACCGCAGACAGTCTGGATTGACTGCCCAAGGAAAACCCCTAGATGGAAGAACACTGGCACAGTGTTCTTCGGCATGAAACATAGAATTACTTGCGTTCCGTACTTTGGAATGCTAGAAATTCTTTTCATGCTTCTCTGTCTTTGCAGCGTTCCGGCTCCGGGAAGTAGTGTCGAATAGGAGCAAGTCACTTAATAAATTGAGAGATACTGTTCATAGAGCTATTGGACACTTGCTGTCAAATAGCGAAAGAATGTGATTCAGGAGTTGAGTTCTGCTTCGCGGAGCGAATCTGCATGCAGAACTCAAATATTACTGAGAACGAAGTGAACAGTAATGAAGGATTATGGCAGTGAGACTAAATCACAGAATCCATGCGGCAGAGGTACAGAAGGCTTCTGCCGCATTCTTGTGTGTTTTAGCAGCACAGAAATGAACGAAGTGTGAAGCGGAGAAAGATATGAAGGTTGTAGGTTATATGAGAGTAAACAGCATCGAGCAGTTAGGAGGAACACAAGTGGCAGAGAAAGAAAGGAGCATGGTAGAAAAGATATTGGATACGGAAAGGGCTGGATATGCCTATTTTTATCCAAGTGATGGAGGAAATAGACAGGAGTTTTTTATTTCCACAACACCGGAGAATATGGCGAATTTCCTTGGCAGTCATTTTTATGATGCAGAGAAGATGATAATTACCGATATGGTTGACCGCCTGATTTTGGATACCTATGGTGGTTTTATCAACACCTGCCCGGATCAGAAGCTGTGTGCAGAGATTATTCCTTATCTTGCACCAATTCAGATGGGAGAGAAGGAAGCCGGGGAAATCTTAATGGTAACCAGAATCAGATATGTACTTTGCTGCAGAGGACCAAGCAGTCACGATGGCAGAGTGTCAGATGATGTAAGTGTGTTTCTTTGGGGGATAATTTTAGTTTTACTAAAATCTGGAGGTGCGTATGTGGAAAATACTTTTTATCGGGTCGGGTATCATATTAGGGATGTATATTGTGGTAGGAATTGCCCTTATAAGGATGCGAGTCTGTGAGATAGATTAATAGGAAAGAAAAGTGATTTATAAGCGGAAAAGTGGCATAATTTGCTAGATATATTCCCAAGTGTATGGTAGTGTATGTAGTTGAAAAAGGCTGAAAGAAAGGAGAGCGAGCAATGAAACGATATGCAGTAAAAATGCTGACCGAAGGAAAACGCAAGTTTTATTACATACTGGATAATGAAACATACGACATTGTTTTATATCCGAGTAAATTCCTGAAGCACAAAATAGATGCAAACCGCTCTCCGAACACTGTAAGGCGAATGGCCTTTGCACTGTGTTATTACATGGAATACCTCAATCGGCAGGATGTGGAGCTTGAGGAAGTGAGTGAGATGGGATATGAAGACCAGAACAAACACTTCGTGCAGTTTTTATACTGGCTGTTGGAAGGAAATCATGTGGCAAACAATCGAAAAGAAAGTACTGGAAAAGGAACCTGTAACGCATACCTAAAAGATGTGTTCGGGTTCTTTTTATATATGGCAGACTGTGGACTGGCAAAGCCACTACAGATTTTGAGTTATAACCAGATTACAGTAGCCAATGCAGTAGGAGTAAAACGAACCATCCGGTCAAAATCCTTTAAGGGTTATTTCAAACCCAAGGAAAGAAATGTACGAGCAGCCGAAGAGGTGGAAATCATAGATATTTTACAGGCATGCACGAACAGCCGTGACCAATTGCTCCTGCTGATGATAGCAGAAACAGGCTTCCGCATCGGAGAAATCCTTGGCGTAGATTATACCAGGGATATTGATTATCCGCGAAAGACAATCAGTGTGTATTTTAGAGATGATAATGATAATAATGCAAGAGCCAAAAATGCAGAATACAGAAAAGCGAGGGTAAGTGATGATACCTTTGATTACCTGCTTGGATACATGAGTGAATATCGGAAACTGTTACAACACCAGACGCTTTTGTTTATCAATATCGCTGGAGAAACAGCAGGAAAGCCGATGATGGTAGAAAGCGTATACGACATGCTGAAACGTATGGAGAAGAAGACAGGATACAAGCTGACGCCACATATGCTGAGACGATATTTTGCAGTCTCAAGATGGAATGCAGACTGGACACTGGAGCTTATCAGTCAGGCATTAGGACACAAGCATCTGGACACTACAGTTAAGTACCTTGGAATACTGGATGACAAACTTATGGAAGCAAGCAGAGAGTTTTATGAAAGGCATTCCGACCTATACGGCATAGACAAATTACTGTAAAGGAGGCGATACCTCATGTTGGCCAAAGTGCTACAGCTAACAGAACCACAAGTGAATAAGGAAGAACTGATAGCACAGTTAGAGGAAGAACTGCGGGCTTGTGAGGTAGTTACGGTTTCCTACAGAAATAAGTTAAAGGCATTCATGATAGAAAATGAAATCTGGCATATCAGTGAACTGAACTATCACTGGAGAGTAGAATACGAAAAATATTTACAGAGCAGGGTAAATAAAACATCCTGCGGATTATACATAAAAACCATTGACCAAGTGAAACTGCATTCCATAAAAAAGCAGTTGCAGATAACTGTCAGTGGAAAATCAGTAAGACCGGAATATGCAGATACCATATTATACATGCCATACCATCCGGACATAAGTATAGCAGAGAGTTTTTATAAGGAAGCTAACAAGAAACTTTTAGTATGGGATTTCACGAAGAAAGCACCACAGAAGATGAAAAGGCAGGTTTTCACTACACTGCATTATTTCATCGAGCATGCAGCTAATAGGGAACGGATGCATGCACAACTTGGAGGACTGCTGAGATTATATGATTTTTGCGTAAATGAGCAAATCGAAGACCTTGAAAAACTGGAACTGGAGCAGATTGAGAGGTTCAAGGAAACGCTGGGAACTGATTATCAAAAGCATTATTATGCAGGAGTTACCGTATGGTGTGCAAAAAGCACTTTTTATGGAAGCCGAAGATATACGTTGGGATGCCAATGTGTGGTATATGGAGCGGTTGCACTTGCAACCCGAAAGACTGGACCCATCAAATCCGGCACAATCCATATCCTTTGCAGAGGTTACTCATAAGGGAAACAGGCATCTGCTACAGATGTACACAAAATATGGAATTGGCATTACTAACCTAGCAATCAGCAATCTCAGAAGTGAACAGGTATATATAAGAGGATTTTTAGAAGACTTAAATCAATCAGAGACAGAAAATATCTGCATGGTAACAAGCCAACAAATGGATGAGTATTTCCGGGCAGAGCAGGTTCGGGAAGTTAAGGAAGAAACATTTAACAAAAAAGTCATGTGCATCCTACACTTTTTCAATTATTTAAAGGTTAAAGGTCACATTGAAAGAATCCCGTTTGATGCAGATTATTACATAAAGAAAACATTTGAACAGCATCTTGACCGAAGTGTGGAGCAGGAAGTCATGGATGAAATTATGGCTAACCTATATAAGTTTCCGGAGGATACACGACTTATGTTTTTACATCTCTGGGGAATCGGACTTCGAATCAGTGAGGTATGTACGCTGAAAGGAAATGCCTATTACATGCAGGGACAGGATGCATGGATACAGGTGTATCAGATAAAAATGCGAACCTACAAGCGAATACCAATACCGATGGCGTTATACAAACTGATGAAAATTTACATCGCAAAATACAACCGAAAGGCTGATGAGTATATATTCCAGAATCAAAAAAGGCGGTGCTTATCATAAGGGTACATTTAAGAATAAAATGCTAAGAGCATGCAAGGAATGCAATATCCAAGACGGAGAATATATTTTCCGAAGTCATGACTACAGACATACCATAGCAACAGCATTTTATGATACAGAAGTTCCGATACAAAGCATTCGAGACTATCTGGGACATGACTACGAAGAAATGACGCGCCGGTATGTGGACTTTATGCCCAAGAAGATAGAGAAAGCCAATGAAGAATATTTTAAAAAGGGCAGCTTGGCAAGTTGCATCAGAAAGGGTGTGAACGATAGTGGAGAATAGAATATACATCAAGGAACTGGCTCATTATAGTGGGATAACACCGGCTGAACAGCGAGAAAAATATGTAGCTAAGAATCCATTTTACGATTTAAGCGAGTTACCGTCAGGCAATGTTAAAGAAGAGGTAAGAGCATTTTTACTGGATAGAAGTAAGAACGTTGATATCGCAACTTTTTATGCAGAAGGTACCCGTTACAAAAAGGTATGTCGATTTTTAAGCAGATATGCGAAAAATATCAACAGTCTGGCTAACATAGAAAAAGAAGTGTGGATGAAAAAACTGAAAGCGTGGATGTTTCAAGAAGGAATTGAAATCGCCAAAAAACGTGAGGGCGTATATGGAACAGTTGCTTTAATAAAGACGAGAGAATTTGGATATCTGGATGCGATGCTGGATTTTGTCAATGACAAAAGAATGCCGGAAAGGGAAAAAGATATCTGGAGACTTGAAAAGTTAGACATTCCTTATAAGGACAACTTAATCAAAAGTTCCAAGACGGTTAATTTCACTAGGATATTCCAAACGGAAATCCGGGAAGAAGTGAAAAAGGGAATATACTTAAACCTACAGGGAGAAGCAATTGCGTGTGTACAAAAAGAGATGACTGCCATGAGGCGGTTATCAAAATATCTAAAGGAAAGGTATCCACGGATTAAGTCATGTAGGGAACTGGAAAGAGAAATCATTGAAGAGTACCTGACCTACCTGAAAACAGAGGCAACAGAAACAAAGCATTTTCATGCAGATATAAACAGGCTCCGAGCAGTTTTAGAAAGCATCGGTAATGCATGCGGATATCATAATTTAAAGGATTTATTTTTAACAAGAGATATCCCACCGACGCCAAAAGCAGAATTCAAAGTATATTCTGATGAAGAGTTAAAGCGATTAAACGCGGCGATTGTAAATACGGATGAGCAGACTGCGAGACTCATGGTAATACATCAGATGCTGGGAACGAGAATCTCAGATACCTTAACACTTGAAATGGACTGCTTGTATGAAAAGGGAATAGATACCGTTATACGAATCCGGCAGATGAAAACAAACACATATGAGAAACCGGTCAGTGCAGAACTGGCAGCTTTGATAAGAAAAGCGATTACCTATACACAGGAACGGTTCGGAGAAACGCAGTACATTTTTGTGAATGAGAATAATCCGAATAAGCCGATGCAGTATGGTACGATACAAAGCCGAATCGTAAAAATGATTCGAGAGCAGGACATAAGAGATGATAACGGCAACTTATTCGGCTTCGGCTCTCACTTATACAGGCATTATTATGGCGTAAAGCTGACAGAGATGCATTTAGATGACTGGACAATAGCAAAGCTGCTGGGACACAGTAATCTTAAAAATGTAAAATACTATAGGAAGATGAGTAATCAGATTCTGGCAGATGATACCCGAAAGGCACGAAAAAGGTTGTCCGATATCATACTGCAAAATCTCGATGGATGGGGTGATGAATATGAGCAAATACGACAAGATGGTGGAATGTAACCGCAGAGTCAGTGTAGAAAAGATTAACCTTGCCAGAATAACCATACTGGAAATGGTAGAAGAAGGCGAGAGAGTGACAGTACCAAAACTGATGGTACAAACAGGATTATCAAGAGGGTTCTTTTATAAGAATCCAACAGTGAGAAAATTGGTAGATGAAGCTGTGGAGAAACAGGCTGGCATGGTTGATCCACGAAAAGGAATCCTTGACATGGTCATGGATAATGAGATTGCAAAACTGCATGAGCAGATACGGCTCCTAAGAGGAGAGAACGAACAACTCAAAGAAGAAAATCAGAGATTGAAAAAGGCTCTGGATAAAAAGAACATGAACATACTGAAAAACTTATAAGTAAAGAAAATAACAGAATATATGCACCTCGGAATTGAGGGGCATAAGCAAGCGCATGGTTAACATTGACTATGCGTTTTCTTTCATATAAAATATAGAAGGTGAACAGGAAACACAGTTGTGTATTCTGTTGAACCCAGCAAAAACAATGGATACAGAGGTAGGGCTACATTTTATGGATGAGCCGACGAACGATCTGGATGTGACAACACTCGTCATCCTGGAAGACTATCTGGACAGCTTTGACGGAATTGTGATCACCGTATCCCATGACCGTTATTTCCTGGATCGTATCGTGCAGCGTATTTTTGCCTTTGAAGAAAACGGAAGCCTGAAACAGTATGAGGGCGGCTATACGGATTATGCCCTGCGCCGGTACATGGAAGAAACGGCGGCGGAAACCGGAGAGGCAAAGGGGAAAGCCGGAGGGACAGCGGGGCAGGAAGCAGCAGATGCGGACCGGACGGGGAAAAAAGGAAAGCCGGAGCATGTAAAGGGGAAAAAACTGAAATTCACCTTCCAGGAACAGAGGGACTACGAAACCATTGAGGGGGAAATCGCTTCCCTGGAGGAAAAGGCGGAACGCCTGGAAGCGGAGACGGCATCGGCGGCAACGGATTTTGTGAAGCTGAACCAGCTCACGAAGGAAAAGGAAGAGGTGGAAGCGCTTCTGGAACAGAAGATGGAACGCTGGATGTACCTGGAAGATCTGGCGGCCAGAATTGAAGCAGAAAATTAACCGGAAGCCTGAGAGGAAAAGGATATGGAAAAAATAGGAAGAAACGATCCCTGCTGGTGCGGCAGCGGAAGGAAATATAAACAATGCCATGAGGCCTTTGATGAGAAAATAAGGTCATTCGCCCTGCAGGGACATATCGTCCCGGATCACAGCATGATTAAGACTCCGGAACAGATTGCGGGAATCAGGGAAAGCGGCCTTATTAATATTGCGGTGCTGGATTATGTGGCGGAAAATATCCGCGAGGGAATGAGCACGGCGGAAATTGACCGTCTGGTGGAGAGCAAAACGAGAGAAATGGGCGGCATACCTGCGCCATTGGGATATGACGGTTTTCCCAAAAGCGTATGTACCTCCGTGAACAGCCAGGTATGCCATGGAATTCCCAGTGAAGAGGATATTTTAAAGAACGGGGATATTGTGAACGTGGATGCTTCCACTATCTATAAAGGATATTTCAGTGATTCTTCCAGGATGTTTATCATCGGAGAGACGGATGAGGAGAAGAAAAAGCTTGTGCGCGTGGCGAAGGAATGTATGGAAAAAGGGATTGAAGCGGTAAAGCCCTGGACCTTCCTCGGGGATATGGCTGCTGCTGTGAACAGCCATGCGAAGGCGAACGGATGCAGCATTGTCATTGACATGGGAGGCCATGGCGTGGGGCTGGAATTCCACGAGGATCCCTTTGTCAGCTATGTGGCGCCTGAAGGCACGGAAATGCTCATGGTTCCCGGCATGGTGTTTACCATTGAACCCATGGTGAATCTGGGAGGGCCTGATATTTTTGTTGATGATACCAACGGATGGACTATCTATACGGAGGACGGAAAGCCGTCCGCCCAGTGGGAGGTCACTGTCGCGGTAACGGAAGACGGCTGTGAGGTTCTGGTATACTGATCCTGCAGCCGGAAAAGAACCGAGGAAGTACCGCATCTGCGAAAAAGAGGAGGACTGACATGTCGGATTCCCTAATTACCAAGAAAGCCATAGCCCAGTGCCTGAAGAATCTGGCGGCGGAGAAATCATTCCTGAAAATCTCAATAGGGGATATTACGGCTGCCTGCGGCCTGAACAGGCAGACCTTTTATTATCATTTCCAGGATAAGTATGAGCTCCTGGACTGGATCTATTATGAAGAATGCTTTGTCCCGATTCTGGACGGGATTACCTTCGATAACTGGCATCTTCGTATAAAACAGCTACTGGATACCCTGAAAAAGGAAAAGGTATTTTACAGCAATGTGATAAAGAATGCCGGGGAGGGTTTCAGCAATTATCTTTACAGCATTACCTCCACCTTATTCGAGGAAGCGGCAGCCGTTCTGGATGAAGAAGGGCTGGTAAACGGAGAGGAAAAGAAATTCATCGGTTCTTTTTATGCCTATGGGATCTGCGGCGTGGTCATGCAGTGGGTGACCGACGGCATGAAGGAACAGACGGATGAGGTGGCGCAGCGGCTGAGGCGGCTGGCCCGTTCCACCGAATTGCTGGCTTCCCGGCGTTTCGCGGATATGAAGAATGAATCATCTGAGCCTCAAAAATAAAAAGGTTAATACAGAGAAGTGCTGAGAGGATCGCCAGGGGCGATCCTCTTTTTGCCACTTACCTTTCCGTAACGCCCACTCACCGTAAACGACTGGATTTTTATCTGATAATTAGGTATGCTGATATCAGAAACAAGAAATGCTGTAAGAAAGAAGGGAGTGAGCAGCCGTGAGGGTAAGGATCCAACATGTGGAGGAAAAGAAGCAGGAAGAAGCGCTCCTGCGGCTGACCGGTGAGGATGTATGCTCCGCCGGACTGAAAGAATATATTGAAACGGACAGTTGGAGGATGGTATCTCTCTCATGCCGGAAGGGCGGGGAAATACACAGGGTGAAAAGCAGCGATATTTTTTATGTGGAATCCGTTCAGGAGGTTCAGCTGATCCATGCGGAGGGAGATGTACTGGAAACAAGGGAGAGGCTGTATGTTCTGGAAAAAATGCTTCCGTCCTCTTTTTTGAGGATATCCCGTTCCGTTATTTTGAACCTGGACCGGGTGAAGAGATATCGTCCTCTGATAAACGGGCTTATGGAAGTGAAGCTGGAAAACGGCGAACTGGTATATATATCCAGAAAATATCTGAGAGAGGTAAGAGACAGGATTCTGGATAGCAGGAATGAAGGAGGTATTTCAGATGACAAAGAAAAACATCAGGAATAAGGAACTTTATATGGAATCGATTAAACGGGGAAGCCTGGTAGGCGGCATCATATGGGTGTGCGTTGTTATTTTTATCAGCATCAATTATAAGACAATGGGGAAAGCGGCGCTGCCCTGGCTGGTTCCCATGCTGGCTGGCTATATTGTCCTGGGGGCCCTTCTTCAGCTGGGAACCGTGAAAAAGCGCATGATTAATGGTTTGGCTGCGCTGTGGAGCATTATTATCATTATGTTTGCGCTGATATGTATTGCTTATTATATCCCTGATTGGATCCGATATATTATAGTGCTGAGTTTTTTTGTCCTGGTGGTGATCTGGGTGGGGGACTATTGGTATCTGTCGCGCATGGCGCGGAAGCTGAACAAGGGAAGGTCGGGTTATGCTCTCTGCATCAGCCTGAAAGAAAAACCTTCTTCCAAAGAAGATTTCCTCAGAAAGTTTGAAGACTATTGCTACAGGGAAAATATCAGCCTGGAGTATGAGGTCAAGGATGTTCCGGCCATTGTCCTCATGGACGGCATACGATGCGAAGTCAGGCTGGACAGCACGCCCGGATTCGGAGGGGCGGAGTATATGATGAAAGTTACAGAAGAATAATTGCAGTACTGCAATTTGCCCCCTTCTGTTTCTTTAAAGCCCGTCCCCGCGGCTACAGGAGGCCGCAGGGGCGGGCATTTTTAGTTGGAGCCGAATAAATCCCGGATAAAGGCAAGAATATCTTCATCCCGTTCCGGAAGTTTTTCCTTAATATGAAGAAAGGCATTCTTTTTCTCGTCCTCATTCATACTGCGGTGGAAAACAGCCGCACCTGATTCCAGGATATTCCGGGCCGTTCGGTCCGGATATTTATTTTTGTTTTTCAGCAGGCTTTTCATGGCGGTATCGAAGGCCGCTATTTTCAGTTTATTATCCAAACGCATTTCCGGCGCCTCCTATTTAAGGTAGTGTATAACTGTTCGGTACCTTCACATTTATGACTGTATTACATATCTTTCGCTTATCGTATGCAGAAAATGCATGCGCCCGTATAAGCACAGGAAGATCTCTGACTCTATTGTAGAGAATATAACAGGGGAATTATATATACATTTTCCGGAAACTGTCGTAAAACCAGACAGCTTAACCTTCATGTAAATTTTTCAGACAGGACAGGATTTCTGCCTAATTACAAAAGCTTTTGGAAATAGTATTCTGGAGACATGAAAAACAACGGATGCAGAAAGCAGAAATTCAGGACACAGGCCATCCAATTCAGGTAAAAGAAAGGAAATATTATGAGCACAAAGAAAAATAACCACACATTACTTAAGGTAACAATGGCAGCCGCAGGAATCGGTGCAGCAGTAGCATATGGAAAAGCACGTGCGGCAGAGAAGAAGAAAGGGAATACGGCAATACCCGCCGATGAAAACAGGACGACCGGAGAAAACGATATCTATTTTGTAGGCGGAGGCCTCGGTTCCCTGGCGGGAGCGGCCTATCTGATCAGAGATGCGGGATGGGAAGGAAAGCGGATTCATATCTTGGAAGGGATGCCCATACTCGGCGGCAGCAACGACGGTTCCGGCACACCAGCGGAAGGTTTTGTATGCAGGGGCGGCAGGATGCTGAATGAAGAAACATATGAGAATTTCTGGGAGCTGTTTTCCGACATCCCTTCTCTGGACTGGGAAGGCCACAGTGTAACGGAGGAAATCCTGAATTTTGACCATCTCCATCCCACCCATGCCCAGGCAAGGCTGATCGATCAGGAGGGAAATATCCTGGATGTGCATTCCATGGGATTTAATAATGCGGATAGAATGGCTCTGGGAAAACTTCTTGCCACGCCGGAGGAAAAGCTGGATGACATGACCATAGCGGAGTGGTTTAAGGATACCCCGCATTTCTTTGAAACCAATTTCTGGTATATGTGGCAGACCACCTTTGCCTTCCAGACCTGGTCCAGCCTGTTTGAGTTCAAACGTTATATGAACCGTATGATTTTTGAATTTTCAAGAATCGAAACACTGGAGGGTGTGACGAGGACGCCTTATAACCAGTATGAATCCGTGATTCTCCCCATTCAGAAATGGCTGGAAAGCCATGGGGTTGATTTCAGCATCCGTGCGACGGTAACAGACATCGATTTTAAGGACGGAGAAAAAATCACGGCGGCCGCAATCCATCTGGACAGGAACGGGGAAGAAGAAATCATCACGCTGAAGGATGGCGATCTCTGTATCATGACCAATGGCTGTATGACGGACAACGCGGCTTTGGGCGATATGGATACGCCTGCCCGGTTCTGTCCGGAAGCCCCCATGTCGGGTGAACTCTGGAAAAAAGTAGCTGCTAAAAGGCCCGGCCTGGGTAATCCGGCACCCTTCTTTGATAAGCCGGAGGAAACGAACTGGGAAAGCTTTACCGTTACCATGAAGGGGAATAAGCTCCTTAAGATGATAGAAAAATTCTCCGGGAATATACCCGGCAGCGGCGCGCTGATGACCTTTAAGGATTCCGGATGGAGAATGAGCATTGTAGTGGCGGCCCAGCCTCATTTCAAGGCCCAGGCGGAGGATGAGACTATTTTCTGGGGATACGGGCTGTATACCAATAATCTGGGAGATTATGTGAAGAAGCCCATGCGGGAATGCACCGGCAGGGAAATGCTTACGGAGCTTCTGCATCATCTTCATTTTGAGGACGATATGGAAGAAATCATGGAAAGCGTGGTCAACGTGATCCCCTGTATGATGCCCTATATTGATTCCCAGTTCCAGCCGAGGAAAATGAGCGACAGGCCGAAGGTGGTTCCGGAAGGTTCCACAAACTTTGCCATGATAAGCCAGTTCGTGGAAATTCCGGAGGATATGGTATTTACCGAGGAATATTCCGTCAGGGCGGCCAGAATCGCCGTATATTCCCTGTTGGGAATCACCAATAAAAGGATCTGCCCGGTTACTCCTTACAACAAGGATCCCAGAATACTGGGGCAGGCATTGAAAACCTCCTATAGATAAGGGGTACGGATGGCGGACTTCAGCTTTCGGGCTGGAGCTCCGCCATTAATTCGTTTATTTTTTCCTTTACCCGGGGAATGATTTCCTCCATGGAATACCTGCCCGTATCGGTTTTGTCCCGGCGCAGGGTCATTTCCACACAGTTTTCCTTCAGGTTCCGGGGGCTCATGATGAGACGGACGGGAATCCCCAGCAGATCGGCGTCAGAGAACATGATGCCTGCGCTCACGTTCCTGTCGTCATACAGGACTTCTATGCCGGCTTTCTGCAGTCCGTCATACAGCTTATCCGCTGCTTCGCGGACTTCCCGGTTATCGCTGCGCATGCAGCACAGGTGGACCTGCCAGGGGGCGATGGAGACAGGCCATATCGGGCCGCTGCCGTCATGACGGGCTTCACAGACGGAGGCCGCCAGACGTCCCACGCCGATGCCGTAGCAGCCCATAACCGGATAGTGTGACACACCCTCCGCATCGGTATACTGCATATGCATGGCACGGGTATATTTGCTGCCCAGCTGGAAGATATTCCCCACCTCAATCCCCCTGGATATGGTCAGGGTATGCTTTCCGCAGACAGGGCAGATGCCGCCTTCCACGGCCTTTGCAAAATCATGATACAAGGCGTCCGGGCAGTCACGCTGCATACACAGGCCGGTATAATGGAAGCCTTCCCTGTTGGCGCCGCAGGCAAGATTGAGGGCGCCCTCCAGAGAACGGTCGAATAACACGGTAAAGCTGCCGTCCAGTCCGCAGGGGCCGATAAAGCCTGCCTGAAGGCCGCTGTCTTCACGGATCAGGGCCGGATGGACCTCTTCCCCAAGGTGATTGGTGAGTTTGGTTTCATTCACATCCAGATCCCCGCGGAGAAAGAGTACGACATAGGAGTCATCCCGGTTTTTCTGATAAACGACCGCCTTACAGGTCCCCGCGGCGGTAATTTCCAGAAAGCTGCAGAGTTCTTCGATGGTGTGGATATCCGGTGTTTCTACCGGTGTGAGAGGTTCGGGAACAGCATCCGTGCAGTTTTGCGTGATGCATTCCGCCGCCTCCATATTAGCCCGGTAGCCGCAGGAAGAACAGAGGACGATGGAATCCTCGCCGGCGGGTGTGAGAAGCATGAATTCATGGGAAAGGCTGCCTCCCATCATGCCGGAATCCGAGGCTACGGACAGAACCTCCGGAATGCCTGCCCTGGCAAAAATCCGTTCATAGGCACGATGGCAGCGAAGATAATAAGCTTCCAGATCTTCCGTGGAAGTATGGAAGGAATAAGCATCCTTCATGGTAAATTCGCGCACCCGGATAAGGCCGGCGCGCGGGCGGGCTTCATCCCGGAATTTGGTCTGGATCTGGTAAATCATAAAGGGATAACGGCTGTAGGTGGAGCCATAATCCCTGACAAGCTGTACGGCCGCTTCCTCATGTGTCATCCCCAGCACCAGCGGGGAACCATTGCGGTCCTTCAGGCGCAGCAGCTCGCTGCCCACGGATTCGTACCGTCCCGATTCCTGCCAGAGGGAGGCCGGGAGGACTACCGGGAACTGTACCTCCTGCCCGTCCAGGGCATCCATTTCCTCCCGGATAATCTGCTCCAGCTTTTTGGTAATCCGCCGAAGCGGGGGCAGGGAAGAATAAATTCCGTTTGCCACATACTTCATATAGCCGCCCCGCAGCATGAGCGCGTGGCTTTCGATGATACAGTCGGAGGGAGTCTCTTTAAAGCGCTCCCCGATCAGGTTGGCAAGTTTCATGATAAATAACCTCCTTTGCTGGATGGGAGGGACAGCTTCGGCTGCCAGGGGAGGATAGATCCTGTCCCTGGGCATCTGTTCAGGAAAATAAAAAAAGCCCTGAGCCGTCCCGGGTAAAAGGGATTGGCTTAGGGCGAACCGGTCAGGTCCGTGGTACCACCTAAATTCGGAAAAATTCCGCGCTCACGGTACAGGGGATGAATCCCGATACCTTTCTCTGTTACGGGAGAACCCGGTGATGCTTACTGCGTAAAAACGGTTCGGCTCACGGCTCGAAGAGGGGTTCGGTATTTTTTCAATAAAGGCTCGCACCTGCCGCCTTCTCTCTGTAAAATCCAAAATACGTACTGTTTCTTGTCACAGCCTTTGAAATCATATGAAATTTTGTATAGAATAGCACAGGGGAAGGAACAAGTCAATATAGGAAATAAGAATCCCGGCTTCTTAATTTTTTATTCATTTTTCAGGGATCAATTGCGGATAAAAAAGACAAAAGGTATAATGGAACTAACAGCTATTGGCTTCCGGCCCATTATTATGGGCGGGAAAGGAAATGGTTTCCCCGATAGCGGACAAGGGGGTAAAATGACAAAAAGAAAAATAACAGCTAAGGAAATTTTCTCCATTCCCAACCTTATGGGGTATTTCAGGATTCTTCTGATCCCGGTTTTTACCTGGATTTATGTGCAGGCTGACAGTGTATCGGATTATTATACGGCGGCCGTGCTCGTGGGAATATCGGGGCTTACCGATATGTTTGACGGTAAGGTGGCGAGGAAATTCAACATGATAACGGAGTTGGGGAAATTCATCGATCCCCTGGCGGATAAGCTTACCCAGGGGGCTCTGGTGATCTGCTTTGCCATCCGTTATCCGCTGATGCGCGCAGTTCTCGTCCTGTTTATCGTAAAAGAAGGCTTTATGGGGATTATGGGCCTGCTCCTGCTTCCCAGAGGGAAGAAGCTGGACGGGGCGAAATGGTTCGGCAAGGTATGTACGGCTGTCCTGTATGTCCTGCTGTTTGTCCTTCTTCTGTTTCCGGGAATCGGCGCCGCAGCGGCCAACGGCCTCATCCTCATCTGCGCCGCATTCATGCTCTTCAGCCTGATCATGTATATTCCCGTGTTCCGTAAAATGTGGAAGGAAAGCGAGCCTGACACAGCAGAGCGGAAGTAAAACGGACGGAAAAACCGGAGCCTTGCCTGGCGGCATCACCAGGGTAAAAGGCTCCGGTTTTTTTGTTATACAGCGCCTGTCCGGTTTACGATATCCTTCATGGCCCGGTTTAATTGGATCACGGTTTCCTTATCCGGCTTCAGAATTTCACGGTCATAGGTATAAAGCCCGTTCACCTCTTCCTCCACATCGGAAAGCTGTGTGTAGATTGTGGCGGAAATCCCCTTTTCCACGGCGGGGAGGATGGTTGAGGTGAGGAGCTTGCGATAGCCCTCCGTAAGCGCCTGCCTGCTGTCATATTTGCCGTAGCCATACAGCTTTTCACTGTAGCTGTGGCCCGGGATTTTCCAGGAATAGCCGCCGAATTCGGTGAGAGCCAGGGCACGTACCGGTTCCGGCGTGAATTTCAGGGAAAAGAAATAGTAATGCAGGCTGCAAAGGTCGCCTCCCTTTTGATCAAACCAGCCGCTGGCATGGTCGATGAGCCGCCCGGGATCCAGGATTCGTATGAAATCAGCGGCCTTAAGGGCGTCAAACTGTCCCCAGCCCTCGTTAAAGGGCACCCAGCAGACAATGGAGGGATGGTTATAAAGCGCTTCTATCGTATCCCTGGTTTCGCTGTAAAAAAGCTTCTGCCCTTCTTCTTCTCTTCGGGAAAGAAGGGAGCGGCTCTGTTTCCCGTCATTCACGGACCAGTGAAGGGCATTGAAAAGAGTAGCCATATAAGTGACGAACCAGTGGCGGTAAGAGGTGCCTCCGCATACCATGTCCTGCCATACGAGCATGCCCAGCCTGTCGCAGTGGTAATACCAGCGCTGCGGCTCTATTTTTATATGCTTTCTTATCATGTTGAAGCCCAGCTCCTTCATGGAACGGATATCGAAGAGAAAGGCCTCGTCGCAGGGAGCGGTATAAAGCCCGTCGGGCCAGTAGCCCTGATCCAGCACGCCTGTCTGCATATAGGGGGCATTGTTTAAGAAGATCCGGCGCAGGCCTGAGGCGTCGGTCTGGATATCACATTTGCGCATGGCAAAATAGCATTCCACGTGATCCTCCTCCAGATCCAGATCCGCATGATATAAAAAAGGATTCTCAGGAGTCCAGGCAGTGAAATCCGGAAGAGGAAGGGTATATTCTTTTCCGGGAGTCAGGAAGAACGTATCGGAAGGTACGCAGGAAGCCGCGGGAAGTGAGGGATCATCACGCCGCCGGGCATCTTCTTCGGTTTCCGGGCGTATACCGCACCGGATCCGGGCAGAGGAGGAGCCTAAGGCCTTCACCAGGATATGGCAGCAGGCAGCGTCATAATCCGGGGTAAAACGCACGGAGACAATATGGTTTTCAGGCACCAGCTCCAGCCATACGGTCTGCCAGATTCCGCTTTGGGCGGTATAAAACATGCCGCCTTTTTCCAGCTTTTGTTTCCCGCGGCTGAAATAGGAGCTGTCGCTGAAATCCTGTACCCGGACGAGAAGTTCGTTGTCGTCACCGGCGTACTCTGTGATATCCAGAGAAAAAGGAAGGTAGCCTCCGGCATGGGAGCCGGCCTCCCTGCCGTTCAGGTAAACGACGCATTCCTGATCCACGGCTCCGAAGTGGAGGATCACCCTTTTTCCCTTCCGGTCACAGGGGAGGGTAAGGTGCCGCCGGTACCAGAGGTATTCTCCCGGAAGAAGCTGGCGTTTTACGCCTGACAGAGGGCTTTCCGGGGAAAAAGGGACGAGGATTGTGCCGTCGTATGCCGGCGGAATGCCGGAATCGGTTGAGATGCGGTAGTCCCAGGTCCCGTTCAGGTTCCAATAGGAGTCCCTTACCATAGCGGGGCGGGGATACTCCTTCCAGATATTATTTTCTTCCAAAACGCCGCTCCAGCGGGTGCATTCCAGAGCCGGCGGGGCTGTTTTTTTCCTGTTTTTCATGGCAGTTCCTTTCTGCCCGGCGGGGCAATTGTATGTAAAAAGTATGTAAAGATCAGTATATCATCTTTTTTGCCGGAAAAATAGATGTGAAAAGGATGCAAACTGCTTCTGAATCATGTATAATGCTAGGATAAGGTAACTTAATCAGGGTTTGGAGGAAAAGGTGGCTATGAAAAATCTTTCAGGAAAAAAGAAGAGGTTTTGGGTTCTGGTTTGTGTGGCTGCTGCTGCGGCTGCGATGCTGCTTGGCGGCTGCGGTTCTAAGAATAAGGTGAAGCTGGATCCGGATAACCCGGTTACCATTACAATCTGGCATTATTATAACGGGGCCCAGCAGACGGCCTTTGATTCCCTGGTGAAGGAATTTAACGATACGGTGGGAATGAAAGAAGGAATTTTTGTCAAGAGCACCGGCAAAGGGGATGTGAACCAGCTGGAGGAATCGGTGAGGTCGGCCCTGAAAAAGGAAGTGGGCAGCGATGAGGCCCCCGACATTTTTTCCAGCTATGCGGATACCGCTTATGAGATTCAGCAGATGGGATATCTGGCGGATCTTTCTTCCTATTTGACTGAGGATGAAATAAGTGAATATGTGGATTCCTATGTGGAGGAAGGACGGATAGGAAAAGGAAACCAGCTTTTTATTTTCCCTACGGCCAAATCCAGTGAGATTTTAATGCTGGATAAGACGGACTGGGATAAATTTGCCGCTGCCACAGGCGCGGAGCTGTCTTCGCTTTCCACTATGGAGGGGCTGGCTGAAACGGCAAAGGAATATTATGAGTGGACGGACAGCCTGACTCCTGCGGTAGAAAACGACGGAAAGGCTTTTTACGGCAGGGATGCCATGGCGAATTTATTTATTATCGGTTCCATGCAGCTGGGGACTGAGATTTTCAAGGTTAAGGATCAGCAGGTTACGCTTCAGGTAGACAGGGATGTGATGAAGCGGATATGGGATACCTGGTATGTGCCTTATGTAAAGGGGTATTTCAGCTCATACGGCAGGTTCCGTTCCGATGATGTGAAAATAGGGGAAATCATCTCTTATACAGGTTCCACCACCTCTGCCATGTATTTCCCGGATGAGGTGGAACTGGAGGATGAAACCTATCCCATAGATTATATCATCCTTCCCGCGGCGGTATTTGAAGGCGGAGAGGCCTATGCGGTACAGCAGGGCGCGGGTATGGTGGTGACAGCCTCCGACAGGCAGAGGGAATATGCCTGCACCGAATTCCTCAAGTGGTTTACCCAGTCGGAAAACAATCTTGTGTTTGGCTGTGCTTCCGGTTATCTGCCTGTGAAGAAAGACGCCAACTCGAAAGAGGTGCTGGATAAGGTGATTCAGGAAAAGGATCTGGATGTTGTGCCCAAGACCTTTGATACCCTGATCGCAGCTTTTGATACGGTAAACAGCAGTATCATGTATACAAATAAAGCCTTCCAGGGCGGAGCCGCGGCGAGAAAGGTTCTGGAATATGACCTTTCCGATAAAGCGGCCGCAGACAGGGCGGCTGTGGTAGAGAGCCTGAATGCGGGAATGAGCCTGGAGGAAGCAGCAGCAGAGTTTATTTCAGAGGAAGCTTTTGATCAATGGTTTACCGGCTTTGAGAGGAAGCTGCAGGAAGCGGTAGAGAGTAAATGACAATCAAGAAAAAAACGATTTTTAAATTGTTTATTGTGCCCCTGATTCTTGTCATGGTGGTGCAGTCCATGATTTCATATGGAACGTTTTTTTTCAGCGGGACGCCTTTTCTTCTAAAAGAATATTCCGTGGGGATTCTTAACCAGACGGTGGAAAACAGAAGAATTCTTCTGGAAAACAATATGGTCCAGCGCTGGTCGGATCTGGAGGAAGAGGTAAGCGTAGCCAACAGCACCATGGAAAGGATTGTTCAGAACAGGGAGCGGACACCGGAAAAGTTTCTGCGCAGCAACAGCATGCAGAAGGAATTTTTACAGGCTATGGTTGACACCTGTCTGTCTGTGATGCGTAAAAATACGGTAACAGGCTCGTTCCTTATTCTTGCCAATGACCAGGTGGGAGGGGACGATACTGTCTGCCAGGGAATTTATTTCCGTGATTCGGATCCGGAGGGGACACCTCCGGATTATTCCGATATCCTCCTTGAAAGAGGAAGCAGCAGTTTTTCCCATGAAAAAGGGATTCCCTTTGATACCCTCTGGACCACAGATTTTCATTTCGGGGAAAGCGGCGCTGAGGCGTGGGATAATTTCTTTTACAAGCCCTACGAAGCGGCAAAGCTTTATCCGGATACGAAATTCACGAATCTGGCTTATTGGAGTGATCCTTTCGTCATGGAAGGAAATTCCCGCAGCGACAGCTACCGCATGATTACCTATTCCGTGCCCCTGATTTATGAGGGAACGGTTTACGGAGTCATGGGCGTGGAAATTTCGACGAAGTATATGGCGGAGCTGCTGCCGGTACGGGAGCTGAGCAGCAAGAACCAGGGAAGCTACATGCTGGCCAAATATACGGAGGATGGGACTCTTCTCCCTCTTGTAGTGACGGGAACGGCCGCGCTGGAGGAGGAAGCCCTGACTGCGGAGAAGACCCGCTATGATTCCCTGTACGGCATCAAGGTCCGGGGGAAGGATGCCTATGCCAATATCAGCAGGCTGCATCTGTACAATACCAATACGCCTTTTGCGGAAGAAACCTGGGTGGTGGCGGGTATCGAAGGAAAGGATACGCTGTTCGGCATCGGGGATAAAATTATATGGAATCTGTTAATCGCCATTCTGGTGGGGCTGGGATTCGGTGTTGTGGCCATTTATGTGATTGTCTCCAATCTTACGAAGCCTATCCGAAGGCTTGTGGAATGCATCAGAGACAGCAGGGAAAATAAGCTTTCCGGCTATCAGATGAGCGATATCACCGAGGTGGATGAACTCTATGAGGTGGTGCGTGAGCTGACGAATAAACAGCAGGAAGCCGAGTACAGCCTGATGGAGGAAAAGGAACGCTACCGTATCGCCCTGCAGAGCAGTACGGATATCCTTTATGCCTACGACGTGCGCCAGGGCTCCCTGGATGTGTATAATGTGGACGGAAAGGAAGAGGGGGATAACGAGGAAAGCACGATAGAATGCCATTACACCAGGGAAGACCTGCTCCGTATGGAGAAGGAGGTTGTCCATGAGGATGACAGGGAATTGGTGCGCGAGGCGCTGAAAGGGCAGGGGGAAATCAACCTGGTGTTTCAGGCCAGGCTGGGCGAACAGGATAAAGGCTATTCCTGGGTGGAGATGACAGGAAAGGTCATCTACGACTCCAACCGGGAACGTTCCAAAATTATCGGAAGCATAAAGAATATCCATGAAAAGAAAATCCGGGAGCTGATGGAGCTGGATACGGTGAGAAGGGATCCGGTTACCGGGCTGTATAAGCGCAATATCGGAGAAAAGCTGATCACGGCGCAGATAGAGGAGGGAAATACAGGTTCCCTGCTGCTTTTGGATATGGATAAATTCCGGGACCTGGATGAAAAATACGGTATCGTATTCGGGGACGCCATTCTGGAGCAGATAGGCGCCATGGTTATGGATATGAAGCATCGGCTGATCGGGGAAGGCCGTCTGGTTCCGCTGGCGGTGCGGGAGGGCGGAGATGAAATCCTGGTATGGCTGGAAAACGGGAACCGTACAGATGCGGAGGATTTTCTGAGGGAACTGCGGGACGGCCTGGCAAGGCTTTTCCCGGATTCGGAATTCTGTCTCCAGCTCTCCTCCGGTGTGGCTGAAATAAAGGAAGGAGAGGGCTTTGCAGACCTTCTTGACCGGGCGGAATGGGCGCTGGCATACGCGAAAATAACCCGGGACGGGGCAACTGCCTTTTATGAGGATTTATCCCGTGAACAGCTGGAGCGTGCGCGCCGGAAGCCTGAAATTGATGAAATTGTCAGCGTCACTTATCAGAGGGGCATCCCCATGGTGCCTTTGGTGTTCAACTTTTTTGACAAGAGCAATGACGTGGCGGGTATCCTGTCCGTACTGCTGGTGAAGCTGGGAACTCATTATGGGTTATCTGATATTGTGATTTCCAGGGCGGAGCCTGAATATCATACGGTACATCCGGAATATCAATGGCATACCAACCCGGAAAGCCGGATAGAAGGAAGAGTGCATTATTTTAATGCAGAGGAGTACGAACGGTATGCGGCGGGCCTGAATGAAGGGTACCGGATAGTGGGCAGCGAAGAGCAGAACGACAGGGCGGGAGAATTTTATATGCTTCCGGCCGGAGCCGGCTGTTTTGTGGTACCCATGTATGATAACGGCGAATATGCGGGCTGTATTGTTTACGGGACGACGGAGGAAAAGAGCACCTTCCGGGAAGAGATAAGCAGAGAGTTTGTGGAAATATCCAAGATTATAGAGAGCAATATCAACCGGGAAAAATACGATTTGGCAAGCCGGGCCAAGAGTGATTTCCTTTCCCGCATGTCCCATGAAATCCGTACGCCTATGAATGCAATCATCGGTATGACAGGGATTGCCATGAGGGAAAAGGAAGAGCCGGATAAAGTGGAGGACTGCCTTAAGAAGATCGACCGTTCCTCCCAGTATCTGCTGAGCCTGATCAACGATATCCTGGATATGTCCAAAATAGAGAGCGGTAAAATGAAACTGGAGATCGGTTCCTTCAGCATGAAGGAGCTGGCGGACGGTATTGCCAATCTGATAGAGCCCCAGGCACAGGCAAAGGGGATTTCCTTTAAGCAGGAGCTTGATATACCCGAGGAATGGGTCAGGGGAGACAGCCTCCGCCTGAACCAGGTATTGATCAACCTTCTCGGCAATGCGGTGAAGTTTACTCCGGAGGGAGGCTGCGTCACTCTGAAAATGCTTCAGAAGCCCTTGCCGGGAGGAGGCATAAATACGTTGTTTTCCGTTAAGGATACCGGAATCGGTGTGAGCGGAGAGGATAAGCAGCGTATTTTCCGTTCCTTTGAACAGGCGGATGACAATACCTCCCGTCAATACGGCGGAACGGGGCTGGGACTTGCCATCAGTGAGCGTCTGGTTCGGATGATGGGCGGCCTGATCGAACTGGACAGCGAAGAGGGAGAAGGAAGTGAATTTTACTTTTCACTGCGGCAGGAGAAGGGCACCATGCCGGAAAACCGGGTAAATGGAGAGACGAAGGAAGAAAAGACAAAGCTGGAAGGAAAGCGTGTGCTTCTGGTTGAGGATAATGAGCTGAATCTGGAAATCGCCCGGACGGTTCTGGAGATGCAGAAGTGCCTGGTGGATTCCGTGGTAAACGGCCAGGAAGCCGTGGATACGTTCCGGGAAAGCGAAGAGGATTATTATGACTTGATCCTGATGGACATCCGTATGCCGGTGATGGACGGCCTGGAAGCCACCAGGCTGATACGGGCGCTGAACAGGCCGGATGCAAGAACGGTTCCCATCGTGGCCATGAGTGCCAACGCTTTTGAGGAAGATATGAAAAAATCCCTGGAAAGCGGGATGAATGCCCATCTGGCAAAGCCGTTCCAGGTGGAGGCGCTGGTGGAAACGCTGCATACGATCATGAAAGAAAAAGGAGCTTCCTGACGGAGCTCCTTTTTCTTTTGAGACTTACAGAAGGATTACATATAGTGGATCTGATCCTTGTACTTTTCAAAGAGGACATTGTTGAATTCTTCGCCTCCGTCCACGTTGGCGCTGTGGAAAATGGGCGGTTCGATTCCCTTTTCCATGAGATGCTCCACGGTACGGATCACGATCATATTGACGATGGTGCAGCCGACGGCGCTGGAGGTGGGGCCTATTTTCTGCTTCATTCCGGGAAGAAGCATGCTGGAATCCTCAAAATCGCCGCAGTTATCAATGACAATGTCACAGACCTCATGAAGCTTTTTCCCGCTTTTGTGGCGGCTGGTGACGCCGCTGGTATACTCCATGTTCGTGATGGCGACAGTGGTGACGCTCATTTTACGGGCCTCCAAAGCCATTTCAATGGCGGCGGTGTTGCGACCTGACACCGAATGAAGCAAAAGAACATCGCCCTCATGGATGGGGGTGTGCTTCAGGATGACGGATGGATAGCCGTCCAGCTTCTCCATGGAGCTGGTCTGCGTTACGGGGCGGGTATTGAGCATGAATTCCGACGGCAGGATGGCATTTAAGACCGCCAGGCCGCCGGTACGGTAAAACAGCTCCTGGGCCAGGATCCCCGCATGGGATGCGCCGAAGGCGAAAACGGAATGCTTATCCGCAATCGCATCCGCCATTTTCTGCGCGCAGGCATCCATGGACTCCCACTGGGTGTTTTTTACCCGTTCCAGGATTTCTGTTACATGGGTAAGATAATCAAAGCTCTTACTGTTCATTTCATTCCTCCTATTCGTTTTCCATAATATACTGCAGCAGTTCCCCGCTGCAGGCAATCGCATCCAGCTCCGGCCGTTTTTCCGGATTCCCCAGCAGATTCATCAGGCGCAGCACCTCCTGGATCTGCTCATCCTTTTCCTGGATGGCCAGGCAGATGCACCAGGCGACCGGATCGTGCTGCCTGTGCCCGAAGGAAACCGGCTTTTTCAGACGGATGAGGGAGAGGCCGAAGAAACGCACCCCGTCCTCCGGGCCGGCATGGGCCAGAGCCACGCCGGGACAGTAAACAAAATAAGCGCCGTTGGTTTCATAGGATCGGATCATGGCATCGATGTAACGGGTGTCGATGCTTCCTGCCGTAAGAAGAGGCTCCGCGGCTTTCTGTATAACCTCCTTCCAGTCCGTGCAGCAGACATCCAACAGGATATTTTCCTCCCGCAGGACGGTGCGGATGCCCGGCGCGGGCAGCCGGAGCTGGTTGGGCGTACCCAGCTTTTTCTTATTTCTTTTGATATCCATGAAAAGCTTCTGCAGCCTGAGGATATCCTCATCCTCCAGCATCGGGGACACCTTTATCCACAAATCTTCCGGTTCCTTCAGGGTGATGGTGGATATGATCACATCAAAGTCATAATTTTTCATGACATCCGCCAGCCGGTGATTGGAGGTAACCGCCATGATGCGGATGTGGAAATAGGTATTCAGCCGTTCGGCCAGAAAGTTGGCTGTGCCTATTCCGGTATGGCATACGACGATCACCTTGGGAAGGATATCGTTTTTGAAATGCCTTTCCACTGCCACCACGAGGTAGATTAAAATGACGGCTATGTCATCTTTTGTATAGGAATATCCGGAGATGTTCTCCAGGATGGACAGGTGGCGGCAGATAAGCTGGTAATATTCCGGATATTCCCCGATCATCTGATCCGTATAATCATTTTCCAGAAGGACGCCCTCCGCATGGGCTTTGTCAATATCACGCAGGTGGCTTTCCAGCTGATTGACGATTTTCGCGTCCTCGTAGATGGGAATATTCAGCTGGCTGCTGACCATCATGAGAAAGCTGGTCAGCGCCATATGCAGCTTCACATCCTGGGCATCCTCAATGGGCGCGCTGGCATAAAACCGGCAGTAATAAAGCTTGGACGCCAGATACTGCACCTCCGCTTCGCTGCAGGACAGGCGGTAACGGTCTTCCAGCTCCTTCAGGATGTTTTCGGCCAGCTCATATACAAGGAGGTTCTGGAAGGTTTTTTCTTCCAGGGTACTTTCCTGGATACAGAACCCCTTTTCCATGCGGACGGTGATGATAGCCAGCGTCAGCAGCAGTTCTTCAAAACAGGCATCGGATACATCCAGATTGTATTGATGCTCCATCTCCAGAAGCAGCTGCCTCAGAAACGGGAAATAGGTTTCCAGGCTCCATTCCTCATAGAGGAAACGTTCGTAGACATTCACTTCCCTGTGCAGGGAAAAGACAGCGCCCATGGCCGTCTGGATAATACGGACAATCATGTCCCTGCGCTGCTGTTCTCTCAGGCGGAGCAGGTAGCCCCGGTTCATCGCGGGATCAAAGGTGCAGTTATACCTTGCCAGAAAGGCCTTGACCTGTTCCATGTCCTTCAATATAGTAGTCCGGCTCACATTGAATTTTTCCGATAAATCATAAATATTACAGTAATCATCGCTGATCAGCAGATTTAACAGGATGATATGGCTTCGCTCCTCCGGGGACAGGCGGTAGAGATAGAAGTCGTTGTCCACGGCGGCCTGGAGCAGAAGGCTGCTTTCCTCCGCTCCTCCGGTAAAGGCGATGCCTCCTTCGGAAACGGTAAGAGCGGAAGGCATATGCAGATCCTCAAGGAAATCCAGTATGCTTTGCGTGTAGTTGCGTATGGAACGGGTACTCACCTGAAAACGTGCCGCCAGCTCTTCATAATGAAAATATTGTCCGGGTGAATTTAAGAGTATGTTCAGAAGCTTGCTTGTCTGCCTGTTCACGGGGTACCTCCTTCCGTAGTTTGAGTAATGCCGGCAATTGCCCGGCCTGCAGTCCATAGGGGACGGCCGGATTTTTGCCGGAGAGTCTGCAAAGGCTCCAGTATGATTTCATTATATAGGCAGAAAGCCGAATAAGGAAGGCAAGTTTTCTTCAATTGTTGTTGAAAGATCATGAACTAGGCGCTTGATTCTGAAAATGGTATGCTAAATGTACAAAAACGAATAAAAGGAGGTCGTGTCTTTGGATAAAATACTCAATAAGAGCCATATCCGCATCAAAGAAAAGGCGGCTGACTGGGAGGAGGCTATCCGTAAGGCGGGAGCGGTTCTGGTGGAAGCAGGAAGCATCCGGCCCGCGTATGTGGAAAAGATGATTCAGTCTGTCAGGGAGCTGGGTCCCTATATTGTAATAATGCCCGGGTTTGCGCTGGCTCACGCGGCTCCCTGTGAGGAGGTATTAAAAAGTGATGTAGCGCTGATAACCCTGGAATCTCCGGTTGAGTTTGGTTCACCCAATGACCCGGTGTCCGTTGTCTTATGTCTGGGATGTACGGACAGCACTTCCCATCTGGACACCCTGTCCGGAATAGCGGAAACCCTGCTGGCGGAGGAAAAAATGGAGCAGATCAGCAGGGCGGAAAGCGCGGAGGAAGTGCTCCGGATTATGTCCGGGGAAACAGATGTGCCTGCCTGAGTATGAGAAACGATTGAGAAAGGAGGAAAAAAGCATGGGAATGATTAAGATTCAGGCCGTTTGCGGCTTTGGCTGCGGATCATCCTTATTCCTGAAAATGAAAATACAGGAAGTATTAAAGGAAAATGATCTGGAAGCGGAAATCTTCTGCGGAGATGTGGGCACATGTACGTCAACGCCCTGTGATGTCATTTTTACATCGGAGGAGCTCGCGGCCCGTGTTGCGGAACGCAGCACCGTACCCGTCGTGACTATCTGCAACTTTGTGAATAAGAAGGAAGTAACGGAGAAAACGCTGGAGTTCTTCCGGAGCCTGGAAAAATAGAATAAGCAACAGGAGGGAGAGAGAATTATGGTTGTATTGAATTTTATTATCAATGAAATATTCGGACAGGGAGCGATATTCCTGGCTCTGATTGCAATGATCGGTCTTATCCTGCAGAAAAAACAGTTCAGTGAGATTGTCCGGGGAACCATGATGACGGCAATCGGATTCTTTGTGCTGTCACAAGGTACCGGGATTATTACCGGAAATTCCATAGACGGCCTGGCGGCGGCATTTAATACCATGATGCCGGCGGCAAACGGCAAGCCGGACATCGATATGTCCGTATACGGCACCCAGATCGGTATTGTTATGCTGATCGCCTTTGCCTTTAACCTGCTCTTTGCCCGTTTTACCAAATGGAAATCCGTATTCCTTACCGGCCACATGCTGTACTGGTTCCCTTATGTATTTATCGCAGCCGGTGTGGACGCGGGCCTGACAGGCGGCAAGCTCATCGGCCTGGCAACTATTTTTACGGCGGCTTATATGGTAATATCCCCGAACCTGATGCGTCCTCTTGTCAGGGAAGTAACCGGGGACGACAGCTTTACCATAGGACATCCCACAACCGTGCTTTCCCTGATTTCCGGTTATCTCGGAAAATTGATCGGGGACAAGAAGCATTCCACGGAAGATATCAAATTCCCCAAGAGCCTTGGTTTCCTGCGTGAGGTATCCATAACAGGCTCCATCGTCATCTGCCTGACCTATATCGTCATGTTCTTTATTTTGAAGGCTAATGGCCTT